>Ga0209344_10003002_pt1 | contig 17434 bp, 12 predicted proteins | sample Cruoilmetagenom6_FD_187293 | JGI IMG/M metagenome (GOLD analysis project Ga0209344, IMG submission 187293) | Oil polluted marine microbial communities from Coal Oil Point, Santa Barbara, California, USA - Santa Barbara Oil Seep Sample 6 (SPAdes)... | ecosystem: Environmental > Aquatic > Marine... | reverse complement strand
AAATTTAAAATTAATACTCTAACTATACTTTATCTATACCGTAGCTATAAAGCACTTATATACAATATACGACTAATATCCCATTGAAAAAACTAACTAAATCGGAAGTTTTGGCAACTTATAAACACTACGGAAGCACTTTAATACATTGACAGTCAATAGCTCGTATATTTGATATTCATCATCAATAAATGTATTAGTTATGGCAAAATTAAAAGGTATTATTAAGTTAGAAGGAACGTTAGACAATCTAACTTTTTACAAAGCAAAAGAAGGTTATTTAGTAAAAACTAAAGGCGGTGTTTCTAAAGAGCGTATTCAAAATGACCCAGCGTTTGAGCGTACTCGTGAAAACGGTTCAGAATTTGGAAGTTCCGCATCATCTGGTAAACTATTGAGAACAGCAGTAAGAAACTTAATGATTAGAGCAAAAGACAATCGAGTTTCAAGTCGTGTTACTCAAAAAATGACTCAAATTAAAAACTTTGATACAACCTCTGTAAGAGGGCAAAGAAATGTAGCTATAGGATTAGCAACATCAGAAGGCAAAGCCACATTAAAAGGCTTGGATTTTAATAATAGAGCCGTTTTAAGTGCTGTTTTATTCGCTCCGTTTACTGTAGATGGTGCAACAGGTGAAATTACGATTCCAAATTTAACACCTGCAAATGATATTGCATATCCAAGTGGCGCAACACACGTAAGTTTTAGTTCTGCATATTTAAAATTAGATTTTGCAACAACAGATAACGCCATCGAATACAGTCCAACTGTAAATATTCCGATTGATTCAACCTCTGCAACTCAAACACTAACGCCTGCAGGTGTTCCAACAGGCACAGGAAACGATATATTCGTTTTATTGGTTGAGTTCTTCCAAGAGATTAACGGTATTCAGTATCCGCTTAAAAATGGCGCATATAACGTTTTAAATATCGTTGAAGTAGCATAAAATTTTCATTCTGACCTTTGAAGCTGAAAGAGTCCTATAATTTTTATTGTAGGGCTTTTTCTTTTGCCATAATTTTTTTGAAGAAAAGAAAAAAGACAGCCAATGTTAAAGGTAGCGTGGATGATGCTGTCAAGGTTTTTGGGTAAAAGTTTTTTTACTCTAAAATCTTGAAACCTGTTACGATTGCTTCTTAAAAAAGTTTTATTCAAAACCCGTAGGGCTTGACCTTTACAGTATTGAGCGTTGGCTCAAGGAAGCTACCTATATTTGCTTTCTTTTTTATTTTATACTTATCTATTTAACGAGAGTAATAATTACCCTTAATTATTTATACAGAGGTAAATTTTTAGTATATTTACCCTCGTTAAGACAACGCAAGTAATATTTACCCTTATTAAAAATGGCAAAATTTAATAGAAATACACCTTATAATAGCCTACCACTATTACCACCAAAAACAACTTTAGAAACCATTAAAGTGTTACGCAAGACTATTGATGCCAGTAGAGCATTAGCAAAACTTAATGGTATGCTTACCAATTTACCAAACCCAACATTGTTTTTAGATACCATTCATTTACAAGAAGCTAAAGCAAGTTCTGAAATAGAAAACATAATAACTACTAATGACGATTTGTATAAATCTTTGGTGGCAGACAAAAAGTTTGATAATCCAGCAACAAAAGAAGTGATAAGTTATAAGGAAGCACTTTGGAATGGTTTACAAGAAATAGAAACACGTCCTTTTATAAGTACAAACCTATGTGTTGAAATTGTACAAAGCATTAAAAAAAATACCGCAGGTATTAGAACAACGCCTGGAACTGCTTTAAAAAATGCTAATGGCGAAACGATTTACACACCACCAACAGGTGAAGCTGTGATAAGAGAAAAGATGGCTAACCTTGAAACCTTTATAAATGGTAAAGATGCTGTAGACCCATTAATTAAAATGGCATTAATGCACTATCAATTTGAAGCGATACATCCTTTTAGTGATGGTAATGGTAGAACAGGACGTATTTTGTTATTACTCTATTTAAAACTTGAAAAATTATTAGACACTCCTGCTATCTATTTAAGTGAATATATCATTAAAAATAAGGCTGATTACTATACTAAATTACGTGAAGTAACCGAAAATAACGATTGGGAAGGCTGGATACTCTATATGCTTGAAATGGTAAAATATACTGCTAAAAAAGGGCTACAACGTTTAAAAGATGTCACCGATTTAATGGAACAAATGACCAAAGAAATTAGAGAGACTTTACCCAAAGTATATACTAAAGAATTGGTTGAAATACTATTTAGATTACCATATACCAAAAGACAGTTTTTAATTGATGCTAAATTAGGCACACCAAAAACCGTAGGGAATTATTTAATGGAATTAGAAGAAGCTGGGTTTTTAATTTCTGAAAAGGTTGGTAAAGAAAAACTATACCTCAACCACAGATTAATGGCTGTGTTAGAAGCATCCTAATTACTTGGTTAACGAAATGAAACATCAACTAACAAATCTCAATCGCATAACAAAATGATGCTATTGATTGATGTTCAATGTGACCTTTAAAAAAAATAAACACTTACACATTAAACAAACAAAGACTTGAGGTAAGGAATACTTGGATATTTCGACTTCGCTCAATACAGGCTTTAACGATGGTTTTGTGCAGATGAATGAGATAACGTCATTTTGTTTGAAGTTCCAATGTGAGCGTGGGCAAAGCGGATATTTTACATAATACCAGTTATAGCTACGAAAATATAAGAATACTGCGTTAGCAAACCCTTGAAAGGATTTTTGCTACTATAACTTGTATTATGTAACATAGCTTGGGTGGGTTTAGGGTTTTATGATAAAATAATAACAGAATAGCTTATTGCAGTTTGGTTTGATTTTATGAAAACCAAAGCTGTAATATGCTATTACCTTAAAGACAAAAAAACGCTGAACTTGTTAGGTGAGCGGAACAACACAAAAGACAGAGGATTTTGAGGTACGAAAAAACTGGGTTTTGGGTTGTGGGGACTTATAAAAACCTTAATAGAAAATTTACATCAACCTCAATAGCTTCATCTGTATCAAATAGTATGTTTGCTAAAGAAATATCCGTTGAATCTTCTGCGACTTCTGGTATTTCAATATTAGCTATATCCAACTCATAATTTTGATTTATATAATCTATAATTTTGTTCAAATCAGGCTTTTCTATAATATCTAAACTATCAATGTATAATACTTGTTTTGGTATTAATGCAACTATAGATGCCCTTACTTCATCATCATTATGAGGGTTGTTAATATTCTTTAAAAGCATCCCCAAATTATCAATATATCTTATAATTTTATTGTTGTCTAAATAGTTTGAAAAAGGATTAGTTGTTCTATCCATTAGGCAGTTCTTATCCACATTATAGGATGAACCTAAATAATTAAATGAATGAATACCAGATTTTGTCATTATTTGAATAGTTATATAGCCACCAACGGTATTATCAATACCTGTATACGATGTGTCATTTTTAGAAATAGAAAAAGAACTACCATTAGATATAACTTCAAGAATAACATTATTTAAAAGAAATAGCATATCTGATAATGTGTTATTCAAATCATTATCTTGAATTAATTTTGTGATTTTTTCATTTACATAAGTATCATCTGTTTTATGAAAAGGTTCGTTAAAAACCATCTTATAATCATCAGTCTCAATTGTTTTTAAATTTTCAACTTTTTCAGTATTTGAAACAGAGTCTAATTCAAAATCTTCAGTATTTCTTTTAATATATATTGTTGAAGCTTCAATTACTTCTCTGCCTTTTAGAAACGTATTTAAATACTCTATTTTATTAGTAGTCTCTCTATTTGAAAGCCCTCTTCTTAATAAATCATAATCATTAATATAATTAGCAAGACCTTTGGCTTTTGCTGTAGTATAAAAATAACCCCATTTACCTAAAATCCCCATCATAAAGTCAGTTGGATATATACTAACTTTCAGTTCAACACTTTTACGAGTTTTACCTTCTCTTTCAAGGCCATTAGTTGTTAATTGTGTATCACCCGCAATTATTCCAAAATCGTTTGTAATGCATCCTATTATTAATGTCATATTCTTAATATTTCCAATCTATATGTCTAAAAGGTAGTTTGTTTAATTCTTCTCTGTAGAATCTCCATTTAGGCATAAACTCATTCATATAACTAACGAATACTTCATTATGAGTACGTTCTAATAAATGTACTAACTCGTGAACCACAATAAATTCAATACATTCTAAAGGTTTTTTGGCTAACTCTAAATTCAACCATATTCTTTTAGCCTTTATATTGCAAGTACCCCATTTAGTACGCATCTTTTTTACACCAAACTCATTAGATTGAACACCAATCACTTTTTCCCATTTAGCTATTAATTTTGGTGTGATTCTTTTTAACTCACTGCGATACCATTCTTCAATAACTTCTTGTCTTTTTTCTTCTGAAGTATTAGGTCTTACAAATAACTCAATGGTATTATGTTTTAAAACAACTTTAGGTGGATGGTTGTGTATTATAACCTTTAGTAGATAACGTTTTCCTAAAAAGTAATGACTTTCTTTTGTTAAATAATCTCGTGGTGTTTCTCGTTCTTGATTCTCAAAAGTGTTTTGTTGCTTTTTTATCCACTTCAATTTATTTAATGCAAATACTCGAATGGTATCAATATCCATTCTGTTTGGTGCAGAAATACGAACAACGCCATTAGGCGGATATACACTCAAATGAATGTTTTTTATATCCTTTTGTTCTACTTCAATTTTTATTTTACCTAACTCTATCTGTTGCATTAATATTCTCTTTGCTCTCTTATTATAGTAAACACATTTTCAACCATTTCAACATCATTCAGAATCTTAAATAACTCTTGTTTAATTTCTCTTTCCTTGGGTAAATTACCTCGCCAACCATCTCTTTTTACACGTTTTACTGCACTATCAATTTGCATTGCTAATGCTTCATCTTTATCTAAATTATTATACAAGGCTCTTTGTGCTATGGTAACTAAAGTATCTGGTGTTTCTTCACTTTTACCTTCATTTACACGTTTAGCTAATTCAGCAATTTTTTCTAAATACTCTGCATAACTAATGGCATTTGCTTTACGTTCCTTTATAATTTCAGATAATAATTTAGACATCTCCTCAAAGAAAGCTGGGTCAATTAAATGCTCTTTAATTATCTTTTTTCTTACGTTGTTTTCAATAGTTTCTGCAATTGCACCTTGATTAGATTTGATACCATCAGGCATTGAGTTTATAGCATCTGCAATACCAGATTTAACAATTATATCTAATAAAGGCATATCTGCAAAAGGTGAAATAGTTTCAGGTTCATCTGCTTGAATATATGTATCAATTAAATGACGCATATCTGCTTCATAGGTTTTTAAATCTAATGTTTCTCCACTTGCTTTTTTTATCTCCTCACGTAGCTTTAAATAATGGTCTAATTCTTTTTTTATGCTGATTACTTCACTTTCTGAATAACCCGCCTCTTCCATTTCATCTGCAATATTAGCATAGGCACGTATAAGAGATACTGTTTTCTTATACAATGCTGTACGCTGTGTTTCTCTTGCTTTTAGTTCTTCTTCAACTTCTGTATTACCGCAGAAATAATGGATATATGCTAATGTATCTTTTGGTGATGCAACAGGCTCACATAAAATATGTATTTCTTCTAAAGCATTATCTAATCTTTCTTTACCAACCTTTAAACGGTCTTGAAGCATTATATCAATATCTTTTGCTTCAAATTCATCATAATCTAAATCTGTAGTATATACAGCGACTGCATTTTCAACTTTTTTGAATAGGTCTTTATAATCTACTATATATCCAAATTGTTTATCTGCTGTATCTAATCTGTTTACTCTACAAATTGCCTGGAATAAACCGTGGTCTTGCATACTCTTATCGATATACAAATAGGTACAACTTGGTGCATCAAATCCTGTTAGTAGTTTAGATACCACAATTAAGAGTTGCATATTAGCAGGTTCATCACCAAACTTTGCCTTTGCCCAATCTTCGTATTGTTCTGTTGTTTTTGAGCCTAATATATCTGTATATAAATTATACATAAACTCTTTTTCAGTATCTGTACTTGCGCCTGTATCTTCAGTAGTAACATCACTTGTATGTGGTGCGTATGATGTAACAATAGCACACTTATCTTTTAAAGGTGTTTTTAGAAACAACTCATAATATCTACACGCTTCATAAATAGAACTTGCTACTAAAATGGCATTTCCATTTTGAGAGGACAAACGTTGCTTTGTACTAAAATCAAATACAATATCCGTAACTACTCTTTCCATACGAGAACGACTGCTTAATACTTTTTGCATTGTTCCCCATTTCTTTTTGATTTCAGATTTTTGAAAATCGTTTAAACCTCTTGTTTTCGCTTCAAACCATTCGTCTATTCTTTTTTGTGAGGTTAAGCGTTGGTCTATATCTCTGGCTTCATATACTAAATCTAATATTACACCATCTTCAACTCCTTCATTAAATTTATAGGTGTGTATGTACTTACCAAATATTTCTAAACTCGTTTGTTTATCTTTCTTTAATAGAGGTGTACCTGTAAATCCAACAAAAACAGCATTGGGTAACATTGCTTTCATAGTACGATGTAAACGACCACTTTGTGTACGGTGACACTCATCTACAAATACAAATAATTCTCCTACTGTTTGCGATGGTTGACTTTCTAACTCTTTTATAAATGCATTGAAATTACCTGTGTCTTTTTTACCAAACTTATGTACTAAAGAGCACAATAATCTTGGTGTAGGATTGCTTAATTTTTGCATTAAATCTCTACCGCTTTTGGTACGATATATTTTCTCGTCAGTCGCTTTAAATACGCTCTCTATTTGTTTGTCTAACTCATCACGGTCAGTTAAAATAGCGACTCTTGAATTTGGATTATTTTCTAAAATCCATTTTGCTAAATATACCATAGTGATACTTTTACCACTACCTTGTGTATGCCATATAATACCACCTTCGTATCTATTGATATGTTTTTGTGCCTCTTTAACTCCAAAATATTGATGTACTCTTGGTAGTTTTTTGACGCCTCCATCAAATACTATAAAGTTGTATATGATTTCTAAAAAACGTTCTTTCTCACACATTTTTAGCAAATACTTATCTAACAGATTTCTACTGTTATCTGCAATATCTTCTTTCCATTTTAGATAATATTTTTCAGGTGTTTTAATTGCTCCATAGCGTAAACCTTCCGTATCATTACCTGCAAACAAATATTGAACTGTTGCAAAGAAAGGTTGAATAAAACGGTCTTGTTGATTGGTAATATTTTGACGAATACCATCATTTATAGTTATGGTACTTCTTTTTAATTCTAAAACACCTAATGCAATGCCATTAACATATATAACAATATCTGGTCTCTTTGTTTTATTACCTTTTATGGTGACTTCTTCTGCAATAGCAAAATCATTCTTATCCCAATGTTTCCAATCTATAAAATGTACTTTCTCGGTATTCTTACCTACTTCTGTTTTTATATCTGCACCATAGCGCAATAACTCATAGACATTTTTATTCGTAGTATATAGACTATCACTAAAATTATTAGCTGTTGTTTTTAGCTCATAAATGGCTTTAGTAATTTGAGCATTATTATATCCATTTTTAAGTAAATAGGCTGTTAGATATTCTTCTTCGATATTACTATTCTCTCTATTTTCTTCCCAATTACCTAAATAGGTATATCCCAATTCATCTTGGAATAATTTTACAACTCTATTTTGAGTTATACGCTCTATACTGCCTACTTTACTCATATATCCTAAATATCTATTCTTTTATCGTTGAATTGCCAAGTTTCGTAAACCAAGTCTAATAGAATTTTTTGACGTTTGTCTATTGCTTCCTTATCCCAACTTATAAACTCATAACCTTTATCAGTTCTAAATCTGTTTAAAGCTGTGTTATTGCCAACCCTAAAATCGTTATTCAATAGTTTCACTGAAGTTACAGTTGAATTAATATATTCTGCTTGTTTCTTATTGAACCAATCACTGTTTAAATCATTAAAATTATTAACTGCTTGATTTATTTGTGCTTCTAATAAAACTACATTTCCGATACTGTAAACGTAGTTGTTATAATCATCGATATCTTCAAATTCGCCTGGAAGAATGCCATTTTTAGGTGTTTGAGGTAATATATGTTCAATCTGCATTTTATCTAAAAACTTTAAATCTTGTTCAGGTAAACCAGCTTGCCTTAAAATTGTATTTTCAATTTTGGCAAAAATGAAACGTAATCTATAAAGAGGATTATAATGCGAATGAAAAAGATTAAGAAACTCTGAACGTATTTTAGACGTTCTTTCTTTTATATACGGAATAATAAAATCTTCTGTAACTTGTTTTATATGCTCAATGCCTTTTTCTTTTCTTAATTCGTTAGCCCATTTAATAAAGAGACTTTCGTTGTATTTTGCCTGAATACCAAGTGTATTGCTAAAAAAGAAAAAACTTTCTATTTGTTTCGCTAAATAGTTGATTTCTTCATCAGAAACATTTATATCCAATGCCAAAAGCAACACTAAATGTTGACGAGATTTAACTTTGTTTATAAAACCAATATTATTTACTTCTGGATAAGTACCATTGCTATCCTTATGTTGTGTTGCATTTACTAAATCTGCATAGCGTTTTGAAATTTTCATTAACTCTTTAGCAAAAGAAGATGGGTTGTTTTGATAGTCAGTTGCTTTTTTACCTTCTGCTGAAATAATCCACGAATAAATATCATCTTCTCTAATGATACCATTATGATAACGAGCCATTAAAAAATAACGCAAAAAACGAAGTGGACTATTTTCTTCACCACAAGACTGTAGATTATTTGTTATTTTCTTCCAAGTTTTTTTTATGTAATCAAACTCATCTTCATCAGCTTCAATAAAGAGTAAGTTTTTAACCAAATCCATTGCATTAAGATTAGAACCTCTTTGGTTAATAGTTTCAAAAATCTTTAATGCGCTACTTAAATTTTCTGGCTTAATAACAACAATTTCAATATGCGTTAAAAAGTAACTTGCATAATCTAATAACTGCGTTAATCCTTCTTTAAGATATAATTCTAAATGGGATTTTATTCTTTTATAGGCAAGTTCCATTTTTATTACAGATGGACTCTTGTCTTCTGTAAATTCATTACCATTTATAAGTGTGTTTAAATAGCCTTTACTTTCTTCATACTGTAGTTCTAATCGATAAGTAGATTTTTTTGTTTTTAAATCAAATGAAAACAGTAAGCCTTCAATTGATTTTAAATACTCTTCGCCGATAGTGTCTAATTCATTTTTTAAAGGCTTTAATAAATCTCTATATGCGCAGAGTGTTAATACTATGGTGGTAAGACGTTGTTGTCCATCTATTACATCAAATTTATCTCCATTTGCTACTATAATAATAGAACCAATAAAGTAGCTTTTTTGTGCATCTGTATTAGGATTAAACTCATTTTCAATATCAATGAGAAATTGCTCTACTTGGTTGTCGGTCTCCCAAACATATTCACGCTGATAATCTGGAACGATAAAGAAAAATTTATCAAGTTCTGAAATAGTTTTAACCTCTGCTTTTATATCCATAAAAATTTACGCATTTTTAAAAATGTCACTCTTATTTGAAATGTAGTAGGATTTATAACCCTCATTTTTACATTCTTCATCCCAAATGTTTTGAATTACCTTACTTCTGTTATAAATATCATTCATTCCTTTATGCCAACTTGCCCAAATATTGCCGTTAATTCTGCCTTCTTTATGCCAATGGTATTCTTCTGCACAGATATTAAAAAAGTCTATAATAACACCTTCTTTTTCTAACTGTTCTTTAGGACTTAATTCACTCCATTGCTCTAAAGTTAATTTAGAAACTTCATCTAATTTGTTATTAATAATATCATAGCGTTGGTTAAACTCTGTAAAGAGTTCTTTCATCATTTTATCATTGGCTAATTTTTTGGTATGCTTTTGATAACGACTTGTAAGCCAAATAGCAACTAATGAAATTATTAGTGGTGCTAAATCTTTTAAGAGACCAATGTAGAAGAGTATATTTTCTTTCATACCAACCTTATTTTACCCGTTAACAAGTTTTGCATTAAGCCTTGTTTTACCATTTTATATTTTGATAGCTTTTGCTCTAATTGTGCTATTTCTGCATCCATATCTGAAAGAATAGTTGCTATACCTGTTTGTTCTTCTTTTGTTTTCGGTATCGGAATTGGTAATTCAGAAATATCCAGAAGAGATAAGTTTGGTTGTGCTCCCTGACTGCTTGTTGCTTCAATATGAATTTTAATATCTTCCGTTCTTAAATAGTGAAACAGAAATTTAAGGTCAATCTTTGAATTTGATTTTAATCTAACAATTGCTAAAGCTTGGTTAGTATTAGCTGGTAAAATTTCTTTAGTGACAATACCACTTCTTCCCAAAGCTCCTGCAATAGAAATCAACAAATCATTTTCTTTTATTTGTGAACGTTTCAAGATTGAATGCGTTTCTAAATCTATATGAGCAAACATATTAGGTTTAAAAACACCATTTGCTTTTAACGATTCAACTTTCACAAAATTTATTCCTGTAGTAGTAAATTCCTTTCCAATTGAAGTTGGTGTTGTACCCTTTGTTATTAATTCAGTTTCTTCTCCCAACCTCTTAACTGCCCAATCCTGTTTAGGTGATAAGAGTTGTTGCATTGCACCTTGTTTAATCGCTCTTTTTTTGGTGAGCTTTAACTCTATAGCTTGTATTAAATTATCTGTATCGCTTAATACTTGCGCTATGGCTTTTTGTTCTGTAAGTGGTGGAAGTGGAAAATTAAAGTGAACAAAATCTTTTTGATATAAATGCGAAATTGTTGAACCAGCTGTAAGTCTTGAAAGAAAGCCTGCAAAATGATTCGACATTAAAACATAGTAGAAATATTTAGTATCAAAAGCCCTGTTTTTTGGACGGATTACAAACACACCACTATTTAAAGTTGTTGGCTTTGGCACTTTATCAACGAAAGCGACCTTACCAATTGTACCATCTTTTGTTACTAAAACATCACCAACTTGAACTTGAATATTTCTGTCTTGGTCATATCTATTCTTTTCTACAAATACACAATTGTCCCAATCAATAAAACCATTTTTAAAATCAGTACCAGTAATTAAATAATAACTACCGGTATCAAGATATTCAGCAGTAGTTAATCCTTGCCATCCAATTCTTGCTTTTAAAATTGCAGAATCACCTAAATTTAGTTCTTTCCAATTTGATTGAACTGTACTTGATATGTTAACTAATTCCATACGAAACCCATCTTTTGTAAGTGAGCGTTCACTTTGGTTTCTAAACTATCAACTTCATTATCAATAAAAGGTAATGGGCTTTCATAGCGTTCTGCCAGTTCTTTAACTCGATTGGTTAAACGTTGGCTTATATGGTCTATTTCGTCTTTAATTGTAGTTTCTATAGTATGTATCCATTTGTCATCTACTACCAATTGTTTTACCTCGTCTTCAGACAACATAGGGTATTTCGTGTAGAGTTTTTCATCTAAATCTATTATTGCTTCTTTAATCTTTTTGTTGGTCGTAGTTTGTTTGGTTAGTAGAGCAATGTATTGCTTTAAGACTTTTAATTCATCAGCTATATCTGTTTCGCCTTTTAACTCTTTAATACGAGCATTTATAGTGGCTTTGTTTATTTTTTCCATCTCTCCAAAATAACCATCTTCACTACTGTGTTCTTCCTCTAATTCTGTTAATTCACTTGCTATGGTTTCTTTTTCTGCTTGCAATGTTTCTATTGCTTCTTTTTCTGTTTTAAAATAACGGTTAATTACCAAGCCTTTAGGTACAAGGTCGCACGTCCAACCTTTATCTACTTTTTTCTTCTGTTTGTTTTCTACTATAATTCTGTAAGTTTCAGCTTTCCAACCATCTTGGGTAATGATGTAACTATCATCTTGCATTATTTCAAACCAATAACTCATTAAATGCTGATACATATCATAAGGGTCTATCAATGCCTTATTGGTGTATTGATTTAATAAATTTTCAGATAAGCTATGTATTAATTCTTTTGGGTTAAAACCTTGTGTTAAGGCTTTTAAAGTAGTAGTAGTTTCTGTTTTCCATTCGGTAAATAAACAATCCATTTGCGTACTAAACCCCACAAACTCTGGATGCTCAAAAATGGTGGTCTTAATATCATCTTTAGGCACTTTTAGGCTACTGTAATTTGGTCTTTTACTTTGGGTGAATAATGCACTTTTTACATTAGGATATACATCCCAAAAGTGTTGTAATGCCTTTATATCTGCATTAGGAATATCACCTAATAAATGCGCTTCAATATCTTGTATGTCTTCTGTTTCTTGGCTTTCTATATATCTTGGGATATTAAGATTAAACTCATTAGCTTCAATATCTGTTAATGACACCATTTTACTAAAGCCTGGTATGTATTCTTGATTATTAAATATGTCTGCTATTTTATGAATGTCTTTTTCTTGCAAACGGTTTTTGTTTCCATCTTTTATAAAACCTTTACCAGCATCTATCATAAAAATACCTTTTCGGTTTTGGGCATTTTCTTTATCAATTAAAATAATACACGCAGGAATACCTGTACCATAAAATAAGTTGGCAGGTAAACCAATAATACCTTTTATATAGCCTTTACGAATTAAGTTCTGTCGTATTTCTGCTTCTGCATTTCCTCTAAACAACACACCGTGAGGTAAAATAACTGCTCCTTTTCCGTGACGTTTTAATGAGCGTACAATATGTAATAAAAACGCATAGTCGCCATTCTTTGCAGGTGGAATACCGTAGTCTTGGAATCGGTTATAAGGATTGTCTTCTGGTAAATTTAATCCGTTACTCCAACGTTTATCACTAAATGGTGGATTGGCTACTACATAGTCAAAAGTTTTTAGGTTGTCACCATCTTTGTTTTCAAAGAGTGGTTTTGCTAATGTGTTCCCTTGTTTTATTAAAGCCGTTGGTTCGTTATGTAATATCATATTCATACGAGCCAAACCAGAAGTAGCAGAATCTTTTTCTTGTCCGTACAAGGTTACTTTGCCATTTGCTACATCACTAATTTTTAATAGTAAAGAACCTGAACCACAAGCTGGGTCATATACAGTAGTTTCTGCTGTTGTTTTTTCTTTATCAATACCAATTATTTTAGCCATTATTCGACTAACTTCGGCAGGTGTGTAAAATTGCCCTTTACTTTTTCCGCTTTCGGTAGCAAAGTGACGCATTAAATATTCGTAAGCATCCCCTAAAATATCATCACCTTCTGCTTGGTTTTTACTAAAGTCTAAACTTGGATTTTCAAAGATTGCAATGAGATTGGTTAATCTATCTACCATTTCTTTTCCGCTACCTAATTTAGTAACATCATTAAAATCTGGCATATCAGATAACTGATTTGCTTCTGCAATAGGTGCAATTATCTTTTTATTAATTTGGTCTCCAATATCTGTTGCGCCTTTAAGTGCAACCATATCTTTAAAACTTGCACCATTAGGAATTGTGATTGGTGCATAGGGCTGACCAGCCCATTTGTCGCTAATATATTTTATAAAGAGCATCACCAATACATAATCTTTGTATTGACTTGCATCCATTCCTCCTCTTAATTCGTCACAACTTGCCCATAGCGAGCTATATAATTCTGATTTTTTTATTGCCATTCTGACCTAATACCTTTGATTGATTTTAACATTTATCGAACCTTAAAAATATAAATCTTTTTTGTGGTAATTAGGAATATTTCCAAGTAAATTTTTAAAGTCAATAACCCATTGGGTTTCTTGGGTTGTATTGGGTTATGAAGCTACTGCAAATGCTTTTTGTTTTAGCTCATTAACTTCTTTAATGATATTGGCTTTACACCAATGCTCTTCTTTAATACCAGGAATTGCACCAATGCCATCTACAAATTCTTCTTCCATAATCTTTCTTATTGCAGGAATATATTCTTTTGTAGATGCAATACTGTCGTGTATGGTATAGATTGGTGCTTTGGGCAACTCTTTAGAAACACGCTTTGCAATTCTATCTATAAATAAATTACTTTCTATACGTTGTAGTGCTCGAGGTAGAACTGAATGGTCATATTCTTTTATATCATAAAACACTTTATATATATCTGGAAACAACGCCTCAAATAGTTTTACAAACTTTGATTTAGAGTGTACTTCTGAAAACATAAACTTGAATACGTTACGCTTAACGTCTCCTCTGGACTCAATATACACACCTAACTCCTGATGTATCTTTTCTCTTAAACTCTCGTAGAAATTGCCTTTAATAGCTAATCTGAAGTATTCCTGAAACCTTATATTTAAAGGGCTGTCTTTAAAAAGTCCTAACATAATGTAAGAGGTTTTACTTAAATTATATTTAGTTATTTTAGAGTTTAAACTATCAACCTCTAAAAAGGGTTGATTAGTTAAACGTTTATACATTTCAATAGGATTATCAAAGATGATGTCGACTTTTGCACCATTTCCATAACTTATAATTACAAAATTGGAAGATAAAAGTTTTGTGCTCAAAAAAACTTGGCTGTTTTTTAAATCGAGTGCATACAACTCTTCGCCATTGTAGGTGACCGCATTTCTGTTTATGCTATTCATATTTGTAAGTACAGAATGATAACGCAGTACATTATTATCTCGACGAGGTTGATTTAATGCTTCTTTAAATCTCCCAATAGAACCAAGAGCAAAGTCTTTCTGTTTTTGTGGACTTTTTTCTTTACCGTTGATAATATTAATATCTCTTAACTCTGAAAACTCTTGCTTGACACTAAATATCTCATTCATTGCCCAAACACATATTTCTTCATCGATTCGTAGCTTATCATCAAACCATTTTGATAGATATGTATATGACCTGTTTTGAGATTTTATTCTGTTGATGTAGTTAATCAGCTTTTTTCTAATAGACCTATCTCTTAAAGTCAAATTAGATTTTACTATTGGTGTGTCATACGCTTCAACAAACTTGTAACCTTTACTTTTATTACCCACTTGGTAAGAATCATTACGCTCAACAATTTTTAGGTCGTTTATAAAATAGTCCCAATAGTCTTTATAATTATGCACCATATCCTGCATCATTTGTGCAGATAGTTTAGTGTATTCTTCTGTAACCGAATCTTTTTTATTCAGTCGTTTAACACTAATAAGATGCAATAAGTATCTTGCTTTCTCTCTAACAAAAGGCTTAAATGTTGGGTAGTTGTCATCGATTAGATTGTCTAAATCTAAATTCTCTGGAAAATAATAATGTAACTTCATTAAGCACTTTTGTTTTGGGTTAAAATTCTAACTACATCATCATACTCATAGTACATTGTTTTACCCATTTTGGTAAAGGGTAGTGTACCATTGATTCGTAAATTCTGCAACGTACCTGGTGAGATATTTAATAGCTCACGTACGTCTGCTGATTTTAACCACTTTTTTTGCTCGTTTTGGCTTCCTATAATTGTCTTCAGTTCTGTGATGATTTCCTGTTTAAGAGTCTTTAAATCATCCTTTGTAATTACTTCAAATGTCATTCTGTATTAAAACGTATTAAAAGGTGTAAACACCTGATTTATATTGTGTTAATTTACGACAATTTGATGCTTTTATAAAATGAAGTTATAAACAGTTGTAAACAAAAAGGGCTCTTTTTTCAACAGAAAAACCCCTGTAAAAACAAGGGTTTAAGCATATACTTATATATTTTGTATTTATGCTCTAATTAGCAATCCTCTTGGAAGCATCAACATTACTTTTATTAGCAAACTTCTGTTTTAATATTGCCATATCATCGCTTACTTTTCTATCCAATATTTTGGCATAATGCTGTGTCGTTTTTAAAGATTTATGACCTAACATTTTACTTACTGATTCCATTGGCACACCGTTAGACAATGTTACAGTAGTTGCAAACGTATGACGAGCTAAATGGGTGGTTAAGTTTTTATTGATACCACACAGGTCTGCTATCTCTTTTAAATAGGCATTAGACTTTTGATTGCTCAATACAGGAAGTAAAACCCCTTTAGTTACTGCCTCTGGATGGTTCTCATATTTCTTTATAATCTCTAAAGCGGTTGGAAGTAGAGGAATATTACTGCGTGTATCGGTTTTAGTACGCTTTGTCTTTATCCATTTATCGCCATCAATACCAAATACCAAATTGTCTTTTGATAGCTTCTTAACGTCACTATACGCTAAACCAGTAAAGCAACAGAATACAAAAATGTCTCTTACTTGCTCTAATCTATTAGTGTGCAATTCTTTTTCGAGCATTTTTTGTATTTCTTCTTCTGAAAGGAATTGACGTTCCACTTCTTTTAAACGGACTTTATAATTTAGAAATGGGTCTTTTTTAATCCAATCGTTAGCTATTGCAATACGTACAATCTTTTTAAAATTCTTGATGTACTTGATAGTACTATTATGTCCGCAGTTTCTAACGGTTTTTAAATAGAACTCAAAATCTGTAATATACTTGTGGTCTATTCTGTTTACAGGTATATCACTAACATTGTACTGATGTTGCATAAACTCTTGCAGATGCTTACATACAGTTTTATAACGTTCTAAAGTGCCTGCCGAAAACTCTCTACCAACTAATTTTTCTACTTGCTTGTTGTGATTGTTAAAGATGGTTATAAGTGTTCTTTGTTTTTCCTCAACGCCTAAAAACTTGTTTTTAAGGGTTTCAGTTGTAACCTCTTTGTTATCTTGAATTAAGTCTCTTTGGCTTTGATATACTTTTGAAGTAAGAGAATCTAAATAGGCATTTAGCTCTCGTATATCTTCTGTTCTTCCAATAGCTTTATTGGCTTCCACGCTCCATTTCTCAATCTCAATGGTACGCTTTGTACTAATCTCTGTACGCTTACCATCTATGGTAATACGTAGGTAAATAGGGCATTTGCCCTGTGCATCTACTTTACTCTTTTTTAAGTAGAATAATAATCCAAATGTTTTGTTCATTCTGGTGACCTTTAATTATACATTAATTTACAAAATATTAAGGTCTTTTAATTGATATATTGTGCTGATTTATAAACAGTTATAAACAATTAGGTGACCTAATTAAGGTTGTAAAAAGGTCACCTAATAGGTCACCAACAGAATGGTATTTAATACATATTTTGATGTTTTGGGTAAAATAAAAAGTCCCATAAACATTGAGTTTACAGGACTTTCGTCGATTTTGAATAAATCTTGGCGGAGAAAGAGGGATTCGAACCCCCGGAGGTGTGACCCTCAACAGTTTTCAAGACTGCCGCATTCGACCACTCTGCCATTTCTCCTAAGCGGTTGCAAATATATAAACTATTCTTTTAAAATAAGA
>Ga0209344_10003000_pt1 | contig 17445 bp, 19 predicted proteins | sample Cruoilmetagenom6_FD_187293 | JGI IMG/M metagenome (GOLD analysis project Ga0209344, IMG submission 187293) | Oil polluted marine microbial communities from Coal Oil Point, Santa Barbara, California, USA - Santa Barbara Oil Seep Sample 6 (SPAdes)... | ecosystem: Environmental > Aquatic > Marine... | reverse complement strand
TGAGCGGTAGCCCCGAGCTGCGCCAACAGGTGGCGCGATTAGCTATTGCTTCCGGCTGCTTGCTACACCCAGACGACATTATGGTAACCACCGGCTGTCAGGAGGCACTCTCGATTGCGCTGCGTACGCTAACCCAGCCGGGTGATGTGGTGGCTGTCGATTCGCCCAGCTTTTACGGCACCATGCAGATACTCAAGGCCAACGGCTTAAAAGCCCTGGAGATCCCTACCGACCCGCAAACGGGTATCAGTCTGGAGGCCCTGGAGTTGGCGTTGGAGCAGTGGCCGATCCGCGCGATACAGGTCACGCCCACTTACAACAACCCGCTGGGTTACACCATGCCTGAAGCACGCAAGCGGGCGCTGTTTCAGCTTGCCCAACGCTTCGATGTGGCGATTATCGAAGATGATATCTACGGTGACCTGTCATTTACCCTGCCAAGACCGCGCACCGTCAAATCCTTCGATGACGACGGGCGCGTGATGCTGTGCAGCGGCTTTTCCAAAACCGTGGGGCCTGGGTTAAGAGTGGGTTGGCTGGCCCCAGGGCGCTATCGTGATCAGGCTTTGCACATGAAGTATGTCTCCACCGGTGCTTCAGCCACGCTGCCGCAGCTGGCAGTGGCGGAGTTCGTCGCCAAAGGGCACTACGATCGCCATGTCCGTTACGCTACCCGCCAATATCAGCGCCAGCGCGATATCATGATCAGTTGGGTGCAACGCTACTTCCCCAAGGGCGCGGGCATTAGCTACCCCCAGGGCAGTTTTTTGCTATGGGTAGAGCTACCCGCAGCGGTGGACTGTGTGAAGCTCAATCAGCGCTTAGCGCAGCATGCTATCCACGTAGCACCGGGGTCGCTGTTTTCAGCTTCGGGTAAGTTTCGCCAGTGCCTACGCTTGAACTATGCGTTTACGCTAACGCCTGTGATCGAAAACGCCGTGCGTACCGTGGGGGAATTGGCTGCCGAGATGGTGGCAAAAGCGCAGGCGCATGAGGTGGGGGTAGGATAATCAGAGGTTTCCTAAGCAAAGCCGAGGAACAGAGCCAGCGAGCGGTTAACCATCACCATCGTGCTATCATCGAGATGGCCGAAGGGCTTGCCTAGCTTGTCACGTTTTAGCGTCATCGTTTTGTCCACCATGACTTGGGATGGCTTGCGTAAGCCATTTTCCGGCGTAGCGACACCTCAATGCGCATCAGTGGCGCGTCAATGAGAGAGCTTGAAAGTAGTAGTACGGTAACCGTTGCTGTCGCAGTGAATTGATCAGATTGTATGATCAATGCTGGTCGCGGCTTGCCAAACTCCCCTGGAGGGGCAACCGACACTAGATCTCCGCGCCTCATCCTTTCCATCCCATGCTTTACCACCTCAACCTTCCCACTCGTCATCCACATCTGACAAAGCAGTATCCATGAGATCCTGTAAATCGTGATCGGCGTGGTCTGCCTCAGCAACTATCTCGCACTGCCGCTTAATCTCCTCGCTAAACCCGGGGCGGCGGGTATCCGGTACCCAAATTTGGATAGGGCGTAGACCTAACGCCCTCAACGTTGTGCGGTGTTTCTGCACACGGTCGTTGATATTTGACGCAGTCATGATGAAAACTCCCTGCTATGGTGTTACATGTAACATGATAGACCACCCAGGAGCCAAACTGCCAGCGCGGTGGTTCAATGGTGGCTCGGGCTGTTTGAACAATGTGCGGATCGGAGTTTGATGCTAGAACCACTCCAACTAGGTGTCTAAGATATGTTGATGTTTCATTGTGGTCGTGACAGAGACTTATTGGGTGGAAACGGAGAGTAAGGCGAACTCTTTCAACTGTCAGTGAAAGCTGCCAGTAACGAGTCGGTAAGTGTTGGCGAAGGGTTGGCGCCGGTCAGAATAGTGGCGATGTGGGCATTCTTAGGCCACTGGCCACGCATAGCATAGGCGGCTGCCAAGCCAAGAGCGCCTGCGGGTTCCAGCAACAGTCCCAGATGTTCCAGGCCAAGGCGCATGCCCTCTTCGATACTGGCTTCGTCCACCAGCCAAATATCATCGACTAGATCGCGCATATCCTCCAGTGCCTCGAGAATGGGAGCGCGAACCGCCACGCCATCGGCCATGGTATTTACTCTATCATTAATGACGAGAGTACCGCTCTTCCAGCTTTTCCAGGTGGCATCCGCGCCTTTGGGGCAGATGCCTATCACGCGAGTGGCGGGGGAGGAGGCCTTGAACCAGCGACCCACGCCGTTTATAAGTGCGCCATTGCCAAGGGGGATCAGTAGCGTATCGAACGCGTCACCTTTGGCGAGCATCTCAACCGCAATAGTGCCTGCGCCCTCGGTAATCTCGGACTGTCGTCCATCCTCTACAAATAAGCCTCCATGCTGTTTGGCAAAGTGGTTCGCTGCCTGCTTGGCTTGATCAAAGTCCTCTCCCACACTGATAACGTCTGCGCCTAGTGCGCGGATGCCTGCAATTTTGAGTGGGTTAGCGTTTTTAGCGACAAATACCTTGAGCGGTAGCCCATGTTGTTTACAGGCATACGCCAGCGCCAGCCCCCAGTTCCCGGCGCTGGCGCAAACCAGCGGGGCAGGTTGCTCTTGCTGAATATGGTGGGAGACAAAATGGTCGGCGCCTCGCCCTTTGAAATTGCGTAGGGGATTGAGCGTTTCGACCTTGAGTGTCATGGCGACCCCTAACGCGGTATCAAGCGTGGGTGAGCGGTACTGCGGGGTTGCCAGGAAAGCGGGGCTGATACGACGGGAGGCAGAGGCAATGTGCTCCAGCTTGATGCGCTGTTCACTGCGTTGGGGGCCAATTAGCTCGGCGTGGCGAGCGATCGGCTGTAAATCTCCCGGATGCTTTATCCGATCCACCATGAGCACGCCATCAAGGTGGTCTACCTCGTGCTGGATCAGTTCAGCAAGTGAAGCGGAAAGGTGGTGCCAGTGGCAGGTTTCGCCTCTTTCGTTCTGGTAAGTCAGGCTGATGCTGGCGTGGCGCCTAACATTGGCAATATGATTGGGTACACTCATGCAGTCGTCCCATACCGGCTGCGTCTCTTCGCTGCGCCAGACAATGAGTGGATTGATCAAAGTAAAGGGTTGGCCACCCAGTTGAACCGCAACGATACGCAAGGGCTCGCCTATCTGAGGGGATGAGATGGCGCGGCCAAAGCCGGTACGCGCTCTGAAATCGGCAAGTGTGGCATGCAGTGCCGCAATCACCGCTGTTACGTCGGGCGTTATTTCTTCGACTGTGCGTGACGCTATTCTTAATCGTGGGTCGCTATCGATCAGGATCGTACGTATTTGGCTCATGGTGTTGTCTCCGCTTGTGTTGAGTTAGCTTAAGGGGCAATACGTTTTTTCTGGCCGCATATTCTAGGTGGCCATTGCAGGGAGACTGCTAAATGAGTGACTCAACTGCGGGCGAGCTGCACGCGGAGCAACTGGATGATTTTGATCGCCGAATTTTGGCTATTTATCAGTACGACACGCGGGTTACGGGGGAGAGTATCGGGCAGGCGGTTGGCTTATCGGCGGCTGCGGTGCAGCGACGGCTCAAACGGTTAAGGGAGCGGGGTGTTATTGCCAAGGAGGAGGCGCGGCTAGATGCTAAAGCGCTAGGCTTGTCGACTACCTGCATTGTTGGTGTTGATCTCGAATATGAACGTAACCAGCATGTTGATGCGTTCAAGCGGCAGATGCGGGAACACCCTAATGTTCAGCAGTGTTATTACGTGACAGGGAGCTTGGACTTCGTGCTGGTAGTAGTGACTCGTTCGCTTCAGGAGTACGAAGATTTTACCCGTGAGGCACTGATGGAACACTCCAACGTACGCTCATTCACAACGCTGGTTTCCATGGACACGGTCAAAGCGGGATATGCATTACCCTTAAGTGACTCGACGTCTAGACCGCAACCTTGAGCATTTATCTTTATTCATATTAGATCATGGAAATTTACCCGCTATGTTCGAGGTACCCATGCGTCGTCATGCTCTCACCTATCGCGCGTTCGGACGGCCGCTTGAAACATTGAACATGGAAACCGCGGACGCTCCACGCTGTGAGGGCAAGCTCAGGGTGAGAATGTTATGTGCCCCAGTTAACCCATCTGACTTGATTCCCATCTCCGGTGCTTATTCTCACCGTATAAAGCTCCCTGCTGTCGCTGGTTACGAAGGGGTTGGTCGGGTCATTGATGCCCCGCGAAAATACGCCTACCTGATCGGAAAGCGAGTTCTCCCATTACGAGGCGATGGCACTTGGCAGACTATTTTGGATTGTGATCCTGTTCTCGCAGTGCCCGTCCCAGATGCCATCCCTGACGTGGTCGCGGCACGTGCCTACATTAACCCTTTAGCTGCCCTAACAATGCTTGAGTCTTGGCCTGTAAAGGGGAAGCGTGTTCTTCTAAGTGGAGCTGGGTCGAATTGCGCTGATTATCTTGGAGCATGGGCATATCATTACGGCGCCAGGGAAGTTGCTGGCATATACCGCTCCGAGAGTCGAGTTGCCCGCCTGGAACAGCTCGGTATCAAACCGGTGTCTATTCGAGATGCGTCGAAGATCTCGGATGTTGCGCGGGAGTCTGAGTTGGTATTTGATTCTTTGGGCGGCCCAGTGGCATCGAATATCCTGCAGTTAATGGCGCCTGGCGCGATGTTTATTGCCTATGGATTATTGACTGGGCAGGCCATTCAGTTGGATGCCAAACCTAGGGCTCACTATAGAAGATTTCATCTACGCGACAGTTTAGCCAGGATGTCTGCCGAGGCTTGGCAGCATAAGTTCTCCCATATCTGGCGACTTTTGAGCCAGGCAGATATGCCAAATTATCAAGTATTTCCTAGCCAAGACTGGCGTCAAGCTGTCGAGATGGCGCTTTGCCCAAGCGGCCAAAAGGTGCTTCTGGACTTCACTCTACACTTGCATGATTAGCGTCTAACCTCAGCGTTCGCCTTAAAAAGGGCGGGCGCGTCGTTACAGCGTGAGGTTGTCTGGACGCACATCCAGCTGCGCCAAGCGCTGCTTCAATAGACCTGGAAAGCGAGCATACCAGGTCTGATTGAGCGGGGAGGGGTGAGGGAGCGGATAAAGGGTGAAGGTCTCTGCCTCGCCCCGATCATCTTCCAGCATTACTTCGATGCTGCTCTCAAAGCGATCCTCACGCTTCCAGAAGGTTTCCAGGCGTGCGCGTTCCTCTTTTGAGCGGCCGATACTAAACCACAGGAAGGCTTCGCGTCCTAACGTAATGAGGGTTCGTCCTTCCCAGCGGGAGATCAACACCTCGTTCATCAGGCCGTGGAAGTGGCGTTTGACCTTCATCGACCACGCCTTGTTGCCGACGGGCTTGTAGGGCACGGTGTTGATCCAGAAGAAGTGCTCGCCCACGGCTTTCGATGCTTCGAAATCCGGCATTTGCTCGCCATACAGCTGTTCGTAAAGCGCCTTTCTGACCAACTGCCCGCCGGCGCCGATAAAGGGTTCGCCGTGGCGCACTTCATCGCGCCCCGGGTCGCGCCCGAAAAAGCCGATGCGCACGTTCGGCTTGCCAAGGCCGATGATCGGCTCCAGTGGATCACGCTCGAAGCGTTCGTAGACCTCGACATCGATCCCATCGATCTCTGCCGCCAGCGCTCTGAATTCCTTCTGCTGTCGCTGGGTTAGTGACATCTTACATCCTCCTTGTTGTCGTCGGGCGTCTGGTTTAATCGAACCACTCTTGCGCCGTACGCCATAGGCACATACCGGCGAAATAAACAGAGGCAATGCCCCATCCCCACACTGCCCAAACGGCGTGCTCTGGGCTGGAGAGTATTAGTGACGTAGCACATCCACACCATAGCAGCGTGATGGCGATATTGAGTGGCATGAACAGGCGCACGCGGAAGGGGTGGAGGAACTTCATCTTCGTCACGGTGAGGATGGCCAGAACGACGATAGCGGTAAAGGTGATAAACGGTGGTAGGTCAAGAATATAGAAATAGGCTGCGGTGATGTTCCAGGCGGCAGGAAAGCCAACGAAGTAGTTGTCTTGGCTTTTCATATCGACATTGCAGAAACAGAACATCGATGACAGCAGAATGATGAACACGGACAGCAGTGCAAAATAGGGCGGCAGTTCAATAAAGTAGTAGATGAAGAGGGCGGGAATAAAGGCCCAGGTCAGGTAATCGATAACCATATCTAGGGTCGAACCATCGAAATGGGGCAGTATAGTCTTCACTTCATACTTGCGCGCCAGCGTGCCATCAATGCCATCGATCATCATTGCAGCACCCAGCCAGAGAAGGCAGGCGACAGGATTATTGTCGACCAGTGCGAGCAGTGCCATCGTGCCGAGCAGCACCCCGCTGGCGGTGAATATATGCACACTCCAAGCTTTATACCTTGAGGCGCGGGATTCCGTAGGTGAAGAGAACGATTGAACCACGTTGACCCCATTGGGAACGTGTTGTCCCCTAGCTGTTTAGTTGAAAGATAAGTGTGTATAGCGCGCACACTACTATAAGAAGGCACCCAGAGAATACGCAGCCAAGCTATCTGTTTATGGCTTGGATGCTTGCGTTGGGTGAAAGAAGTATAGTGCCTAGTGGCTGTTTTTTTACAACGGCCGCTTAAACTGCTGCCGCGCCTGCTCTACCCGTTTACCGGTTATGCACGTTAACGAGTGATCGTTGAGCAGCCCCATGGCCTGCATAAAAGCAAAAACAGTTGTCGGCCCAACGAATTTCCAGCCGCGCTTCTTTAACTCTTTGGAAAGTGCGCTGGATTCAGGCGAGGTGGTCTGGGTCTGCGGCGCAGTGAGAGAGTCGGTATCTGGCTCGTAACGCCAGAAAAACGCGGCTAACGAACCTTCCTGTTCGGCCATTTCTTGCGCCCTTAGGGCATTATTAATCACCGCTTCGATTTTGCCGCGATGGCGAATAATGCCTGCGTTCTGCAGCAAACGCTGCACATCCTCTTCTCCAAAGCGGGCAACCTGATGAAAATCGAAATGGTGGAAGGCGGCACGGAAGTTCTCGCGTTTATTAAGAATGGTGCGCCAGCTCAACCCCGACTGGAAACTCTCTAAGCAAAGCTTCTCAAATAGCCGCTGATCATTGTCTACTGGAAAGCCCCACTCGTTATCGTGGTAGGGAAGAAACTCAGGCGCGCCGCCACACCATTGGCAGCGAGGGTGGCCATCGGGGGCAATGAAATCGGGCATTGAGCGCTCCTAAGTGTGTGGTCTGAGATGTTAGTGGCTAAAGCTTAACCATGTATCGCTAAGCCACGCGCCTGCAGCTAAAAGCTCGCTTTCAGTCGAGCCCGCATAGCCGAGCACTAACCCAGGGCGCTTATTCTCGGCAAGGTAATAGCGCGAAAGTGGAGAAAGCGTAATGCCCGCTTCACCGGCACGCTTAACGAGCATCTCCTCTTCCTCAATAGTATCGAGTTCAGCTAATAGATGCATACCTGCATGGCCGTCAGAAAGCCGAAGCCCTGCGGCTACTGCAGGCACCAATGCCGTGCGTAAACACGCTTGTCGCTGACGATAGGCCGCGCGCATACGGGCGATATGGCGAGTAAAATGCCCGCTGTTAACAAATTCAGCCAGCGCCGATTGCACGGGATAGTTACCTTCACGGTGCAGTCGGGCATGGGCACGTCTGAAGTCATGGGCAAGTGTATCAGGCAGCACCAAATAGCCTAAGCGTAAGCCGGGGTAGAGCACTTTACTAAAGGTACCTACATAAATAACCCATGCATGTTCGGCAAGACCCTGTAGAGAGGGCGTCGGTGGCGTGTCGTAACGAAATTCGCTGTCGTAATCGTCTTCAATGATCCAACTACCAGCGCGAGAAGCATACTCAAGTAACGCCAGTCGCCTGGGCGCTGGCATGGTAACGCCGCTGGGATATTGGTGGGAGGGCGTCACGTAAATTAGCCGAGGCGCTGGCGCATTTTCAGGGGCAAGTGCCGGATTTAACCCTTCTTGGTCTACGGGGATGGGCGTTACCGTCAATCCCGACGCCAGAAAACAGGCCTGGGCGCCGCCGTAACCCGGCTCCTCCATCCAAACCGAATCCCCATGATCGGTGAGTAGTTGAGTAATCAGTTCAAACGCCTGCTGGGCGCCTTGGGTAATCACAATCTGTTCTGGTTGGCAGCGCACCGCGCGGGAGAGTCTTAGATAGTCACAAAGAGCCGCTTTGAGTACAGGTAGACCACCGCTGGTTTGATAATCCATCCATGCCATTTCCGCGTGATAATAGTGACGCCGTAAAAGGCGCTGCCACTGCTCGCGGGGAAACAGGTCGAGCGCCGGGACACCTGGAGCAAAGGCGCGATGGCCATGGCTCAACGTTCCGCTGAGTGTTAATAGCTTGTTACCCCGGCTTGAGTAGCGAATAGGCAAGGGTGGTGGAAGCTCTGCTCGGGTTAACAGCGCGGGGAGGTTTGCCACATAGAGCCCTGCTCCCTGGCGGGCAATCAGTAACCCTTCCGCCAGTAGCCGATCCATGGTGGCCAGCACCGTATTACGGCTAATACCCAAAGCCCGAGCCAAGGAGCGGGAAGAGGGAAGCGCATCGCCAGCCGACAGCTCGCCGTGTTGGATCCACTCCTTAATCGAGCAGTAGAGCTGCTGCACAAGCGTGGCTGCTTCATTCGCAGTTAGCCTTAGCGCTAGCGCCTCCGCAATCCAGTCGCTGGTAGCGTCACATCTTTTCACTGGTTCCCTCAATTTAGCGATAAGTGGCTCTTTATCATAGACCACTATGACGGCAAGCTTAGTTGAATCACCACCCAAATGGAGCAGTCGTTATGGTTAACGTTCGTTCGGCGGTACTCAATGACTTAGAACCTCTTAGCGCATTACTTGATGGCTATCGTCAGTTTTATAAGCAGCCGAGTGATATTCAGGCGGCGCGTGATTTTTTAGATCAACGCATGGGGCTGGGGGATTCATTCATTCTGGTTAGCGAGAGCAGAGATGGGACGCTCACAGGGTTTGTGCAGCTCTACCCCGGCGTTTCCACGGTGGGCCTAAATGCCCGCTGGACGTTAAACGATCTCTTCGTGTTGCCGGAGTGTCGCGATAAAGGCACCGGAAGGGCATTGATGGAAGCCGCCACCCAGCTTGCCCATGACCACGGCGTGGCACGCTTGATATTAATGACGCAAGTAGAGAACGAACGCGCCCAACACCTTTATGAATCATTGGGCTGGCAGCGTAATACGGCATTCTACGGTTATTTGTTGGATATCAAATAAGGGGGGAAGCAGAAATTGTCGCATGTGGGTGCTAACTTAATAATGGTAGCGGCAGGCAACAATAGTGAGAGTAGATTCATCGACGGCATAAATCAGACGATGCGAGTCGTCGATGCGTCGTGACCAGAAGCCAGAGAGGTTTTCCCTAAGAGGCTCTGGCTTTCCAATACCCTCAAAGGGAGAGCGTTGCGTATCTAAGATAAGTTTATTGATGCGCTTTAAGGTCTTTTTATCCTGCCCTTGCCAATAGAGGTAGTCGCTCCAGGCTTCGTTAGTCCAGCATAGTAAGCGGTTAATCATCCATTAGCTCTCTTGGTTGAGCTTGCCCGGCACGGTATTGAGCAATGGACTTGTTTAAGTGCTCCGCATTGGCGGGTGAGCGCATCAAGTAAACGGTTTCCATAAGGCTGTTGTAGTAGTCGAGAGACATCACTACGGCATCTTCTGCATCGCGACGGGTAATAATCGTCGTATCTGCGTCATTGACGACACCGTCCAGTACGCCTTTTAGACCATTACGCGCTTCGGTAAACGATATAACACGCATACTTTATCTCCTGTGCAGTGAGCGGTACAAGTATAGCGCTCTATTCCAACATGTACAGTATAAAAGACATCTTGAGTAGTTAGATAGTTGTGGGTTACTCCATGCTCTCCGGCAACTTACACACATCCACCCACTCGGCATTGACCAGTTCGGCCAGACGATTGGGGTTTAGGCGCACGGCGCTAGTGGGCGAACCTGCGGCGGGTAGCACTTCTTCGTAGGCGTGGAGCGATTCATCGCAGTAAATCGGCAGGTCGGTGGCGAGGCCAAAGGGGCAAACGCCGCCCACCGGGTGGCTGGTGAGCTCCATTACCGTCTCGGCGTCGAGCATTTTGGCCTTGCCGCCGAAGGTATCGCGAATTTTGCGGTTGTCGATACGCGCATCGCCACTGGCCACAATGAGTAGCGGCTTTTCACCGACTTTGAATGCTAGGGTTTTGGCAATTTGTCCGGGGGCGACTCCGTGGGCCTCTGCGGCCAATTGCACCGTAGCGGTGCTGGTTTCAAGCTCTTCGATGCTTACATCCGGTGCATGCTCGGCAAAGAATTGGCGAACGGTTTCGATGCCCATTATGGATTTCCCCCTGCTATTAACAGTCGGTATTAACATTCGTCGGTAACATTAGACGGGTAAATGACTAATCTAACGTGCCTTTGGTGGATTAGCCAAGCCAGGGGGGCGTCGTAATTTTGGCTGGCTCGCGCTGCATAATGATCTCGCCGTGGCGTACGGAAAGAAGCACCTCACCTTGGGTGCGCAGTACGCTGTAGTCATCCTCGCCCTCAAGCAGGTTGAAGCTGGCGGGTTTGCCGACCTCAATGCCATAACGCTCTTCAATATTGAGCGTGCGGGCGCTGTTATCGGTAATCAGTGAAAGTGCCTGGCTGAAGTCCTGATAGCCCATCATTTGGCAGATATGCAGGCCAAAATCGAGCGTTCGCAACAACTTGCCATTCCCCAAGGAGTACCAGGGATCGAAGATGGAGTCCTCGGCAAAGCAGACGTTGATGCCCGCTGCATTTAGCTCCTTCACACGGGTCACCCCGCGCCGCTTGGGGTAAGTGTCAAAACGCCCCTGTAGGTGAATGCTTTCAGTGGGGCAGGATACGAAGTTGATGCCCGAGCGCTTGAGCAGCAGAAACAGTTTGGAGCAGTAAGCGTTGTCGTAGGAGTGCATCGCCGTGGTGTGGCTGGCGGTCACGCGGCTGCCTAAGTCGTTAAATAGTGCTTCGCAGGCCAGCACTTCGAGAAAGCGCGAGTTGGGGTCATCAATCTCGTCACAGTGGACATCCACCAAGCGGTCATACTTGATTGCCAGTTCGATCACCCGTTTCATGGAAGCGACACCCAGCTCACGGGTGTATTCGAAGTGGGGAATACCGCCGACAACGTCAGCGCCGAACTCCAGTGCTTCTTCCATCAGCTTTTCGCCACCGGGATAAGAGAGCAGGCCGTCCTGCGGGAAAGCGACCACCTGGATATCAATTTTGTCTTTTAACTCGTCGCGCAGCGTGCAGAGCGTTTTAAGTCCAATCAGGCTCGGGTCGCTGGTATCGGCGTGGGTGCGCACAAACTGCACGCCGTTGCCGATCAACAAATTAAGCGTTTTAAGCGCGCGCTCGCGAATGTCTGCTTCGGTGAGCATAGGCTTACGCTCGCCCCAGCGCTCAATGCCTTCAAACAGCGTGCCGCTCTGGTTCCAGCTAGGCTCGCCCGCCGTAAGGGCGGCGTCCAAATGAATATGGGGCTCAATAAACGGCGCGCAAACCAGCTTGGCGCCCGCATCAATCTGCCCTTCACTCGCTGTTTGCGGGGCGTCTTGCACGGTAATTGCGGTGAACGTGCCGTTCTCAATCTCAAGTCGGTAAAGCTCGGGGCGCTGGCGAAGGCGGGCATTAATGATCTGCATGGGCATATAAAAAGAGCTCGCTTATTATTTAGCAGTAGAAGGGAGTGTATCGCTCAGCGTAGCGTGATTAAAACGAAGCAGCACGGCGTAGCTGCCTGCAGCCACCGCCACACCCACCAGCGGGGGGAGTAATGGGGAGAAGTAAGCCGCGCCTGCACCGATGGCATAGGCAGCTAACCCGCGACGATTGAAATCGGGCAGTGTGGCGGACGCTAGTGCAGGGTAGCGGCCTTTATGCTTGAGCCAGAAGTCCGCCATGATCACCCCGCCCATGGGCGGTATAAAGGTGCCGAGTAACACCAGAAACGGAATGAGTAGGTTATACATGCCGCCCACCGCCAGCACGGTGCCAATCGCTGCACCGCCCACTGTGACCAAGCGGCGCTTTTCGGTGCGCAGTAAATTGCAGCCCGCCACGGCGAAGTTGTAGATGGTATTGTCCTGGGTCGTCCAGATATTCAGAAACAGCATCAGTACGGCGATAGAGACAAAGCCCTGAGCGATCAATACATCCACGATATCCGCTTGCTGGTAAATCATGGTGCCCAGTGCGCCGGTCAGTACCATTAAGCCGTTACCTACAAAAAAAGCCGCCATGGTGGCGATGACGGCAATTTTCGGTGTCTTGGCGAAGCGGCTCCAGTTGGTCGCTTGGGTGCCGCCGCTAATAAAGGTGCCAATGATGACGGTAATCGCCGCTGCTACGCTCATGCTTTCCGTGGGCGTTTGCTGGCTCAGTCCCGCAAAGCCACGCACATCGACCAACCCGGTAAACAGGCTGATTAAGATAAACAGCATCATGGCGGGAACGGCAAAGCGCGAAAGCCAGTCCATGCCCTTGTAGCCGATCATGGCGGTGACGCAGAAACCAAACCCAAAGAGCACCATTAAGGGGATTTCCAGCCATTCAGGCATCCCGGTGGTGCGTACTAGCACCAGAGCAATCGTGGCGGTGCCCCAAGCGTACCAGCCGATCTGGGTAAAACCGAGAATAAAGTCAGAGAGTTTGCTGCCTTTTTCGCCGAAGCAGAAGCGCCCCATCAGCACCGAATTGAGCCCGCTTTTACAAGCAATATAGGCGAGGGTTGCCGCATACATCCCCAGCAGCAAGTTGCCAATCACTATGATCCATAGCAGTTGGCCAATCGGAAAGGCTTGGCCTAACGTGCCGCCCGCCCACATGGTGGCGGTGAAAAATGTAAACCCAAGCAGTACTGCCGAGGTAGAAAGTAGGCCCTTGCGGGCGCTGGTAGGGACTTCACTGAGTGGATAGTCAGAATTATGCATCACGCTCTCCTAATATAAATCAGCAAACTTGTTAGCTACTTATAAAGCAAGAGATATGCCAAAAAGCCTAGATCAATAAGAATGATTACGCTTGTAATTTTTATAAGACATGCCAGCTCTTTTTAATGCTACTTTAGCCATTAAAGCCTAATTGTTTTTATACGCTTGCCGAAGAAAAGAGTGGTCAAAAACTGTAATCGCAACGATTACTCATTGCGATTACAGCTAAATAGGCCCGCCGCAGCGATAGCCATGAAGGAACCGGAGTAGATGCCAGAACCCCAGCATAGGAGTGCTTCACTGCCTGCGGCTAAACTTCCTTGGCATCATACTCTGGTGGGTAAGGTGGTGATGTTTATGCTGATGGGCGTGCTGTTTGCTTATTTAACGGGGGCGCTGTCAGGTTTTTTCATGGTTGAACGTGGGGCTCGGGAGCAGTGGTTGCGCGAAGCCCAGGTGAATGCCCAGATAGTGAGTGCGACTATTAGACGTATTTATACATCCGTGGCAGTGAAGACCGATGGCACTGGGCAAGTCACGCATATCATTTCCCAACGTCCGATAGGCGATGAAGAGTCGGTTCTGGAAACTGGGTTTAGCCCGATTGATGTATTGGCGCTGGCAAGTGCACAGACACGTAACAACGTATGGCTGTTCTCGAAGGCATCGGAGGAGATCCTCACCGTAGTGGCAGATGCGCTTAATACACCATCAGACTCACCTGCCAGCTTGACGGTAGATACATGGCAAACAAAAGCGGCTGCCGCTGATTTTTATGTTGGATTTGCCAGCATTGGCGGTGAAGAGCACTTTATTAGTTCGCTGCCCATTGTTACTCCTGATGGTCAACTATTAGGCGTTCTTGTAGCCACTATAGGCCAGAAGGAAGGGCTGTATCAGATGCGTGATGATCTGATTAGCAAAGCATTTGTAGCGCTACTGGTGGTATTGGTCGCAACAGCCCTGCTAGTCACTATTTTGATGCGTCAGTTATTCACACCTGTGCCGGTATTAATTAAGTCGCTCACCGAAATCGCTAAAAACCAGACCGCTGACAGCACGCCTTACACCGACCGTAACGATGAGATTGGCCGAATGGCAAAGGCCATAGACGCGCTTCGTAAGAAAGTCATTGAGCGTGAACACTTACTTGAAGTTAAAGACGAAGCGCTGCGCTTTCAGCATCTAGCTCATCATGATGAGCTGACCAAACTGCCCAACCGCGTGCAATTAAACAACGCTTTAACAACCGCGGTGCACTCACTGCTTCAAGGCGACGTTTTTAATGTCATGCTGTTTGATCTTGACCATTTTAAAGCAGTCAACGATAGCCTGGGGCACGCGGCGGGTGATGCTCTGTTAGTTGAAGTCAGTCAGCGGGTACAGGCGCTGCTGACCCACAATGATTTGGTGGCGCGCCTTGGTGGCGATGAGTTTGCCATCATTCAACGCGTTGTGCGTAGTGCCACCAGTGAGGCAAAAGTACTGGCAGAAGCGATTGTGTCCACTCTACGAGAACCGTATCAGTTTGATAGCCAGGAAATTAACATTGGAGTGAGTGTTGGCATTGCTACCGCGCCCGCGGATGGCAGCAATAGCCACGATCTGCTACGTCACGCAGATCTGGCGCTCTATGCAGCCAAGGCGAAAGGACGTGACCGCTATATGCTCTATGAATCAGGGATGACAATGGATTCGGGGATCATCGAACAAAGGTAAGCCTATGAAGTGGCTAGTAGCGTTATTAGTGACTAGTGCGATGTGGCAAGGCGCCGCTGCTAGTGAGGAGATAGCCTCCTCACCAACGTTGTCGCGTATTGAATCGGCTGGTGAGATTGCTATCGGTCATCGCACCAGCGAAGTGCCCTTCTCCTATCTGGTTAACGACCAGCCAACAGGCTATGCGATCGACCTGTGTCTAAATGTCATCGAAGGACTGGAGGAAACCTTGGGCTTAGGTGAGCTCAAGGTAACTTATGTACCGGTAACGCCTGCAAATCGATTTATATTAGTGCGTAATGGCGAAGTGGATATCGAATGCGGAGTCACCACCAATACCCCTGAACGTCGTCGTCAAGCCGCTTTTTCGTACCCTCATTTTCTGACCGCAACGCGCTATTTATCCCTCACCGAGCAGCACATGGAGAGCTTGCAGGATTTAGCGGGACGCAGCGTGGTATCAACCACTGGCACCGTCAACATTGCCCAGCTTAACGAACTCAATCGCACCGAGGGGCTGAATATATCGGTAATGCTAAGCCGCAATCATGAAGAAGCCTTTGAAATGGTGGCTTCAGGGCAGGCTTCTGCGTTTGTGATGGATGAGATTTTGTTAGCTGGTTTGGTTTCGTCTGCCGCGGATCCTGCCGCTTTTCATATTTCCCAAGCAACACTGAGTAGTGCCGAGCCCTATGGCTTAATGATGCCGCCTGATGATCCTGTTTTTGTTGAGCTGGTCAATAAGGAGCTGCGTAACATTTATCAAAGTGACACTATTCACACACTTTATGAAAAATGGTTTTTGCTGCCGCTCCCTCCCGATAACCGAGTATTGAACTTGCCGCTAGCGCCAGCGCTTGCCGCTATTTTCGCCAATCCTGAGCAGTATAGAGAGTAGAGGAGGTGTGTTATGCGCCGAAGCTTATTGCTTGGGTGGTGTGGTTTGCTGGTAATGATGTTTGGTGGAGAAGCAGCGCATGCAACGGCACCTATCGATTCGCTGGAACGCATAGAAGCAACCGGCGTGTTAAGGGTTGGCTATGGTGATACAGCGCCATTTTCTTATTTAGATAATCACGGTAATGTAGTCGGTTACTCTATCGATATCTGCCAACGCTTAGCGAAACAGCTGCAAGTGCAACTAGGTCTGCCTTCTCTTGAGATAGCTTATGTGTATCGTACGCCCAGTAACCGGGTGCAACTGCTCAATAGTGGCGATATCGATATTGAGTGTAATGCCAGTACTAATACGCAAGAGCGGCGGCAGAGCGCGCAGTTTGCGCTTAGCCACTTCTTTGTCTCGGTGCGTTATGTGGCCCTGAAGGCAAATGGCTTTACCACCTTGGAGGACTTGGCCGGGCGTAGCGTGAGCGTGGCACGAGGCACCGTCAATGTTAGCCAGATCAATCAGGTAAATCGAGAACGCCAACTGAATTTATCGGTGGTGCCCGTCGAAACGCTGCAAGAAGCGTTTGATTTAGTTGCTGATGGGCGCGTAGCGGCTTTTGCAATGGATGATATATTACTGAGCACAATGATTGCTGAGTCCGATCACCCTGACGCTTACGCGCTTTCCGAAGAGGCCATTAAGTCGATAGAGCCACTCGGTTTTTTAATGCAGTTGGGTGACGATGCCTTTGCAGCAGAGGTAAATAAAGCCCTCGAGCATATTTATACCAGTCCGGAAATGCCATTGCTTTACGAACGCTGGTTTCAGCAACCTCTTCCTGGCAAAGACATTACGCTTAATGCACCAATGAGCGCCATATTAGCTGAACACTTTAGCGCCCCTCGCGAGATGAATGCAGATTAATTGTATTAAGAGTCAGTAGGGAGGAAACACTTATTCGCAACCGGTCTGGAAGTAGTGTTTTGAATTCCCTAGTTATCAACGCGTTAAGATTGGGTGCAGGCTCATACGGGAGTGTTAAATAAACCACGCATTAACGTTTCCACAATGCCGCTGCTCTCATCCGCCAGAGAATGCTGCTGAGGATCCTGTAGCCAGTCGAAACAGACGCCAATCAAAAAGCCATGAAATTGGCGTCGGGCGCTGGCTGGGGTTAGGTCAGCGCGTAAAGTGCCAGCTGCTTGGGCCTGTTCAAACAATTGCTCTACTCGTGCCTCTGCGTGCTCAGAGAGTCGAGTGATCATGCAAATCCGCGGGTGCTCCTCTTCCAGTTTCTCGCAGCGGTGCAACACGATGGTGGCTGCTCTCTGCAGTGGCAGGTCGTGGGAAATGGCGGCCAGCGAGCGTAGAGCAATGTCGCGTAAGCAGTCTGCTGGTGCTGAGCCTAGGCGTTCCACCACCTCATCGACAATTTCATCCAGAGGGACACGCACGCGCTCCAAGAGTGCATCGAACAGTGCAGCTTTGTCTTCAAAGTGCCAATAAATGGCCCCTCGCGTCACCCCCGCAGCCTGGGCGATGTGCGCCAAGGTGGTACGCGAAACGCCTTGGGCTAAAAAGGTGGTCTCTGCCGCGTCCAGAATGATTTCTCGGGTACGTTCGGCGTCGGCCTTACGACGGGACATAGCGGCTCCTATTAATAAAATAAGCGGTATTTTGGCAGTGATGAATAGCAAAGTCGCGGGTGGGTGATTATTATACACTTCACTGACATTCATGAATGTCAGTGAAGTGACTATATTACTCAATGTATGTTCTGAATGCAGGGTTGAAAATTCGCACTGTCCGCCATCAAGGAGCCAATCGTGCCCGTT
>Ga0209344_10002999_pt1 | contig 17450 bp, 16 predicted proteins | sample Cruoilmetagenom6_FD_187293 | JGI IMG/M metagenome (GOLD analysis project Ga0209344, IMG submission 187293) | Oil polluted marine microbial communities from Coal Oil Point, Santa Barbara, California, USA - Santa Barbara Oil Seep Sample 6 (SPAdes)... | ecosystem: Environmental > Aquatic > Marine... | reverse complement strand
AATAGGGCAGCATCTCTTTGAGCTTGTCCTGTGCCGCATCGGGCATAGGCGCCACGTCCAGACCGGCCGCTTCCGCGTCGTCCGCCAACTGGATGCCAAAGCCGCCCGACATCGTGAAGATGCCGACACGGTTGGAGGGAGGATAGATACCTGACGCGCAGGCATACGCGACATCCAGTTGCTCGGCTGTGGTGCCAGCGCGATAGACGCCATACTGGCGCAGCACCGCATCGAACACAGCATCCGACCCGGCCAGCGAAGCCGTGTGGGATGCTGCGGCTTCCGCTCCGACATCGGAGCGGCCGGTTTTCATGAAGACGATGGCCTTTTCGGCCTTGCGCGCCTTTTCAAGCGCCGCAATGAAACTGTCGCGGTCACGCACGCCCTCGGCATAGGCCATGATGACCCTGGTATCGGGTTGCTCAACCATCCAGTCGAGCGTTTCGGCCACATCGATGTCGCACTCGTTTCCGGTGGTCACCCACTGGCTGATCCCGAGCCCCCGGTTGCGGGCAAGATGAGCGATGTGCGCTCCATAGGCCCCGCTCTGGGAGATAATGCCGACCGGACCCGGTGCAATCAGCTCATTGTCGAGCACGACGGAAAAAGTACCGAAATAGGACGCGGACGGATTGAACACACCCAGGCAGTTCGGCCCCAGCAGGCGCATGCCGCTGCTGCGGGCAATGGCCACCATGTCGGCCTGCAGCCGCTCGCCCTCGAGCCCGGCTTCGGCAAAGCCGGCAGAAAACACGATTGCCGATTTGACACCGCGCGAGGCGCACTCCTCGACCGCCTGCCGGGTCAGATGCGCGGGCACTGCCAAAATGGCGGTATCGGGCGCTTCCGGAAGGGCTGCAATGCTGGCAAAGGCCGGAAGCCCCTGCACGCTCTCGCGTTTCGGGTTGACCGGCAGAATGGTGCCCGTGAAGCCGGAGGCTTTCAGATAGCGCAGCGGGCGTCCACCGATCCGTGTCGGATCGTCGGAGGCACCGACCAGCGCCACGCTATGCGGGGCAAGCAGGCTGGAAAATGCTGAAATCATGATCTGAGGCTCTGAATTTCGCCGAACCGGGGTTCGGGCAGACCGGTGACACCGAGCCCGTCGAGCGCATAAAGCGCGCCGCCGTGCGGGTGCCGGGAAATGGCGCGTCCCGAACCGGAATCCTTGATAGACGTCACGTAAAGCGTCGACAGATCAGGGCCACCGAAATTGACGCAGCTGGGCATGTCGGTCGGTGCCTCGATCAGGCAGTCGAGCTTGCCGTCCGGGGTGAAACGGCCAATCTTGCCGGCCTGGACGAGTGCTACCCAGATGCAGCCTTCGCTGTCGACCGTGGCACCATCGGGGCCGGAGTCAAACTCGGCCGTATCGACGTGGATTCGAGGCCGGTCGAGCGCGCCCTCTTCCTTGTCATAGGAGTAGGCCCGCACCTTGCGGTCGAGGCTGTCGGAAAAATACATCGTTGTGCCGTCAGGACTGAAGCACAGCGAATTGGCAATCCGGATACCATTGGCGAGGATATCGGACTTGCCCGTGGCATCAACCCGGATGAGCTCGCCGCAAGCTTCGGCATAGACCCCCATAGAGCCACACAGAAAGCGACCCTGACGGTCAACCTTGCCATCATTGAAACGGATGCGATCACTCGCATTGGGCAGTTTGTAAAGCAGGCTGCAGTCACCGTTGTCGACATCGATCAGATAGATGCCATCAACCAGTCCAGCAACCAGCTTGCCATCCGTGGCCAGGCCGATGGAGCCGATCATCGACGGCACCTTGATCTGCCGGAACGTGCCAGCAGTGGTATCGTGCACATTGATCAGCCGCGACACACCATCAACCCAGTAGAGCGTCGCGCTCTGCGGGTCCCAGACCGGGCTTTCGCCGAGCATGTCGGTGGTCGGGGAGACGCGCCGAGCGGTTACGTTTCTCGCTACTTTGGTCATGTCGGGCCTTGAAGAGTATTCAATGAAGGGCAGGACCGGAGATCGACACTCCGGCCCCGCCATATCCAGCTGGCTTACTTGAGCAGCTCGCAGGCGCTTTCGCTTTCAGAACGCCAGGCGTCCTCAGCAGCGATCTCGCCGACCATCTCGTAATAATCCCAGTCGCCCTTTGAATCCGCCGGTGATTTCACCTGCGAGGACAACATCGGCTTCATCACCACACCGTCGGCGCGGATTTTCGCATCCTTGATGATCAGGTCATTGACCGGGGTTTCGCGCATGGATGCCATGACAGCCTCGCCGTCATCGCCGCCGCTTGCAGCAATTGCCTTGAGATAATGCGTGACCGCGGAATAGGTGATCAGCTGCGCTTCATTCGGCTTCTTGCCATTGAAGGCTTCACTGTAGCGCTCGGCCAGTCCACGGCTGTCCTCGTCACGGTCCCAGTAGGCGGCACTGGAAAAAACCAGGCCCTGGGTTGCTTCGAGGCCAATGGCGTGGACGTTGTTGATCAAAATGCCGAGTGGTGCGAGCTGCTGGCCTGCAGCAACGATACCAAACTCATTGGCCTGCTTGATCAGATTGCCGAGATCCGCGCCCGCATTGGCGATCCCGATGGCCTTGGCGCCGCTGGCCTGGGCCTGCAGCAGCTGCGAGGAGAAATCGGTCGTACCCAGCGGATGCAGGATCGACCCGACAACCTCGCCTCCGGCATCTTCGATGAACTTCGTCGCATCGACCTGCCACTGCTTGCCGAACGAGTAGTCGACGGTGATGAAGTACCAGCTGTCCATACCGCGTGCCATCTGCGAGGCGACGGCACCCTTGGCCAGAGTGTAGGTGTCAAAGCCCCAATTGGTGGTCATCGGCGAGCAGGCGTCGTTGGTCAGTGCTGTTGAAGCCGTACCGGCAACCAGGTAGGGCTTTTTCTTGTCACGCATGATGTCGTTGACGGCATGTGCAATGGATGAAGCGGAGCAGCCGACGATTGTGTCGACACCTTCTTCATCAACCCATTTGAGCGCTTGGGCAGCACCGATATCGGGCTTGTTCTGATCGTCGGCAACCACAACCTCGATCGGTGTGCCGTTGACATTGCCGCCGAAATCTTCGACCGCCAGCTTGACCATGGCTACAGAGCCGGGTCCGCAATTGTCGGCATAGGGGCCGGACTGGTCGCTCATCACGCCGATGCGGACGACATTATCGGAGACTTCCGCACTTGCCGGTGCTGTTACCAGCGCAGTGGTGAGCATGAGCATGCTTGCCACGCCTGTGGTTTTCTTGAGTGTAGTCATGGTTTCCTCCCGTTGAATTTCTATGAAATTTCTCGCACATCCTTGCCTGGCCTCTCCTGCCGCTCACGAGAATGCGTAGGTAATTCCTCCGTCGACAAACAACATGTCTCCCGTCACGTAGGACGACTCTTCCGATGCCAGATAGACGGCCGCGCGAGCGATATCCTCAGGCTCGCCAAGCCTTTGCAGCGGCACACGTTGACGGCGGCGCTCCCAGGCATCATCGGTCAGCACCCGCATCGCACCATCGGTGCGGGTAGAGCCCGGAGCAATCGCGTTGACCCGAATATTGTCCGCGCCAAATTCGGCTGCCGCACCGCGCGTTGCCGCGGCAACCGCGGCCTTGATGGCGGAGTACATGATGCCGTGTTTCATCGCCAGAACCGCCGAAGGCGAAGCGATGTTGACGATGGCTCCGCCGCCGACAGCGCGCATCTGCTCGACAACCGCCTGGTAACCCCAGATCACGCCCTTGAAGCCGACATCGATCATCCGGCCGATGGTCTCTTCACTCTGCTCTTCAAGCGGGCCGTAGCGGTTCCACATGGCATTGTTGACCAGCACCGTGACGGGCCCAAAAGCCTCTTTCGCGGCCTTGGCTGCAGCAAAAACTTCCTCGCGCTTGCCGGCATTGCCGGTGATTGCGATCGCCTTGCCACCAGCGGCTTTGATTTCCTCGGCGGCCTTCTCGGCTGTCTCTGTCCGGATATCGACAACAGCGACAGCCGCACCTTCCCTCGCATAGGCGTCGCAAATCGCGCGGCCGATGCCCTGCCCGCCACCGACGACGAGCGCCACGCGTCCTTCAAGACGAGCCGTCATTGCGAAACAATCCGATAGTGCATTTGAAACCCTCCACCATTCGCCTGCCGGTGGCGCGAAAGGCAGCCTCTGCTGCCTCCTCCTGTCGCGCCCCAACCCGGCTGCATTCGTTGAAAAGAAACTGGCATGTTTCCGCCAATTCCAGTAGAAATATTCTTATGTGGGGCGGAATTTCACAAATGTGAATTTGGGAGGATAACGGACCATGGCGAATCCGCAGGTCAAATCAGCGACACGCGCCATCGAAATCCTGGAATATTTCAAGCTGGCACAGCAGCCTCGGTCGATGTCGCAGATGGCAAGCGACCTTGGATATCCGCAGTCGAGCACGACGGTGATGCTCAAGACGCTGGTCAACCTGGGCTACCTCAATTTCGACAGAAGCACGCGCGATTATTTCCCGACGCCGAAGCTTACCGCATTGGGGGACTGGATACCGCGCGTCATGTTTGGCTCCGGCCAGATGATCGACGCGCTCAACGATCTGCATGCCGCCACCGGTGAAGGCGTGTTTCTTGGCACCAAGAACGACATCTATCTGCAATACACCCGCACCAAGGAATCGATCCACGCCTTGCGGTTTCACATCGACGAAGGCTTCATGCGTCCAGTCACCCTGTCAGCTGCGGGATGGGTGCTTTTGAGCACCCTTCCGGAAGACAAGATCGACAACATCGTCCGCCGTGCCAACATCGCCACACCGAACCCGGCAGAGCGCACCGATACCAAGACGATCATGGAGAGAATCGCGGAGATCCGCAAAAACGGCTACGCCTATGCCCAGGATGTTCCCCTTGAAGGCGGCTCGACCCTGGCACTGAGACTGCCTGCGGAACTGCAGGGGCAGCCTGTGGCCCTGGCGCTCGGCGGCGTGACCGACAGATTCAAGAAAAACTTCACTGATTACAAGAAGGCTCTGTTTGCTGCAGCCGATGCCCTCAAGCAAGACACCGAATTCGATCTTCCGGTTCGCATCAGCCTTTAAGCGGTGGCAGCAAGCCAAGCCCTTAAAAAGCCGCGCCTCAATTCCCATCTGAATGGAACACAAGTCCTTTGATCAGGCTCAATGCGAGGCCCTGAACGGCAATGCTAGCTTTTGCCTGCCGGGCCGTTGCCGTATGACGCTGCCCGCAGAAGGAATACAGATGCCTCGATCATGGCCAGTTGTGCAAACTGATGTCACGGATTGCCGTTCAATGCTGGAGCGAACCGAATGAAAAACCCTTACGAGGTCCTTGGCCTCAAGAACAAGGCGAGCGATCAGGAGATCAAGCTCGCCTTCAAGAAGCTTGCGAAGAAGTACCATCCCGACCTGCATCCGGACGACAAACAGGCCGAAGCCAGGTTCAAGGACATCTCGGCTGCGCATGAGTTTCTCAAGGACAAGGACAGGCGGCGGCGTTTCGATGCCGGTGAGATCGACGCGTCCGGGGCGGAAAAACACCAGCAGCAATACTACCGCGATTATGCCGGCGGCCCCTCCCAATCCGGCTTCCACGCCGGTCAGGACGGATTTGCCAGCAACGAGGATCTCGAGGAATTCCTTGCACGTGCTTTCGGCGGTGGCATGGGCGGTGGTGGCATGGGCGGCGGCGGCATGGGCGGCAGCGGCAGGGCCGGCAGGAAGGCGCCTGGCCAAGACGTCAACTACACACTTCGCGTTTCTTTTCTTGACGCAGCCAGGGGTGGCGTCAACACCCTGCAGCTGCCCGACGGCAAGACGCTCAAGGTAACTATTCCCGAAGGCGCCGAGGACCGCCAGACGCTGCGGCTGAAGGGCCAGGGCATGCCGGGTTTCGGCGGCGGACCGGCAGGCGACGCCTATATCGAACTGCATATACAGCCGGACGCGCATTTCGTCCGCAAGGATGACAATATCCACCTCGAGGTACCCGTCACCTTGAAGGAAGCAGTGCTGGGCGCCAGGATCGAAGTGCCAACGCTGACCGGCCATGTCAGCCTGACTATCCCGAAGGGATCCAACACCGGCGCCAAGCTGCGGCTCAAGGATCGCGGCATACGCAACCGCAAGACCGGGCAGAAAGGCCACCTCTATGTCACTTTGAAAGTGGTGCTGCCGGAGGGAGATGAGCCGGAACTCGCAGAGTTTCTCGAAAGCTGGACTCCACGCCATGCGAAAAATCCTCGCAAGGAGATGCTGTCATGAAAAACCTGGAAGAAGTCGTCACGTTGCTTCCCGGGCTTCACCGCGCCGATCTCGAGCGCTGGATCCGCGACGCGCTGATCGAAGCGGCTCAAGACACCGGCAGCCCGACGCTCAGCGACACCCAGTTTGCACGCGTCCGGCTGATCTGCACCTTGCGCTACGACATGGATGTAGAGGAAGAGACGCTGCCGGTGGTGCTCGATCTGCTGGATCAGCTGCACGATACGCGGGCGCGCCTGCACACGCTGAGCCAGGCCGTCCTGGCGCAGGACGAAGATGTCAGGGCTGCGGTTCTCGACATCGTCACCGAAGCCAGGCGCCGCCGCCAAGGCTGACCCAGCCGATCAGCGGGCAAAAGGCCCGCCGCTCGCAGCAATGATGAAGTAAGCGTGCCGCCCGGAACGAATTGGGTGACACGCCCTGGGTGCAGATGTCCGTTTTCGCTGGCACTTTCGCCAATCGAACGCTCAGGATTTTCCCTGCATCAGCTTTTCAACATACCCGTCGAAGGTGATCGTGCCGCCTTCCGCTTCGGCGCGGCCGGCGTCTTTGCCGGGCAAGGCGTCCTGAACCATGTCGATGCGTTTCCAGCTCGGATAGGGCTGTGCACCCTTCGCATCTGGGACGTAGGGGCTCTGAGACACCCTTTCATGCTTGTGGATGTAGCGGGCGCAGTTGAGAAAGCACGCCGTCACATCCACCCGCACCATCATGTTGGCGCCGGGGTAGTTTTCAATTTCGGGATCATTGTCTGAAAGCGTGGCATTGCCCTGGACCCGGATCCGGTTAGGCGTTTCCATGTCGATGAAGAGAAGACCGACCTTGGGCGCTTCGGAAATATTGCCCATCGATTTGAACATGCCGTTGCCGTCATAATTGGGAAAGACGATGGTTCGGCCGTCGAGCACCTTGACCAGTCCCGGCGCGCCGCCCTTGTAGCTAACCGTCGGCTCGCCCCCGGCACTGACCGTGGAGAGAAAAAAGAAATCGCGGCTTTCGATGAACGGGATATGCGGCTCTTCGATTTCATCGCGGACAATGGCCTGCACCACCACGTCGGCGAGCTTGACGCTGTCATGCCGGCCCTGCAGCGCGCGCTGCGCGTCGGTGTAGAATTCATCGCTGGTTGGCATCTGCAACATCCTCCTGATTGGCGCCCCGGCCACCAGGCGTCGCGCGCGTCGGTTCGCGCAACGCGGGACCGGGGCAGACTTGTCATTCCGCTGCGAGCCGGTTTGCGCTGACCTGCTCCTCGGCGACCTCGACAATCTCGCGGGCCACGTCGTTTTCGAATGGCATCACCACCGGGCTTGGCTTCTGGTTGAACATCAGTCGGAACACATCGGGCCGGGAATAGTGCCCGCACGGGTCAGCCGCCGCCTTGGCGATCGCAATCATGGTGAGATCGATTTCGGCGATCACCAGCCCTTCTTCATGTTCTTCAAGCACATTGCCCATGGGCGAGCCGTCAGGTCCGAAAATGCGGGCGAAACCGCCACCGGTGGTCAGGAACTGCTGCTTCATTTCCGTGTCGCAGAGCATGTCGAACATGTCCTGACTGACCGTGGCGCAGGCAGCCAGAACAAAGCACTGGCCCTCGGCCGCATACATCTGGCTTGCCGCCGTGTTGAGGTCTGCCCCAAGCGCATAGGCGCCGCCCTTGTAGAGGCTGAAGCTGGGCCAGGAACCGATGTGGATCTGCTCGTTCTGGGAGTACATCGCGTATTTGTTGAGCGGCTGCAGGTGTTCCCAACAGCACAGAGCGCCGACCCGTCCCAGACTGGTGTCCTTGACCACCATGTCGCTGCCGTCGCCTTCCCCGAACACCGTGCGTTCGACATGGGTCGGCTTGAGCTTGCGCCGTCGCGAGATCACCTCGCCATCTTCACCATAGTGCCACTGCGCGATGTAGAGCGTGCCGTCATGGCGTTCAGACAGACCCATCACCACCTGGATGTTGTTCTCACGCGCGGCATTTGCCAGACGCTTGTCCTGCGGGCTGCCCGCCTCAAGTGAATTGAGATTGTAGGGAACGACATAGCCCATGGTAACGGCGGGTGCATCGAGCCAGATCCACCAGGGGTATCCCGGCAGCCATGTCTCGGGAAAGGCGATGAGCTGAACGTCCTGCGCGGCGGCTTGCTCGATCAGCGCCACCGCCTTGTCGATGCCCGCATCGAGATTGAGGAAGGCCGGAGCCGCCTGCACTGCTGCAACTTTGAATGATCCTGACATGTGTGTTCCCCTTGTTGGATATGCATGTCGGTCAGCTTGCCACCGCCGGGAGCGGCAAACTTTACCGTTTGGGCGAACAGACTTGTGATTCTGGGCAGAAACGAAAAACCGCTTGATTTTCACCCAGAATGGTCAATTCTGACTGCCAACAAGGGGGCTGAACTGATCAAGACCGGCATCCATCTTACGACTGACACCGTCCACCAGCGCGACAGATTTGCGTTCTGGCGTGAAGCTGTCTGCGATGCTTACGTCAAACTCGAGTGCGTATCGGATGCGCGTACAGGCTTCACCGGAGAAATCAGGCTCAACCGGATGCCGCGGGTTTCAACGTCCTTTGTAGCAGGCAGCCGGCAACTGGTTCGCCGCCGCAAGCGCGACATCACCCAGGCCTCGGATGCCTGGTTTCTGCTCAGTCTGCAGCTGGACCAGAACGGGGTTGTCGAGCAATGCGGGCGCAGCGCCCAGCTGGCGCGTGGCGACTTCGCTCTCTACAGCTCGATTGCGCCTTATGATCTGTCATTGCCCGACGGCTTCCGCCAGCTTGTGGTGCAGATCCCGCGAAACGAACTGCTGCAACGGCTGCCCAATGCCGATTTCCTCACCGGGATCACTGTCAGCGGCGCCACGCAGATTGGCGGCCTTGTCCGCGACAGCGTACTCCGGCTGGTACAGGCCCAGGAAACAGCCAGTCCAGCCACCCGACATTGCCTTGAAGACAGCATCATCGACCTGTGCGCCACCGGATTGACCACGCTTCGTGGAGCTGCCGCGGTCCGCACCGACACCGAGCATCATCTGATCCATCAGGCCGACACCCTCATCGCACAGCGGCTGGGAGACCCGGAGCTTGACCGCGCCGAAATCGCCGCCGCACTGTCGATCTCAATCAGGCGGCTCAGCCAAGTCTTTCAGGCTGAGGGAACTTCGGTTGCCGGCAAAATCCGCGAGTTGCGTCTGAGCAATGTTGCCGCTGATCTGAGCAATCCGCACTATGCCGGCCGCACCGTCAGCGCAATCGCCATGCGCTGGGGCCTGAACAATCTGCAGCATTTCTCAAGGATATTCCGCGAACGGTTCGGCATGTCTCCGCGCGATTACCGCGCTTTGAAACTGGCCGAGCATCGTCAGCTGACAGACCCGCCCTGCCCCATCCGCTGATCCGGTCTCCGGGGACACAAACCGCTCAATCGGGGATCGCTTCGCGTCGGTTGCCATCCCGTTTGTCCGAAGCTGCTGCGATGCGATAGCGCTGACAACTTTCACCTTTCCTTAAACCAATCTTGCTAGTTTGCTCATGTGAGATTCCCAGTCGGGGAAGCATGATGCGCTCTCGCACGCCATTCAGATCAGTTCAGATCCAGGCATGTTGGAAGACCGGTTCCGACCGCGCTTGCATGTCATCGCCTGCCCTTCACCGGGCGCGCGATCCCGGCGCAGGTCAACCGCAACAATCTGTTTGTTATCGCGTAAGGAGTTCGTCGTGGCTGCCCAGAAATCTGACAAATCCAAGGCCCAGAGCAACAAAGGCGGCATGATGGGCATGCTCTCGAAAGTCTTTGGCGTCGGCGCCATTACGCTGGGTGCCTTGTTTTTCGCAGCCATGTTCGACGTCGGCCATGCCGGTCTGATCCACACGCTCGCAGGCTCAGCCATTGTCCTCGTACCGCTGTTCGCCCTGTTTGCCATCGCCGCCATGTTCATGGCGCCCAAATCCGGCGCCGACCTTGAAGAGATGGCTGCACAGGTTGCGGCGTTGACGGACTCAAAATCTAAGATGACGTCCCAGATTCTCACATTGCAGAACCAGATGGATGCGATGAGCGGCCAGGATGTCGAGGTCCTGAGGGCCAAGAACCAGGAACTCCAGGAACAGCTCGACGCCATTCACCAGGCTGAGCGCGAGAAGATCGACGGCGAATTCGACACCCTGCGCCAGCGCAATGAAGAGCTGGAAGCCCAGATCAAGCAGTGGGCGCTCGACACTGTTTCCAAGAGCGTTGCCGGAGAAAAGCCCGCCGCCGCAAAGGCCGCATGATCGTTCACGATCACAGCAGCCATCAGAAATTCAGTTAAAAGGTGTTTTCAGCGCCTCCCGCCTCCGGCAAGCATTGCTTCCGGGGGCGGTTTCATTTTGAACGACCTCAATCAAGTGCGACCGGCACGCCGGTTTCAAGCGATAGTGCTGCCGCGTCGGCGATCAACTGCGCAGCCAGTCCATCACGGATGCCCGGCGAAGGCGCGGTTCCCGAGCTCAAACAATCAATGAAATGCATCATCTCTGCCAGATAGGCTCCGGCATAGCGCTCCAGGAAGAAATGCTGAGCAGGTGCCGAACGGAACCCTGATCCGGTGGCGATCTCCACATTGTTCTCGCGGATATTCTCGGCCTTCAGCAGTCCCAGCGAGCCATGCACTTCAGCGCGCTGGTCATAGCCATAAGTGGCGCGGCGCGAATTGGAAATCTGGCAGATCCTTCCCGAAGCCGTGGTCAGCACGGCCACGGCTGTATCGACATCGCCCGCCTCGCCGATCGCCGGATCAACCAACGCCGAACCAGTGGCATAAACCTGCACGATGTCCTCACCCAATAAAAACCGCGCCATGTCGAAATCATGGATCATCATGTCGCGAAACAGGCCGCCGGAACTCTTGATATAGGAGACCGGCGGTGGTGACGGATCGCGCGACAGGATGGTGACGAGCTCGACGTCGCCGATCTCGCCTGCGGCTATGCGGGCCTGGATTGCCGAGAAACCGGCATCGAAGCGCCTGTTGAAACCGGTCAGGAAAGCAATGCCAGCGGTTTCGACGGTTTCGATGCACTGCCGAATCCGGTCGGATGACATATCAACCGGCTTTTCGCAGAAGATCGCCTTGCCGGCCCTGGCACTCGACTGGATGAGGTCGAAATGCGTATCCGTCGGCGTGCCGATCACCACGGCGTCTATGTCCGGGCTGGCAATCATCTCTTCGGCGCTCATCACGCTGGCTCCGGTGGTGGCAGCGAGCGCGTTCGCAGCTTCAGGAAAAGCGTCCGTCACCGCAGCGACGCGGGCGCCATCCACCATGAACAGGCTGCGGGCATGGACCTGGCCAATACGGCCACAACCGAGAATTCCGATCTGCAACATGTTTCAGGCTTTCAGTTGGGGCGCGCCAAAGGCGCGGATGACGGTGCGGGCAGCGTCCATCACAGGGTCGTGGGTTTCCTTCAGGATCGTCACCCGATCGAAACGCTCCGGATCCCGATTGACTGCTTCGCGAAGGGCTGCGCCAAAGGCCATGCGGAGTTCGGTGCCGATGTTGAACTTGCAGATGCTGGAGCCGGTCGCAAGTGCTGAGCGCTGGGCCAGTGGAACGCCCGAGCCGCCGTGAATGACCAGCGGCACCGTGGTGATGGCTTCGATGGCGCGAATCCGCGGTTCATCCAGCCCGCCCTGCTTGTCTTCCTGCAGATGCACATTGCCGACCGAAATTGCCATCGCATCGACACCTGTCTCACGAGCAAATTTTGCCGCTTCCCCGGGATCGGTCCCGGCCGAGTTCTCACCACCGGAATAGCCGACAAAACCGATCTCGCCCTCGCAGGAAATGCCCGCTCTGTGCGCCATCTCGGCAATCGCCGCAGTCTCCTCGATATTCTGCGACAGCTCCTTGCGCGAGCCGTCAAACATCAGCGAGGTAAATCCGCTGTCGAGCGCTTCCTTGCACTCCTCAAAGGTGTAGCCGTGATCGAGATGGGCAACCACCGGCACACTGGCATTCTCGGCCAGATGACGGAACATCTTGCCCAGCACCGGCAGCGGCGTATGCGCACGGCAGGAGGGGCCCGCCTGCAGGATCACCGGCGCACCTTCTGCTTCTGCGGCGGCCACATAGGCGCGCATGTCCTCCCAACCCAGCGTCACCAGACCTGCAACAGCATAGCCGTGCTTGAGCGCCGGCTGCAGAACCTCTGCAAGTGTGGCGATGCTCATTTGAACTTCGCCACCATGTCCTTGATGCCTGGGATCGTTTCAATCTGGTAGGCATGGGTCGGCTGGAAATACTGCACCAGCGAGCGCTGGCTCAAGCCGCCGAGAATGGTGAAATAATACATCTCGTAACCCGGCAGAACGCAGCACGGGTGATAGCCCTTGTCGAGGCAGATCGTCGAGCCGTCGACAATGTGATAGGCGTCGCCGGGCTTGTTGTCCTCGCGCTGCAGCATTTGCACGCCGGAGCCGTGATTGGGCCGGAAGCGGAAATTGTAGGTCTCGTCGTGTCGGGTTTCGTCGGGCAGACGGTCAGTGTCGTGCTTGTGGCTCGGGAACCCCGACCAGCCGCCCTGCCCGACCGTGAACAGCTCGCTGACCAGCAGACGCCCGACCTTGCCGTGATGCTTCTGGCCGAGAATGTGCTTGATCTTGCGGTGGGTCTTGGTGTCGTCGGAGCCGTATTGCACCAGATCGAGGCCATCGGCGCGTACGTCGAACGGTTCCAGAACCTTGTCGTATTTGGCTCCTGCGATGAACACTTCGGTCTCGTCGGAGACGCAGACAATGGTCACCTTTGCGCCGACCGGCACATAGACGCCTTCCGGCTCGCCGTCCCAGACATCAACACCGCGGTTTCCCAGCTTGGAATAGGCCACGCCCTCAACCTCGACATCGACCGTACCGGTGGCCGGCACGATGCAGGTCTCGTAGCCGGGCACCTGATAGGCGAAAGCCTCGCCCTGTTTCAGCTTGACGATGTTGAAATAATTCAGCGGAACACAGGAATCTTCGACATCCACAATCGGCTTGTTCTGGTTGTTGTAGGGCGCAATATGCATGGGTCTGATCCTTTCAGGATACCGTGGGCCTCAGACTTGTGTCGGGCCGGGATGGGTGGTGAGGAAGGCCTCAAGTTCTGTGTGATCGGGCATGGCAGGCGCGCAGCCGGGGCGCGAGACGACGATGGATGCGCAGGCTGAGCCGCGCAGCACCGCGTCTTTCATCTCGCAGCCTTCGGAGAGAGCTGCCAGCAGGCCGGCCATGAAACTGTCGCCGGCGCCGGTGGGTTTGAGCGCCTCGACCGCGAAGATGCCGGTGCGCAATTCGTCGCCGCCGGCAAGCGTGACGGCGCCCTCGGGCCCCAGTTTGTAGACCACGATCTCGGCACTGGTCCGGGCCAGTTCACGGGCTTTATCGAGCCCCTTGTCGATGCCGCCGGCCATGAAACCGAACTCCTCGTCATTGCCGACAATCACATCGGCCATGGCGCCTGCGCGGGACAGCACATCGGCGGCAACCTCGGCAGAGGGCCAGGAATAGGGCCGGTAGTCGACATCGAAGATGATCGGCAGGCCTGCTGCACGCGCCAGTTCGAACGCCCGGAACGTGGCCGAGCGCGAGGGTTCGGCAGCAAACACGGTGCCGGCGGTGATCAGCGCGCCGTATTCACTGTAATCCACCGCCTCGACATCAGTGATGTCCATCTGGAAATCGGCGGCATTGTTGCGGTAGATGACGCTGTGGTGCTCTTCGACCCGGGTCTCATAGACAGCTAGCGAGGTGCGGCATTCGCCAGTGATCTTGTGCACGTGGCTGCGGTTGACGCCATAATGATCGAGCTGATTGAGACAATACCAGCCGACCGCGTCGTCCGAGACTTTCGTCACCAGCGCCGCCTTGCAGCCGAACTTTACCAGGCCTGCGGCGATATTGGCGCTCGAGCCCCCCATCGCCACCATCATCGAAGTCGCGTCCCGGGTCCGGGTGCCGGCGGGATCGGGCGACAGATCCATGCCGACGCGGCCAATGACGAGAAAATTCCGCGCCTTGATGCCGTCAAGAACACTCATGCCCTGCCCTCCGTATTGCCGGCGCGCGCGGCGTCCAGCACTTCGGGATAGGGATAGTTCAGTCCCAGCAATTGCCGCATGTCCGGACTTGCCGCCTCGATGAAGGCGTGCGGCAGTGCCGCGGGCATGTCTTCCATCGGTTTCACCCATTTGGGCAGATACTGAATCAGGATGGCGTTGCGGTCATGATCGGCCTTGTTGGGCATGGCGCAGTGCCAGGTGACACCATAAAACAGCGCCACATCTCCCGGTTCACCAGTCATCTGCTCACAGCGTTCATAGAACCGGTCCTCGGCTGTCGGATAGCGCAGTTCTTTCTGGCTTCCCGGCACATAGGCGGTGGCGCCGCTCTTGGCAGTAAACGGATCGAGGATCACCGAGACCTGGGCATTCATCGGAAACGAGCCGTTGAAGCCTATCGGATGGGTTTCGGGCTTATGAAAATCCCAATACGGATAATCGACATGCGGTTCCTGCCCCGGCCCGCCCGGCAAAATCCGGTTGGCGGCAATCGAGCCCATGATGAATTCGGTGCCCAGGAACTTGCGCAGGATATCCATCAGCACCGGATGCACCGCCATGCGCGAAAACACTTGGCCCTTGGCCAAGAGATTCCAGACCCGGCGCTGCAGATTGATCTTGCCTTCTTCAGCGGCCGCACCCTGAAAATGTGTGACCTTCTCGCCTTCATACTCCGAATGCGCCATCACGATGGCGCGGGCTTCGGCCACGTCCTCGGGCGAAAACAGCCCCGAGATCACCACCGCGCCGCCGCCATGCAGCAGCTCCTCGATGATAGTGTCCGGCTCGGCCGTCCCGGCGGTGAAGCGTTTCATCTCAAACGCCCTTGCGCTGTTTCGAGCGGGTTGCTTCCTGCTCTTCATGCGCGGCCTTGACCTTGGGATTGTCGGTGACATGCGGCGTGCCGACCTCCCACCAGGTATGCCCTTCGGTGGTCCAGCCTTCATAGGCATCGACCTTCATGCAGATCACATGGGTCTTGTGGCTCGTCTTGGCGCGCTTGAACGCCTCACCCAGCTCGGCCGGATTGGAGACGGTCTCGGCAATTGCCCCCATCGAGGCGGCATGGGCTTCGAAATCCACCGCGAAGGGCTCGCTGACCGTCGGGCAATCGGCGATCAGATTGTTGAAGCTCTCATTGCCGGTGTTGTTCTGCAGCTTGTTGATGACGGCGAACCCGCCATTGTCGAGCACCAGAATGATCAGCTTCTTGTTGCTCAAAACTGAGGAATAGATGTCGGAATTCATCAGCAGATAGGCACCGTCGCCGACAAACACGATGGTGTCCTTGTCCGGCTCGCGTTCGGATTGCGCAATGCGCGCGCCCCAGCCGCCGGCAATTTCGTAGCCCATGCAGGAAAAGCCGAACTCGACATCGACGGTGCCGAGCGAAAGTGTGCGCCAGTTGGCAGTGACTTCCGCAGGCAAGCCACCCGCAGCCGTGACCACCCGGTCGCGCGGATCGCACAGAGCGTTGACCACGCCGATGGCCTGCGCATAGGAATTGGGCCGGTTGCCGTGCGCCACATTGTCCGCGACGTAAGCGTTCCAGTCCTTGCGCAGGTCCTGCGCGGATTTGGTCCAGTCTGAAGGTGCGCCGTAGCCCTCAAGCGCTGCGCCCAGTGCCTCAAGCCCGAGCTTGGCGTCGCCCACCACCGGCAGCGACAGATGCTTGGCCGCATCATGCCGGGCGGCGTTGAGCGAAACAAGAGCGGCGGATTTGTCAAAGGCGGTCCACGACCCGGTGGTGAAATCCTGCATCCGCGTACCGACCGCCAGGATCACGTCGGCCTTTTCAGCAATCGCATTGGCGCTGTCCGAGCCGGTAACGCCGACCGGGCCGATGTTGAGCGGATGATCGTTGAGCAGGTTTGCCCGCCCGGCGATGGTTTCGATCACCGGGATCTGATGCGCTTCGGCGAAAACCGCCAACTGGGCCGTGGCGCGCGAATACTGCACGCCGCCACCGGCAATGATCACCGGGCGCTTGGCGGCCTTGAGCAACGCCGCAGCCTCGGCAATCTCGGATGTATCAGGCGTCTGCCGGCGGATGCGTTGCACCTTTTTGGCAAACATCTCCACCGGATACTCATAGGCCCAGCCCTGCACGTCCTGCGGCAGGCCCAGGAATGCCGGGCCGCAATCGGCCGGATCAAGCATGGTGGCAATTGCTGCGGGCAGCGACTGGATGATCTGCGCCGGATGGGTGATCCGGTCCCAGAAGCGCGACACTGCCTTGAAGGCGTCATTCACCCCGAGCGTCGGATTGCCGTAATGCTCGAGCTGCTGCAGCACCGGATCAGGCAGACGGGTGATGAATGTATCGCCGCACAGCATCAGCATCGGCAAGCGGTTGGCGTGCGCCAGCGCTGCAGATGTCAGAAGATTGGCGGTCCCCGGCCCGGCCGACGCAGTGCAGAACATGAACCGCTGTCTGAGCCATTGCTTGGAATAGGCGGCAGCGGCAAAGCCCATGCTCTGCTCGTTCTGACCACGATAAAGCGGCAGCACGTCGCGATGGTCATAAAGCGCCTCCCCCAGGCAGGTGACGTTGCCGTGGCCGAAAATGCCAAAGCCTCCGCCGCACAGCCGCATCTCCTCGCCATCAATCTCGATGAACTGATTGGCGAGATAGCGGATAATGGCCTGAGCCGTTGTCAGGCGTACAGTGTCCTCAGTCATGCGCGCCGAGACCTCCCTCTTGGCCGGCAGGATGGCCCGGAATGCCGGACGCAAAAATGCCGCTTGCGAAACTTCGATTCCGAAGATACAAAATTTGCAACCGGTTGCAAACTGAATTTCAATATGGGCCCGATTATGCGTGAAATTGGCATTGGCATTGTTGGCGGCGGCTACATGGGAAAGGCCCATGCGGTGGCCATTGCGGCTGTCGGCGCGGTGTTCGACACGGCGCTGCGCCCGCGGCTTGAAATGGTTTCGGCCGGGTCACCCGAGTCAGCCGAGAACTACCGCGCGGCCTACGGGTTTGCACGCGCAGCCTCGGACTGGCAGGAACTGGTTGCCGACCCGAAGGTGGACGCCATTGTCATCGCCTCACCGCAATCCACCCACCGCGCCATTGCCGAGGCCGCCTTCGCGCTGGGCAAGCCGGTGCTGTGTGAGATCG
>Ga0209344_10002998_pt1 | contig 17456 bp, 18 predicted proteins | sample Cruoilmetagenom6_FD_187293 | JGI IMG/M metagenome (GOLD analysis project Ga0209344, IMG submission 187293) | Oil polluted marine microbial communities from Coal Oil Point, Santa Barbara, California, USA - Santa Barbara Oil Seep Sample 6 (SPAdes)... | ecosystem: Environmental > Aquatic > Marine... | reverse complement strand
TCGTCTCGATCATCATCAAATTGTGATGCATATAAATGGGTATGTGTATCTGTTATAATCATTGTAAAAGGGCATAAAGATAAACATATTATATATGTGTGTATGCCTGCTCATAAGAATTTCAACGGAAATTAGGTAAGCATTTATCCCTAGACTAACGCCGGTGCCCCTAATAGCGATCGACCAACACATTTAACCTCAGCAAAAGCATCTGGCCAAGAGGTTGTATGCTAACGCGTAAATGTGTAGCTTCGTAGTAAAATTTAAGCATATGAAAATATATCATAATCCCCGCTGTAGTAAATCCCGTCAAGGGTTACAACTTTTAAAAGATGCTAACGCTGAGGTTGAGGTTGTAGAATACATAAAAACTCCGCTAGCTGTGGAAGAAATTAAAGGCATTCTCAATAAACTTGGTATTGCTCCCATTGATTTAATCCGTAAGAATGAGCGCGTTTGGAAAGATGAGTTTAAACATAAAGAACTTTCTGATGAAGCCCTAATTCAGGCTATGCATGATCACCCTAAACTGATTGAAAGGCCGATTGTGGTCAAAGGAGATAAGGCCGTTATTGGGCGTCCTCCAGAAAACATCAAATCCCTACTATAAAAAAAAGGTTGATTCATGCTGAATCAACCTTTTTTTTATATCGTTTTTTACGAACTTATTTATTTCGTTTTGCTTCTTTCTTCAATTGAGCATTTTCTCTAAGGTAGCCTACTACCCAGTAAGGAACTACAAAGGTTAACAAAAAGATCATTAACCAAAATCCCATGGTAAAAACCGTTAAAAATGCTAAAAATCCTAAAAATTGAGAAAATTCCATAGTGTACATTATTATAATGACGACAAAAATATAAAAATTACCTAAAACAACCTATTGGATCTGTTTTTTTTAACGAAAACCTTTTTAACTTTTATTTAACAAGATACTCATTGAACCTATTTTACTTTCGCGAGTCAAAATACAGCAACAATCAAATATAAATCCAGAGAAACTAACGTATGAAAAAATTCATTCTATTTTTTTTAGCCATTAGTCCATTTTTCATGGCTAATGCGCAAACTCCGTCTGCAAAAATACAAGTCACCGGAAAAGTTTTAGACAAAGAAACCAAAGAACCCTTAGAGTATGCCACTGTCGTATTAACCCCTGTAAACGGTGATACCGTATTAGGAGGACTAACTGATACCGAAGGTAACTTTAAGATTGAAGCTGAAACAGGTGTTTATAATATTACCATTGAATATTTATCGTTTAAAACGTATCGAATATCAAACAAAAAATTAGAGTCCGATTTTAACATGGGCACCATTAACCTCGAAATTGATAGCGAAACTTTAGATGAAGTTGAACTCATTGCCGAGAAGACCACCGTTGAAATTAAGCTAGATAAGAAAATATACAATGTAGGTAAGGATCTCACTGTTCGGGGTGGAACCGTAAGTGATGTGTTAGATAACGTTCCTTCTGTTTCTGTAGACGTTGAAGGTAATGTGGCTTTACGCGGAAATGATAATGTTAAAATATTAATTAATGGAAAACCTTCAGGTCTTGTAGGATTAAATTCTACTGAAGCCTTACGACAATTACCTTCGGATGCTATTGAGCGGGTTGAAGTTATTACCTCCCCCTCGGCACGTTATGATGCTGAAGGAACCGCCGGGATTTTAAATATTATTTTACGTCGAAGTAAAATTCAAGGATTAAACGGTGCCATTACACTTAATGCTGGGTATCCAACCTCCGCTGGGATTTCTGGAAATTTAAACTATAGAACAGGAGATTTTAATTTCTTTACGACCTCGGGCTACAGCTATAGAGATTCTCCCGGTAATTCGTTTACCGATACGGAATTCTTAGGAACCACACCAAGTACATTTTTACGAGAAGACAAGGAAAGTAACCGCATAAGAAAAGGCTTAAATACCAGCTTTGGTGTAGAGTGGTACTTAACAGAATCTACTTCGCTTACGGGGACTGTACTTTTAAGAGATAGCGACAACGAAAGTAATACCACTACAACGTTTAAACAAACTGACATTAACGGTATAACTTCCATCAGTCAACGTTTTGATCCTGAACTAGAAGATGACAAAACAATTCAGTATTCGCTTAATTTTAACAAACAATTTAATGACAATGGCCATGTTTTAACCGCCGATTTTCAATACGAAACCAGTAATGAAGATGAAAATTCACTTATTAATGAAGGAGGACAAGATATCGAAAAAGTACAAACGCTTGAAGATCAGGAGCGAATTTTAGTACAGGCTGATTATGTTTTACCCATTGGAGACCAAAGTCAATTTGAGGCCGGATATCGCGGTAATTTCAACACGCAAGATACGGATTATGAAGTTGCACTTCGCAATGATTTAAATGAGTTTGAAATTGACAATAATATTAGTAATCAATTGATTTACGAAGAAAATGTGAATGCGGTGTACACACAATACGGAACAAAATTCAACAAATTATCTGTTCTTTTAGGTTTACGTGTAGAAAACACTCAGATTACAATTAACCAAGTCACCACGAATGACCTGCGTAAGAAAAACTATACGGGACTCTTTCCAACCATCAATTTGGGATTAGAAATTGATGACAGTGAAAGTATTACTTTAGGGTATAATAGACGACTAAGAAGACCGCGTTCCTATTTTATCAACCCATTTCCATCGCGTTCAAGTACTACCAATGTATTTCAAGGTAACCCTGATTTAGACCCTACCTATTCAAATGGTTTTGATATTGGGTATTTAAACCGAATGGGGAAATTAACCTTAAACACCTCATTGTACTACCAACACTCTACCAATGTATTTAGTTTTGTAAGTGAACCTACCGGTGAAACGGTAGAATTAAACGGACAAGAAGTTCCTGTGATTAGAAGATTTCCGTTGAATTTAGATACTAACGATCGGTATGGGTTTGAGTTTACATTAACGTATAATCCAACAAATACGTGGAAAATGGATGGAAACTTTAATTTCTTTGGTTCTGAAACTAAGGGGGAGAATAGTTTAGGAGAAAGTTTAAATAATAAAAATACCAGTTGGATGGCTCGTTTTAACAATAAACTAACCCTTCCTGGTCAAGTAGAATGGCAAACTAAAGTATCCTATCGAGGTCCTAATGAGGATGCTCAGAATAAACGTGATGGCGTATTTTCAACTGATTTAGCTTTTAGCAAGGATATTTTTAATGAAAAGGCATCACTTGCCCTCAGTGTAAATGATGTATTCAATTCAAATAAAAGACGAAGTGAAACCTTTGCACCTACGTTTACTGGAACCAGTGAATTTCAATGGAGACAACGCAGTATCAACCTTTCATTTACTTACCGTTTTAATCAAAAGAAAAAACCACAACGTCCAACACAAGATTTTGACATGGATGAAGGTGAAGGTTTTTAAGGCTAGCTCCTTAATGACATACTATTTAAAAAAGTTACGCGAAAGCGTAACTTTTTTTTTGTAAGTATCTCACGATGATGCGACCAAAAGGTAAATTAAAAAATTAATACAACATGAAAAATTTATGCTTAAGCCTTTGTGTATGCCTCTTGAGTTTCGGAGCCATCGCGCAAAGTAAATTAACCACCAGTACAGGTCATATTAAATTCTTTTCAAGCACGGTTGCCGAAGATATTGAAGCCAACAACTACAAGGTGCTTAGTACACTATCTAGTGATGGCACCCTAGTGTTTTCAGTTCCAATGCAAAGCTTTGAATTTGACAAAGCTCTGATGCAAAAGCATTATAATTCTAAAAAATTCCTAGACACCAAACAATTTCCAAAGGCTAAATTTAAAGGCAACATTAGCAATATTGATGACATTGATTTAACCAAAGACGGTACCTATACTGCCAAGGTAACAGGAGCCTTAACTATTCATGGTGAAACCAATTCGGTTGAAGAGGATCTACACCTTAAGGTAAATGCTGGACAGGTGATGGCCACGACTGAATTCACAATCGTTTTAGCCGATTATGGGGTTGCATTTAAAGATGGAAAACCCTCGACCAACATTGCGAAAGAAATTAAAATTACTGCAACCCTAGACTATAAATAAGATGCGTAAATACCTAAAGATAAGTGCGGCAATTGTTGTCATTGGCTTGGGGGTAGTTGCCTATTTCTGGTTTATGCCGCATCGTGATGTTCAAAAAACCAAAGCCTTTGCCGAAATTGAAGCCCAAACCTTGGTTAATGAATTTTTAACCGATCGGGCGAAAGCCAACGATCGTTATTTGGCCAATGATGGAGACTCAAAAGTCTTAATAATTTCTGGTGAGGTGGTAGACCGTACGGTTGATCAATCTGGAATGCAGGTTGTTTTAGTCAAAACCTCCCCCACCGATGAAATGGGTGTTTCCTGTACCTTCAGTCTTGAATCTAATGCACAGGCAAAAACCTTAACCCCAGGAACGGCAATTAAAATTAAAGGGGTAATACGTTCTGGGGCCGAAATTGACAAAGACCTAGATTTAGTAGAGCACGTTGTGTTAGAAAAATGTGCTGTCGTCAAGTAAAAAAGAAACGAAAGCTTCTAAAAAAAAATGCGCCCTAAATGGGCGCTTTTTTGGTTGTAAACCAGGGTATAATTTGTACCTTTGTGGGGCCTAAAAAATAGAAAAGAAATGGACTTTAGAACCGAAAAAGATACAATGGGAACTGTACAAGTTCCTGCTGATAAATATTGGGGCGCACAAACAGAACGCTCACGAAATAATTTTAAAATTGGCCCCTCCGCTTCAATGCCTATAGAAGTTGTTTATGGGTTTGCATACTTAAAAAAAGCAGCCGCCTTTACCAATGCTGAATTAGGGGTTTTATCTGAAGAGAAACGCGATTTAATTGCTACCGTTTGTGATGAAATTTTAGCAGGTAAATTTGATGATCAATTTCCATTAGTAATTTGGCAAACCGGATCTGGAACCCAAAGTAATATGAATGTAAATGAAGTCATTGCCAATCGAGCTCATGAGCTTGCTGGGAAGACTATTGGTGAAGGTGAAAAAACCATCCAACCCAATGATGATGTCAATAAATCGCAGTCGTCTAACGATACGTTCCCCACAGGAATGCATATTGCAGCCTATAAAATGGTAATGGAAACCACCATTCCAGGTGTTGAAAAACTTAAAAATACCTTAGCAAAAAAATCAAAAGCCTTTGCTAAGGTGGTAAAAATTGGACGCACCCATTTAATGGATGCCACTCCCTTGACTGTTGGTCAAGAATTTTCGGGGTATGTTTCTCAATTAGAACACGGCTTAAAGGCATTGCGTAATACTTTAGACCATTTATCAGAACTTGCCTTAGGCGGTACGGCCGTTGGAACGGGATTAAACACCCCAAAAAATTATGACGTAACGGTAGCGAAGTATATTGCAGAATTTACTGGCCTACCCTTTATCACCGCAAACAATAAATTTGAAGCGCTGGCCGCACATGACGCCATTGTAGAGTCGCATGGGGCATTAAAACAATTGGCTGTTTCTTTAAATAAAATTGCCAATGACATTCGGTTAATGGCCTCTGGTCCACGTTCGGGAATTGGAGAATTAATTATTCCAGCAAACGAACCAGGTTCGTCAATCATGCCTGGTAAAGTCAATCCAACTCAAGCAGAAGCCCTTACCATGGTTTGTGCACAAGTGATGGGTAATGATGTAGCCATTACGGTGGGAGGAACCCAAGGGCATTATGAATTAAATGTATTTAAACCTTTGATGATTGCTAATTTTTTACAATCAGCTCAATTGCTAGGAGATGCCTGTGTATCGTTTAACGATCACTGTGCGGAGGGCATCGAACCCAACAGACCTAAAATTGACGATTTATTGCACAATTCGCTGATGCTAGTGACTGCACTAAACACTAAAATAGGTTACTATAAAGCCGCTGAGATTGCGAATACAGCCTTTAAAAACGGTACTACCTTAAAAGAAGAGGCGATCCGATTAGGCTATGTCACGGCAGAACAATACGACGAATGGGTTGTTCCTGAAGATATGTGTGGCAGCTTATAACGGTCATTTTATTCCAAAAAAACACCTGCACTCTAAGACCTTATTAGTTCTTATGTTGCAGGTATTTTTTTGATTTTAATTTTAAAAAATAAACGGGCTATCTGTTGCTCGTGCCAGCTGTTTTACGGCGTTAATTTTCCGAATTGACTATAGGATTTTGCAAGCGCCTTAGCGGTGTTTTTTTCAATCCGTTGTTGATTTTTCCAATCGTTGTATTGACTACTATGTAAATCATAGAGATCATACCCTTTAAAGAAAAACTTGTCAAATTCAAGATTCGTATATGAATCGAGGTCATACCTCGTGGCTGGAACCCCTAAATTAGCAAAATTAAGTACTAAGTGACCTTTCACTGCTTGATCACGGTCAATTATACGGAAGCTAAAATTATCCCATTCCATGTGCTGTACTACAGCTAAATCGTCTAACGTTATCTCTTCCCCAATTGCATAAATTGTTTTAGGCAATTGATGCGAAATTTGACTGTGCATTGTGGTTGTCATTCCTAAGAACGCAATACAAAATACTCCGATTTTCTGAAACATGGGGTGTTATTTTTTAAATGTACTATCCAAAGATACAAAATTAATTTTCCATATTCATCCCCCTACTCATGGATTCAATATTCATTAAATAATTTTCGTACTCCCGTAATTTAGACAAGCTGTATTTATCCTTTTTATACGGACTAAATCTTTTTTTTCTCTTTTTGTTAGATCGAGGAAGATCCTCTTGGTTCTGGTAAGTTTGGCTCATAGTTTTGCGATTTTTTTGTTAAAAACGCATGAAAACAGAAATTTAGTATTTTGCAAATGTTAAAATTTTCAAGAGGCAGTACAAAACTGCTCCACCCCCTAGTCTCTTAATTGTCATATAGATATCGCGCTATAACAGATATCTATTTCGTACTACTTCGACATGATGCAACAAATGTCCGGTTAAAATATACCCAATAGCTTCCACCGAAATACGTTGTCCACTAGCCACGCCATCTCTCGCCAACTCTTCCTCAGAAAAGCATTCAAATAAGTCGATCGTCGTATCGCGTAAACGTTCAAACTCTCGGACCATTTGGACTAAACTTCTCCCTTCACAACACATTTCTTTCCCGTATGTTTCCTCGTTGTAACCCGCAAGTTCAGTTTGGTCATTTCGAGCAAATCGAAGGGCGCGATAGGCAAAAATGCGCTCTGTATCTATACAGTGTTGTAGCACCTCTTTTACCGTCCACTTGCCAGGCGAATAGGCAAAGGATTCTTTGGCTACGGGGACTAAAGAAAAGAAATCTATTCCTTGAGTTTTTGATTGCCTTAGGTTCTCGAGCAGTGTATTTTGAAGTGCTGCTCGTTTTAAATAGCCCTCATAATAGGGCGGATAGATAAAGGTTACTGGTAATGCCATTGCTATAATTGTTTAGGTCAAAGATACGTGAATTACTTGAGGTTTAACGTTTAGTGTATCCCTGTGTGAAGCCCAAGAAGAACTGCAAATGCTGTGCCATTGCACGTAAAGAAAACCCATCCACAGGCCGTTCTACTTTCCCTAAAAACAATGCTTTTACCTTAGCCACTGAGCAGTACTTTTAGGGAAATTAGTTAGCGCACCAATTTTTCTCTCCCACAGTTTACGCAATAGTTAAAAACGCATTATATTTGAAAGGCACTTTAATAATCATACCATGCAAAACCAACTTATAGAATGTGTTCCAAATATCAGCGAGGGACGAGACCTAAAAAAAATAAACACCATAGCCGAAGTAGTGCAAACTGTGGCGGGTGTAAAACTCTTAGACATTGATCCAGGAAAGGCAACCAATCGTACGGTAATTACCTTTGCAGGGCCTCCAGAAGCCGTGATTGAAGCTGCATTTTTACTGGTAAAAACAGCCGGGTCACTAATTGATATGCGGCAACACAGTGGAGAACATCCACGATTTGGCGCAACAGACGTTTGCCCCTTAGTTCCAATTGCTGGAATTACCCTTGAAGAAACTGCGGTATACGCCCATAAACTCGGCACTAGAATTGGAGAAGAATTGGGAATTCCAGGCTATTTTTATGAAGCTGCGGCCTTATCTGACTCCAGAAAAAACTTAGCCAATTGTCGCTCAGGTGAGTATGAAGGCTTGGTGAAGAAACTGAAAGACCCCAACTGGAAACCAGATTTTGGGCCTGCTGCATTTACCCCAGAAGTTGCCAAAACTGGTGCGATTGCCATATCAGCACGCGATTTTTTAATTGCATATAACGTAAACTTAAATACCACTTCTACCCGCCGAGCAAATGCCATTGCCTTTGACATTAGAGAGGCTGGACGCATTGCGCGAGAAGGAAATCCAATTACCGGTAAAAAGAAATTGAATGCCCAAGGCGAACCGATTAGAATTCCAGGAAAATTAAAGGCTGTAAAGGGCATAGGATGGTATATAGAAGAATACGGTATTGCTCAAATATCGTATAATTTGACCAATATTAGTATTACCGCTATGCATGAGGCTTTTGATGAAAGTTGCAAGGCCGCATTAAAAAGAGGATTACGGGTTACGGGTTCTGAGCTCGTGGGTTTAGTACCGTTAAAAGCCATGTTAGATGCTGCCGACTATTACTTAACCAAACAACACCGGTCATTAGGGATTTCTACAGAGGAAAAAATAAAAATTGCCGTAAAGTCATTGGGATTAGATGATTTAAAGCCCTTTATTCCCGAAGAAAAAATTATAGAATACAAATTAAAGAGCCCTGCAAAAAAACAACTTATAGACCTAAACTTAAAAGCGTTTGCCTCTATCACGGCTGCCGATACCGTTGCGCCGGGCGGAGGATCTATTGCTGCCTATGTGGGCGCTTTAGGAGTCTCCTTAGGAACCATGGTTGCCAATTTATCTGCGCATAAAGCAGGTTGGGATGATCGTTGGGAAGAATTCTCTGATTGGGCAGTTAAAGGACAAGCCTTTCAAGAAAAACTATTGTATTTAGTAGATGAAGATACCAGCGCCTTTAACCGGATTATTGAAGGGTTTAGAATGCCCAAATCAACAGATGAAGAAAAAGAGCAGCGTAAAAAAGCGATTGAAGAAGCCACCAAATACGCCATAGAAATTCCGTATGAGTTGATGCAAACGGCCTATGCCTCGATGGAAATCATGCAGGAAATGCTTACTAAAGGAATTCCCAGTTCCCTTTCAGATGGCGCTGTTGGTGCACTATGTGCACGAACTGCAGTTATTGGTGGATATTTTAATGTACGAATCAATGCCAAAGACTTGAAAGATCGAGCCTATGCTGATTCGATCATTGCTAAAGCGGATAAAATATACCAATCTACCATCCAAAAGGAAGCGGAAATCATTGCATATGTAGATACACAGTTTTAATTAGAAACGATAGGCAACGCCAAATTGAAGCGTACTGTATTTAAGCTTGCCATAATCGGTGTCATAAATATTTGAAAGACCGAGATCAAACCTAGCTTGTACACTAAAATCGTCCATAATTTCATAATCGGCTCCCATATCAAAGCCGAAAGTGGTTGATTTTAAACCTTCTCCTGGGTCGAGGAATATTCCGACCGCTGGACCCGCATGGGCACTTAAACGATCGATGATTTCATAACTCACTAAGATGGGAACTTGCACTTCCTCTAGATTTTTAACCCCAATAAAATTAACTTCAGGAGCGAAACTAAACTTTTCGAAGATTTCAACACCGGTTAAACCTAATCCAACATAAAAGCCGACCTCAGAATTAGAATTAGCGAAAGCTTCTGCTGAGGTTGCTTTTTGCGCGGGTTCGTCTTGCGGTTGCGGACCATAATCTATGTCATACGGATCATAACTATACCGCTCACTACCAATAGCCACCCCACCTCGTAATAGGACACAGGAAGACATCATAAGACAAACCCCTAGGAGGGTTAATACTAAATTTACTTTTTTCATAATTTAAGATTTTTGATTAATTTTCAATATAAAAGTAGTAATTATCTATGAATTAGCTAATTAAATAATGTAAAATTATAAAACTACCCATCAATCTAGGTGTTTTAGGGGGTTGATCCATTTAAATGTGTCCTGGCTAAATTTTACTATTTAGGGAGAAGTACCACCGAGAAGTAGGTGAGCAAGGTGATTCACATCTACCGTTAGTACGGTTATTAGGAAGCCGATCTTTTAAAAAGTTATTCGAAAAAACAGTAGAATATTACGCTAAAATTGAGCTTGTCTTCAAGACTTAGTGCGGCGAAATAAAACTCGTGACTGCCAAATCATACCCTTGCAATCCCATGCCAATAATAATTCCGTGTGCATGCGGAGCAACAAAAGAATGAGCGCGAAAATCTTCACGGGCATGTACATTTGAAATATGTACTTCAATTACCGGACTGCTAATTGCCTTAACAGCATCTCCGATACCTACTGACGTATGTGTATATGCAGCTGCATTTAATATAACACCATCCACAGCAAACCCTACTTCATGTAGTTTATCAATAAGTTCACCTTCTATATTAGACTGGTAATACGTAAGGTGATGCTCGGGGAATTTCTGCTGTAATTTTTTAAAATACAGCTCAAAGGTTTCACTCCCGTAGATTTCTGGCTCTCGTTTACCGAGTAAGTTTAGGTTGGGGCCGTTGATAATGGCTATGTTCATTTTTGTAAAACTTTACGAATTAATGCTCAATAAATTTTATCTTGCAAGGTAAGAAAAAACTTCAATGCGAATGAATTGGCAACACGCCATATCGGATTATCAATTATTTTTAAAAATAGAACGTGGGTTAGCCGATAATTCAATAGAGAACTACACCCGTGATATCACTAAACTAGTCACTTACTTAGAGGAGTCGGGAATCAGTACATCTCCAATTCATTTAGGTGCAGACGTCGTTATGGAGTTTATATATACAATTTCAAAGGAACTAGAAGCCACGAGCCAATCGAGAATCATCAGTGGCTTACGCAGTTTTTTTGACTATTTAATCTTTGAAAATTATAGAGATGACAACCCAACTACCCTGATAGAAACGCCAAAGGTTGGGCGAAAATTACCGGAGGTACTTTCACTTGCTGAAATTGACGCCCTGCTCAATACTATAGACCTTTCTACCCCTGAAGGGGAACGCAATAGAACCATGTTAGAAACGCTGTACAGTTGCGGTTTACGCGTAACAGAACTCATTAAACTTCAACTTTCGGACTTGTTTTTTGAAGAGGGATTTATTCGTGTGATTGGTAAGGGAGATAAGCAACGCTTTATTCCCATTAACGCTAATACGCAAAAATTCATCACGTTATATGTGACTAAAATAAGAGCACATAGTACGCAGCAAAAGGGGTTTGAAGACACCGTTTTTCTAAATAGACGGGGTAAGCAGCTCACCCGTAATATGGTATTTATGATCATTAAAGGCCTTGCAGAAAAGGCAGGCATTTCTAAGAAGGTGAGTCCACATACCTTTAGACATTCTTTTGCCACCCATTTATTAGAAAACGGTGCAGACCTTCGCTCAATTCAGCAAATGTTGGGGCATGAAAGCATCACTACTACCGAGATTTACATGCATGTAGATCGCCGTTTTTTAAAGGAGGTGGTCAATAAATTTCATCCAAGGCGTTAAGCCTTATTTTTTTAAGCAGATTCGTTGCAGCAAGGAATGCCATTTACTTTTAAACTTGACCACCGTAAAATAGGTGTTGATGTAATTAATATATCGAAGCTTATACGGCTCTACGCCTACCCCTAAATCAAACACCCGCAAGCCTTTATTCCCCATATACTCTAATGACTCTTTATTTAACAAGGAACCCGCTGATGAGGTGATCTCATTCTGTTTGGTTGCAGCAATTTGAACTAAGTAATGATCTTTGAATAAAAAACCGAAGTCCATCGATAGCACCTGATCATCAACAGAAAATACACTTAATAATGAGTGGCCTTGCCCTTCAATAGATAATTTTGCAAGTTTTCTGTAGATTTCCTTATAGCGTTCTTGCTTAAAAAAACTATTTATTCCTTCGCGCTCCCAGCGCTCAATATGAATAGCAAAAAAAGTATCCAACAGATCATCTGGAATATTTTCAGACAAGTGCTCCACCTTCATAGTGTGCTTGCGTTCAAGCTGTCGTTTATTCTTTTTTAACGTACGCTTATTTGAAGCAGCGAGCATTTCATCTGCGCCAATAAGCAGGGGATTTCCCATGGTATAGCGCACAAATGATTGTTTTATATGTAAACTAATTAAATGCTGAAAGTAGCCTGGCATTTGAGGAAAATACACATTGTAATCTTTCAGCGCTTCATCTAAAAACTGAAGCACAGGAACTGTGTATTGTCTATCAATTACGGGATAATGGTATTCAGCCACATTTTCAGCCACGGGTACCAGGAAGGGATATTTTATAAAACGCAGCTTCTTTATTTCAGTTCTAAACGCCATATATCCTATTAATTTCTCCCCTTTAAAGGCAGAAAACAAAAAGCATTCTGACGTCTTGGCGAATACAGAAAGGCATGCAAATTGGAATTCAGGATGATGAAAATAATCCTGGTGAATTTTAAATTGAGCACTGTAGGCATCATAATAAGGCTTAGTATGAAGCACAGAAAAATCTTGGGTCATTGTATATTTCATAGCGGGCCAAATTTAATAAAATAATCTAAACTAGCAAGAAATAAGATCCTTAATTCACTAATCTCTATAAGGTTAACCCGCACATTCTAAAGTGAATTATTACAAGTAGAACTGCGTAAAACAAGTAAGAAGTACTACAAAAGACACCCATCTCAAGGCGGTAAAAAAATTGTATGCTTTTAGTGGTATTCAAGATATTTCAAGGTAAAAATATCGCACCCTTTAGAGAATCGGTGGCAAGAAAAAATAAGAAAATTAAGCGGTATTATTTTAAGGTAGCCCGTTGATAAACGGCATCAATAACTTTATCTAATTTTACCATGGTGTAATAAGTCATTACATCATTCATATATCTATATTTATAGGTCTCCATTCCAACACCAAGGTTAAAGCATTCAATGTCTCGATTTGCCATATATTCAAGGATATCGCGATTTAAGATTGATCCTGCTGAGGATGTTTTTTCATTGAGTTTTGAGGAGGAAATTTGAGCTAAATAATGTGAATCATCTCCTAAAATAAAGCCCAAATCCATCGCTAAAAATTCGCCATCAATTTGTAAACAGTTCAAGACGGGAGTGCCAATTTTTGGAATGGATATCTTCACTAGTTTACGATACAGTTCCTTAAAACGTTCTTGTTTAAAATTACTATTCACCCCTGATCGATTCCATCGTTCAATATGCAGTTCAAAGAAGTTTTCTAAGATATCCTCCGTGATATCTTGGGTTAAGTGGGTTATAGACAAGTCATAATCTCGAAGTATTCTCCTTTTCTTTTTAAGCAGGGTTTTCTTTTGAGAAATTGCTAAAATTTCATCTGTATATTGAATAATTGGATTGGATACGGTGTGTCTCACAAACGATTTTGGTAATTCTTGTATGAAATACTCCTTAAAAAAACCAGGTACATGTTCAACGTATAAATTATGTCCCAAGACCACATGTTCAAGAATTTGAAAAAATTGGGTTAAATAGGACGGGTCCACAACGGGAAAGTTAAATTCAGCTACATTACTTGCTATAGGAACAAGAAATGTGATGTTTCGATAACGTATCTTTTTTACGCCTACCCTAAACCCCATATATCCTATCAGGCGTTCTCCTTTGTAAACTTTAAGCAGGTAACACGGTACGGTTTGTGAAAAAATGTCAAAGCATAATTGCTGTACTTTAGGATGTTGAAAGTAGTCAAGATGTGTTTTATGCTGTTTATAAAATACATCACTGAAAGCAGCAGATGATAATTCGGTCCAATTTTGATCGAAACAATAGCTCAACCCGTGTAACTCCCCTTTTTTATGTAATACTTTAGTCATTTATAAATTGGGATTGAAACTTAAAATATTCCTTTTATAACGGTTTTAATCCACCAAAACAGCTTCAATAATCATACCAACCCCAATTGTATCTAAAAATTGCGCTTGAAACTTTCACTTACCTGCAGACAGCATGCATTTATGTACCCTAAAACCAACCTAAAGAGCTTGGTAGGATGGGTTGAGAATTATGCGTACTTCGGATTACTTCGCTACGGTTACCGCTCTCGTTTCTCGTATTACAGTGACCCTCACTTGACCAGGATAGGTCATGTCATTTTGTATTTTTTGTGAAATATTAAATGATAATTCAGATGCTTTTACGTCATCTACCTTTTCACTTTCTACAATAACCCTAAGCTCTCTTCCAGCTTGAATGGCGTAGGCTTTTTCCACCCCGCTAAATCCAAAAGCGACATCTTCAAGATCTTTTAAGCGTTGAATATAAGAGTCGAGCACTTGTCTTCGTGCCCCTGGTCTCGCCCCAGAAATAGCATCACAAACTTGTACGATGGGCGCAAATAAGGATTTCATTTCTATTTCATCGTGGTGTGCTCCAATAGCATTACATACATCTGGTTTCTCACCGTATTTCTGTGCCCACTCCATTCCTAATAAGGCATGTGGTAATTCACTTTCAGTTTCTGGAACTTTACCAATATCATGTAGGAGTCCAGCTCTTTTGGCCACCTTCGGATTAATCCCTAATTCAGCCGCCATAACCCCACATAAGTTAGCCACCTCTCTAGAGTGCTGCAGTAGGTTTTGTCCGTAAGAAGATCGGTATTTCATTCGTCCAACAACTTTTACCAATTCAGGATGTAGTCCGTGAATTCCTAAGTCAATTACCGTACGTTTACCTACTTCAATTATTTCTTGGTTTATTTCTTTACTTGTTTTGGCAACAACTTCTTCAATACGAGCAGGATGAATTCTTCCATCAGTGACTAGTTTATGTAAAGACAAGCGTGCAATTTCACGTCGGATAGGATCAAAACACGATAATATAATTGCTTCGGGAGTGTCATCAACAATTATTTCTACACCAGTAGCTGATTCAATGGCTCTAATATTTCTACCTTCTCGTCCAATTATTCTACCTTTAACATCGTCTGATTCTAAATTAAAAACGGAAACACAGTTTTCTACTGTTTGTTCTACACCTATACGTTGAATGGTATTTAAAATGATTTTCTTGGCTTCTTGTTGTGCCGTAAGTTTAGCTTCTTCAACCGTTTCTTGGATGATTGCCATCGCATTCGTTTTAGCTTCTTCCTTAAGGGATTCAACCAGCTCTTTTTTAGCGTCTTCGGCAGAAAGTCCTGAAATTACTTCCAGTTGTTCTACTTGCCGCTTGTGCATTTTTTCAGTTTCTTTTCGCTTTTTATCGATAAACTCAATACGATAATCGTAATCGGCTTTTTTAGCTTCTAGTGCTTTATTAAGTTTTGTGTTCTTATCGAGCGCTTGTGAAACTTTAGATTCTTTTTCACGAATCCTTTTTTCGGCATCTGACACTTTTTTATCGCGACTAAGAATCACTTTTTCGTGTTCTGCCTTGAGTTCAATAAATTTTTCTTTTGCCTGTAAAACTTTATCTTTTTTGAGCGCTTCGGCATCAATTTTTGCTTCTTTTAATAGGGTTGCAGATTGCTTTTTTGCATCATTGATCAACATTGATCCCTTGCTTTTTTCAAGCAATTTCGCAATGACAAATCCGATGATTAATCCCACTACACCAGCTAACGCTGGCATCATATATCCATCCATTTTTGTAAATTTTAACTATAAAAAAAGCCTACATTAGAAAGGGTTTTATAAACTCCTTTTTATACAAGTTTAGGGTTAACCAGCTGATCAAGTATCCGTTCAAGACGGCTCGCTTTACTAGCTGAAACTCACCCTTTTTAATTAAATAATGTTGAGTTTATTAAACAAGTAACTAATGTAGGCAATATTGTTTTATGTAAAGAACGTATTACAAATGCGCGTCTAAAATCGCACTTAAGTAGTTTAATTTTTCTTCAATTTCTTCTCCATCCTGCTCACTATAAATCGTCTTAACCTCCTGTAATGAGGCAAATTGTAAGGCGCACATGGCTAAAACATCTTGTTTATCTCTTACCTCGTAATTTTCTTCAAATTTCTTGATAAGGTCATTGATCTTTTTTACTGCTTTGCGAACCCCTTCTTCTTCTCCTGCATTATTAATGGTCAGTGGGTAAACTCGATCTCCTATGGTTACCTTTATTTTAAGTTTTTCGCTCATCTATCCTATCCTACTATTCACTTAACTGCCCAATGCATTTATCAATTTCACGTATTAACGTATTTATTTTAAGCTTTGTAACGTGCTTATCTTCTTTATTGCCTACAATGGAATTTGCAATTCTCAATGACTCATAGCTCTGCTCAACCTCCAAAATTGTATTTTGTTGCTGGTCTACTTTTTGAACTAATTTTTCGCTTTTTTCTAAAAGCTGTTGATTTTCTATCTGCAATAATTCATATTTTGCTAGTAACTTATCAAGTTTACTTTGCAGACTGTCAACCAATTCGAGAATATTACTCATCTATAACAAAGAATCTAAACACTTTGAACAAATTTAACATTCTTAAGAGAATAATACAACTGTTTTGATTATTATTCCACATTTTAAAGCTAATTTACTGAATTAAAGGGGCTTATTTTTTATATTTTGGTGTTTTCAAAGGATTGTTTACATTAGCTCCCCGTATGCGAAAAATACTCTTTTTACTCGGAATAAGTTTACATTGTATTGGGCTTGCTCAATCAAAATATCCTACCAATTATTTTACTCCTCCTTTAGAAGTTCCACTAATTTTATCTGGAACTTTTGGTGAATTGCGGAGCAATCACTTTCATTCTGGCTTAGATATTAAAACACAACAGCGCACGGGCCTTTCGGTTCATGCCTCTGCTGAAGGCTATGTTTCTCGCATCAAAATATCACATTGGGGGTATGGAAAAGCGCTTTATATTACACATCCCAATGGATATACGACGGTATATGGGCATCTCAAAAAATTTAGCCCTACCATTGAAGCCTATATAAAAAAACAGCAGTACGCAAAAAAAACATATGAACTTGAACTCTTTCCTGCGGCAACAGACCTTGTTGTAGAAAAGCAAGAAATTGTTGCGTATAGCGGAAATTCGGGGAGTTCAGGAGGCCCACACTTGCATTTTGAAATCCGTGACCGCAATGCCCGTCCCATGAACGCCATGTTATTTGGTATTGATATTGCCGATGCTAAAGTGCCTGAAATTAGAGCGGGTTTAGTCTATTCATTTGGCGACTCTTCGCATGTTAATGCCTCGAATTCACTCAAAACACTGTCGTTTAAACGCAATGCTAAGGGGCAGCTTTTGGCTACTCCTATTGAAGCTTATGGAACCATTGGCTTTGGTGTGAATACAATTGATAAGCAAGACGGGGC
>Ga0209344_10002996_pt1 | contig 17478 bp, 15 predicted proteins | sample Cruoilmetagenom6_FD_187293 | JGI IMG/M metagenome (GOLD analysis project Ga0209344, IMG submission 187293) | Oil polluted marine microbial communities from Coal Oil Point, Santa Barbara, California, USA - Santa Barbara Oil Seep Sample 6 (SPAdes)... | ecosystem: Environmental > Aquatic > Marine... | reverse complement strand
GATGAAGAAAAGCACGGCTGCCGCTGCCAAAAAGAAGAAGCCGGCCCGCGCCACGGCAGCAGCGCGCACCGCTTCTTAAAGACAAGCATCAGGCGGCCGGGCATTTACCGGCTGCCTCACACCATGCGTTTGTCGATCCCCCGCGCCTTGCGCAATCCGGGGAACATCCGGCTCCACACGCCGGCCACCACCATGGTCCCCATACCGCCCAGCGCCACGGCCCAGACCGTGCCGACCCAGAACGCGGCGACGCCTGCGCGGAATTCACCCAATTCATTGGACGCGCCCACAAATACCGAATTGACCGCACTGACCCGGCCACGCACTTCGTCCGGTGTCCACAGCTGCAACAAGGTCTCGCGCAAGACCACGCTGACCATGTCGCACGCCCCCATCACCATCAGCGCCGGTATGGCAATCCACACCGTTGTCGAAAACCCGAAAATTACGGTGAAAAAGCCGAACGCGCCGACAAAGCCGAACAGGATGATGCCCGCATGGTCGCGAATCGGGAACCGGGTGAGGATGATGGCCACCATGATCGCGCCAATGCCCGGTGCCGCACGCAACAGGCCCAGCCCCCAGGGACCAACTTCAAGAATATCCCGGGCATAGACCGGCAGGAGCGCAACCGCCCCGCCCATCAGCACCGCGAACAGATCGAGCGAAATGGCCCCGAGAACGATCTTTTCTTTCCAGATATAGCGAAAGCCCGCCAAAAGCGTATCCGCATCCGCTGCCTGATATTCCGTGCGCTGCGGCGGCTTGGGGATCATGATCACCAGAATTGCCGCGACGGCCGCAAGGGCGACCGCCGTGCCATAGGCCAGCGAGCCGGAAAAACCATAAAGCAGGCCACCGGCCACCGGCCCGGCAATGCTCGACAATTGCCAGGCGGAACTATTGACCGCCACGGCATTGGACAGGGCCACGGGCGGCACCAGATTGGGCGCGAGCGAGGATGAGGCCGGGCCCATAAAGGCGCGGGCGGTGCCCAGCACCACCAGAACCAGATAAATCATCCAGATATCGTGCCCATGGGCGGTGGCAAAGACAAACAGCGCCCCCGCGCACCCCATTTCCACCACAAGGCAGATCGCCATGATGCCGCGGCGGGGAAACCTGTCGGCAGCCAGCCCGGTGACCAGCACCAGCAACAGCGCGGGCAGGAACTGCGCCAGCCCCACATAGCCGAGAAACAGCGGATTGCGCGTCAGGTCATAAATCTGCCAGCTGACGGAAACCGACATGATCTGCACGGCAAAGCTGGACGCCATGATGGCGAACCAGAAAAACCTGAAACCTGTGTAGCTGAAGGCCTTTGCGCTCGGCTCAGGCGTCTGGGAAAGCGTGCTCATTGCCAAATCACATCTGTCACGCCGCGCCGCTTCCGTCAAAGCTAAAACGCAGCCCGTTCCGGCGGGAGTGACTTATCCGCCAAAATTATTCAGGCGGCTTCGGCAGAGGCTTATTTCTTCTGCGGTTTCTGCCGGGCTGGGTTGGGCCGCTCATGCCGCCGGTCGAGCGAGGCGAAAACCCCGCGCAGGGTGCGCACTTCCTGACTGGTGAATTCTCCCCGGCTCAACATGGTGCGCAGATTGGCCACCACCGTCGGGCGTTTGGCTTCCGTCTTGAAAAAACCCGAACGGTCGAGCGCGTCTTCAAGATGCTCGAACATCCCCACCAGCTCTTCCTTGCTGGCAGGCGGGTCCATCTGGGCGGGAAATTGCAGCGCCCCGCGCCCGCTGGCCTGCCGCCATTCATAGGCCAGCACCAGCACGGCCTGGGAAATATTGAGCGAGGCGAAGGCCGCCTCAACCGGCAGGGTGACGATGGCATCGGACAGCGCCACCTCGTCATTATTGAGCCCCCAGCGCTCCCGGCCAAACAACAGCCCGGCCTTGGCCCCGCCCCCGATATGGCTGGCGAGCCGTTCCGAGGCTTCGTCCGGCCCCAGCACCGGCTTGGACAGATCGCGCGAGCGCGCCGTTGTGGCATAGACCAGCGACAAATCGGCAATCGCGTCTTCGAGCCGGTCAAACACCTTTACCCGTTCGATCACATGATTGGCACGCGCCGAAGTGGCCATGGCCGCAGGATTGGGCCAGCCGTCGCGCGGGGCAACCAGACGCATGTCCCACAGGCCAAAATTGGCCATCGCGCGCGCCGCCGCACCGATATTCTCACCCAGTTGCGGTTCGCAAAGGATAATCGCAGGCGATGGCGCATAGACCAGTTCACGCGAAGAATCAGTTCCGGCCATTAGTCAGCCCCCTGCCCCTGACGCTGCCGCCACTCATCTTCGAGCATGGCATAATAGAATTCCTCGTCCCATTCGCCCTTGAACAGTGCATGTTCGCGGAAATGGGCCTCACGGCGAAAACCCAGCCGCTCCAGCAGCCGCCAGGAAGATGTGTTACGCGCGTCGCAGCGGCCATAAATCCGGTGCAGCCCGGCCTCGGCAAAGCCGGTATCCACCAAAGCGGTCACCGCCTCGCTGGCATAGCCCTGGCCGGTCGCATCGGGATTGAACGAATAGCCGATTTCACCCTGGCGCGCCGCGCGGTCCTTGAAGGACAGCACCACATCGCCGATCAACCGTCCGGTTTCCACCAGCACCACGCCGAGCACCAGATTGTCATTGGCGGCCCATTCGGCGATCTTTACCGCCAGTTCCTCTTTCGTCCGCTCGGACCAGAACTGGTAGCGCGCCACCTCTTCAAGGCTGTGATAGGCGTGCAGCGCTTCCACATCGCCTAGGCTGAGGGGGCGCAGCTGCAAACGCGCGGTAACGATGGGGTAGCTCAGGTCTGACAAGGGCGTTCACCGGTTTCCAAGGCGCACAGCACTAAAGCGCCCGTCTCTTACAATCAAGGCTTGGTGATAGAAGCGGGTTCTGCTTGCCCCGCCAGTTGCGCCGTGGCAGCCTTGCGCCATGAGCGAGAAAACCCGTCCAGACCTCGACCTTTCCAGCCATTGCGCCTGCGGTGCCGTGGCCGCACGCTTTACGGGCCGGCCACTGACCATGATGCTCTGTTCCTGTCACGATTGCCAGAAAGCCACCGGCACCGGCCATTCAACGCTGGCATTGGTCAAAGCCTCGGATCTGATGATCGAAGGCCCAACCCGCAGCTTTACCGTCACCGCCAATTCCGGGCACGAGGTCACACGGCATTTCTGCCCCGATTGCGGCACCCCGATTGTCGGCCAGCCGGCGCAATATCCCGATCTGCGCCTGCTGCCCGCCGGATTGTTTGGCGACAGCGACTGGTTTGCGCCGCGCTCGGTGATTTTTCACCGTTCCCATCACGACTGGGATGTCCTGCCCGACATCCCCGCCTTCAACACCTATAAAGAGAGCTGACATGACCCTTACCGGACATTGCCATTGCGGCGCCGTGCATTTTTCCGTCGAGGGCGAGCCGGTGCGCATGGCCCAATGCCATTGCAATGCCTGCCGCCGGCTGACCGGCACAGGGCATATCGTGCAGGCGTTTTTCAAAAAGGACCAGGTGACCACTACGGGCGAAACCCGGGCCTATAAAAGCGTGACCGACCGCGGCAATGAACGCGTCACGCAATTCTGCGGCACGTGCGGTTCGCGGCTGTTCAGCGAGAATTCGCGCAACCCCACCGTCATCGGCATTGCCGTCGGCACTTTTGACAATTCCGACTGGTTCAAGCCTGAAGTCATTCTTTATGGTGCCGAGCGCCCGATCTGGGATTTCATCGACCCGACGATCGATCTGCATGAAATGATGTAATCATGAGCGACCGGGACGAAGGCACCGAGCGCCTGCGGGCGCTCCTCAGTGAGGACCCGAATATTTCCGAGAAGAAAATGTTCGGCGGTGTCGTCTTCATGCTCAATGGCAATATGCTGTGCGGCTATACCAGCGCGGCCCAGCTGATGGTGCGGGTTGGCAAGGCGCTGGAGGCCGAGGCGCGGCTTCTGCCCGGCGCACGGGACATGGATATCACCGGCCAGAAAATGGGCGGCATGCTGCTGGTCGACAATGACGCTCTTCAGAGCGACGACGCGCTGTTACAATGGATAGCCATTGCCACGCGCTTTGTCGGCAGCCTGCCGCCCAAATAGCTTCTAGTCCGCCTTCGAGAAGATCAGCGACGCGTTGACGCCGCCAAACCCGAACGCATTCGAGAGCACGTGGCGGATCGCCTGCTTTTTCGCAACCTTCGGCACCAGATCAAACTGGTCGGCCGTCTCATCGGGATTTTCAAGATTCAGCGTTGCCGGGATCATGCCGTCCGTCAGCGCCTTGATCGAGAATGCCGCTTCAAGCGCCCCGGCAGCACCGAGCAGATGGCCAGTAGCTGATTTGGTGGCCGAGACCATCAGATCCTTGCCCCGTCCTTCGAAAACGCCAGCAATTGCAGCGATTTCGGCGGAATCACCCACCGATGTCGAGGTGGAGTGCGCATTGACGTAATCAATCGCAGCCGGTTCCAACTCCGCCATTTTCAAGGCATTGCGCATGGCTTTTTGCGCCCCGAGACCTTCGGGATGACCGGCAGTCAGGTGATAGGCATCGGCCGAGGTGCCATAGCCGGACAGGATCGCCAGCGGCGTCGCACCCCGAGCCTTGGCGTGGCTGAGCTTTTCAATCACCAGAATCGCCGCCCCTTCGGACAACACGAAACCCGCCCGGTCCGCATCAAACGGGCGCGAGGCCTGTTCGGGGGTATCATTATAGCTGACGCAAAGGGCGCGGGCGGCGGAGAAACCACCAACAGACAAAGGATCAACCGAGCCTTCAGCCCCGCCGCAGACCACGACTTCCGCTTCCCCGGTATGGATCAGGCGCAAGCCGTCGCCAATCGCCTGAGCCGAAGCAGCGCAGGCAGTAACCGGCGCGCCAATGGGGCCGGTAAAGCCGTAACGGATGGAAACCCAGCCCGCCGCAAGGTTGGCGAGGAAGGCCGGAACGGTGAAGGGCGACAGGCGGCGCGGGCCTTTTTCCGCAATAGTGACAGCGGTTTGCGCCATGATCGGCGAGCCGCCAACACCGGTGGCGATGATCGTCGCGGTGGCGGCGCGGTCTTCTTCGCTCTCGGGCATCCAGTTGGCCTGTGTCAGCGCTTCCTGGGTAGCGGCCAGCCCGTACTGGATGAACAGGTCCATCTTTTTGATGTCTTTGGCATCAATGAAGTCGAGCGGATCGAACCCTGCGGAATCATTGGCTTTCGAGGGCACGAGCCCGGCGATGGTGCAGGCAAAATCGCTGGTATCGAAGCGGTCATTATGGACAATGCCGCTCTTGCCGGCGAGCAGGCGCTGCCAGATTGTGTCGATACCGACACCCAAGGGGCTGACGGCGCCCATGCCGGTGACGACAACCGGATCATCATTTTGCATCATCATTTTACTATCCTCTCCTCACCCCGAAGGTGAGCCGTTTGTTGCCGCTGATGTAAGCCTTGATTCAACCTTTTTGTCAGGCTGTTTCAGGTCCTAAATCAGCCCTTTGTCAGTACCCGTAAGGCGTGCAGAATCTGTTCTGGATCATTGCCCTTAAGCAATGTGCGGATTTCGGCCTGTGCCTGGTGCCAGCGCGGGATCAGCTCATCGAGCAGCGCGTCGCCGGCATTGGTCAGGCGGTAGTTTTTGATATTGCCCTTTTCGGGCCGGCTGGCGCTGACCAGATCGCGCCGGGCCAGCACATCGAGATTGCGCAACAGCGTGGTGCGGTCCATGAAAATGCGCCCGGCCATGCCATTGACCGACACGCCTTGCGAATTGCGCACCGTCATTAATACGGTAAACTGGATGACCGAGACGTCGAAGGGCTTGAGCACCTTGTCATAGCGCCGCGCCAGGGCGCGTGAGGCCATCACCGTGTTCAGGATCAGACAGTCGGCAAAAGCGGTGCTCATGCGCTCAAACTATAGTGTAACTACACTATGTCAAGCAGAGTTTATGATAGCATGCAGAAGCTTGGCGGTTTTCCTCAAGGGTGCTATAGGGGCGCCAGCCCTTGGTCCGCGTCTGCCGGACCTTAATTTAACTGCGCATCGCGGAGCTTTTCATGAGCAAAATTAAAGTCGCTAATCCGGTCGTCGAGCTCGACGGCGACGAGATGACCCGGATCATCTGGCATGCCATCAAGGACAAGCTGATCACCCCCTATCTTGATGTCGACCTTGAATATTACGATCTCGGCATCGAGGCGCGCGATGCGACCGATGACCAGATCACTGTCGATGCGGCCAATGCGATCAAAAAGCACGGCGTTGGCGTTAAATGCGCCACCATCACCCCGGACGAAGCCCGGGTCGAGGAATTCGGCCTGAAGCGCATGTACCGCTCCCCCAATGGCACGATCCGCAATATTCTGGGCGGCGTTATCTTCCGCGAGCCGATCATCTGCAAGAATGTGCCGCGGCTTGTGCCGGGCTGGACCCAGCCGATCATCGTTGGCCGTCACGCCTATGGCGATCAGTACCGCGCCACCGATTTCCGCTTCCCCGGCAAGGGCAAGCTGACCATCAAGTTTGTCGGCGACGATGGCAAGACCATCGAGCATGAAGTGTTCGACGCGCCTGCCGCCGGTGTGGCCATGGCCATGTACAACCTTGATGATTCGATCCGCGATTTTGCCCGCGCCTCGCTCAACTACGCGCTGATGCGCAAGGTGCCGTGCTATCTCTCCACCAAGAACACCATCCTCAAGGCCTATGACGGCCGCTTCAAGGATCTGTTTGAAGAGATCTACGAGACTGAATTCGCCGACGCCTACAAGGAAGCCAAGATCACCTATGAGCATCGCCTGATCGATGACATGGTTGCCGCCTCGCTGAAATGGTCCGGCGGTTATGTCTGGGCCTGCAAGAACTATGATGGCGACGTGCAGTCCGACATCGTGGCCCAGGGCTTTGGCTCGCTCGGCCTGATGACCTCGGTGCTGATGACGCCCGATGGCAATACTGTGGAATCGGAAGCCGCCCACGGCACCGTGACCCGCCATTACCGCCAGCACCAGGAAGGCAAGGAAACCTCGACCAATTCCACCGCCTCGATTTTTGCGTGGACCCGTGGCCTCGCCCACCGGGCCAAGCTGGACGACAATGCGGCCCTGGCCAAGTTCTCCACCACGCTGGAAAAAGTTGTGGTCGACACAATCGAAGGCGGCCAGATGACCAAGGATCTGGCGCTGCTGGTTGGCCCGGATCAGGAATGGGTCTCCACCATCGGCTTCCTCGATGCGATCGACGCCAATCTGCAGAAGGCGATGGCATAAGCCATAAGCTTCGACAAAACTGATGCAACGGCGCTTCCGGAAGGGAGCGCCGTTTTGCATTTGACAGCAGAGCTTTTGCGGCACTAGACTTGAGGTGTTCAATCCATAAACCACATTTTTTTTCAACTGGCCGTGCCCTCTGCACGTTCCAGATTTTGTGGTCTTTTCATCAAGGATAACATTACTCATGCGCTATAATACCCTTGGGGGAACGGGCTTGCTCGTTTCCGAAATCTGCCTTGGCACCATGACATTTGGTGGTGGCTCGAGCATTTGGACGGCCATTGGCGAACTCGACCAGAAGGCCGCTGACGATATTGTCGTCAAGGCGCTCGATGCCGGCGTCAATTTCATCGACACCGCCAATGTCTATTCCGCGGGCCTCTCCGAAGAAATTACCGGCAAGGCCATTGTCAATTCGGGGCGCAAGCGCTCCGACGTCGTTCTGGCGACCAAATTCAACGGCGCGACCGGCGAAGGCCCCAATGATCGCGGCGCCTCGCGCAAGCACATCATGGATTCGGTCGAACAGAGCCTCAAACGGCTCGGCACTGATTATATCGATCTCTATCAGGTGCATGGCCAGGACATGCTGACCCCGGTGGAAGAAACCGTGCGGGCGCTCGAGGATCTCGTCAGCGCCGGCATGGTGCGCTATGTCGGCTGCTCGAACTGGGCCGGCTGGCGGATCATGCAGGCGCAGGGGATTGCCGATAATCGCGGCTGGGCCCGTTTTGCCAGCCTGCAGGCTTATTACACCATTGCCGGACGCGATCTTGAACGCGAGATTGCCCCGGTATTGCGCGACCAGAAAGTCGGGCTGATGGTGTGGAGCCCCTTGGCCGGTGGCTTGCTGAGCGGCAAATACAACCGCGACGGCACCGGGCCGGATGGCGCCCGCCGCACCAATTTCGATTTTCCGCCGGTCAACAAGGACCGCGCCTTTGATTGCATCGATGTGATGCAGGAGATCGCCAAGGCCCATGACGTTTCAGTCGCGCGGATTGCGCTTGCCTGGCTGTTGCATCAGGACATCGTGACGACGGTGATTGTTGGTGCCAAGACGGTGGCCCAGCTTGAGGACAATATTGCTGCCACGGAAGTGACGCTGAGCCCGGAAGAACTGGCCAAACTCGATGCCGTCAGCGCCCTGCCGCCCGAATATCCCGGCTGGATGATCAAACGCCAGAACGAGGGCCGCGCCGACAGCTAGGCCCGTCCCGCTTTTGCTGGACAACCCTTCGTCATTGCGAGGCGCGCAGCGCCGTGGCGATCCAGAGCAACGAGTGTCAGCCTCTCTGGATTGCCGCGCGCCTTTGGCGCTCGCAATGACGCCGGAGAGATTGGAAAAAGGATTGCGGGCGGTGGCTGCTTCTTCCGCTCGTCGTCATCTCCGCGCAGGCGGAGATCCAGTGCACCGCGTCGGCGGTGCGAAAAAGCCTTCTCGCGGGCAGGACTGCCCGCTGCTGGATTCCCGCCTGCGCGAGAATGACACTGTGGGTGTGGAATGTTCCCAAACCCTCATGGTGAGCCTGTCGAACCACGAGGGTTGAGCACCGCACCCGCCGCCCATCCTTCGACAAGCTCAGGATGAGGTTCGGGGGTAAACCCTCCGCCCCCACGGTGCGGTCCGATGTTCATAGACCACCCCCACCTTCTCCCTCGGGCTTGACCCGAGAGCCCATGAGATGACCGCCACACCGAATGATGCCCGGATCAAGTCCGGGCAAAAAGGGGGGCTTGGGTTATGCGCCGCATTCCCAAACCCTCATGGTGAACCTGTCGAACCCCAAGGGTTGCAACACCGCACGCGCCGCCCATCCTTCGACAGGCTCAGGATGAGGTTCGGGCACTCATTGTTTCTTATCAACTGCATGGCAGACTTGCGGCTATGCAGTTTGGGTGTGGTTTCTTTTCCGGATTATTGTTCAATGCCTGTCGGAATTTGGTTTGCGCTGGCGGCCTATGCCTCCTACGCGTTTGGTGACGCGATCATCAAGGGTTTCGGCTCGTCGCTTTCGGCGTTCGAGATCATATTCTGGACCACGCTATTCTCTCTCATTCCGGTGCTGGCGACCAAGCCCAAGAGCGAGAAGCTGCGCGAGATTTTTCTGACCACACGGGCGCGGGCGCTGCATTTGCGCGGGGGCCTCACCCTGATTGCCTCGCTCTGCGTGGTTTATGCCTTCACCCATATCCGCCTGGCTGAAACCTATGCGATTGTGTTTTTGACCCCGGCCTTCATTACCGTGCTGGCGGTGCTGTTTCTCAAGGAAGAGATGACCGTGCGGCGCTGGTTGTCGCTGGCGCTGGGGTTCAGCGGTGTGATGCTGGTGGTGCGCCCCGGTTTTCGCGAACTCGAACTGGGGCATCTGGCCGCGTTTGGCTGCGCCTTTTTTGCCTCGGTGGCCGCCGTTTTGCTGCGCATGGTCTCGCAAACGGAAAAACGCATCACCATTGTGGGGTTTTCGGTGGCCTATGCGCTGATTTTCACCGGCATCATCATTGCGCTGTCGCCGGGCATGGGCCTGCCCTCATGGCTGCAATTGGCGACTTTGGCGGTGACCGGTTCGCTGGGCGGGCTCGGCCATATCCTGATCATCACCGCCACCAAGGCCGCCCCGGCTAATATGGTGGCGCAGACCCAATATAGCCAGATTGTCTGGGCGATCATTCTTGGCGCGTTTTTCTATCAGGAATATCCCGATGCGATTGGCCTTGCCGGCCTTTCCATTGTGGTTCTGGCCGGGTTTGTGAACTTCACCCCGGAACGGGCCCGCACCTGGTTTGGTGCCCATGTGGTCGCCATCCGCAAACGGCGGAATGCGGCCGCCGCGCAAAACAAACAGGTTTAGCGCCGCAGGGTTCGTCGCCCGCCCAATAGTGTGCGGCGCTCTGGATTGCCGCACGGCTATCGCCGTTCGCAATGACGAGGATCATGGCGCGCAAGAACCAACCGCCCCACCTTCTCCCTCGGGCTTGACCCGAGGGTCCATGCGATACCCGCCAAAAGATGGATGCCCGGATCAAGTCCAGGCAAGAAGGAGTAGGTTACGCGCCGCATTCCCAAACCCTCATGGTGAGCCTGTCGAACCACGAGGGTTTCAACACCGCACGTGCCGCCCATCCTTCGACAGGCTCAGGATGAGGATGGTGCGGGTGGCGACTGGAGGATGTGGTGCGATTCTCTCACCGCCCCGCCGTCATCCTCGCGCAGGCGGGGATCCAGTGCGCCGCGTCGGCGGCGCGAGGAAGCCTTGTGCGGGCAGGACTGCCCGCTGCTGGATTCCCGTTTTCACGGGAATGACGTTGTGGGTGTGGAACGTTCCCAAACCCTCATGGTGAGCTTGTCGAACCACGAGGGTTTCAACACCGCACGTGGCGCCCATCCTTCGACAAGCTCAGGACGAGGTTGGGGGCTAAGCCCCAACCGTGGGCTCTACGCCCCGCCCAGCACCGCGCGAATGGCGGCAATGGCCTCGTCGCCCTTGGCCCCGTCGGGACCACCGGCCTGCGCCAGATCGGGACGGCCACCGCCGCCCTGCCCGCCGAGCGCTGCAGAACCGGCCCGGACCAGATCGACCGCGCTGATCGTGCCCACCAGATCCTCGGTGACGCCGACAGCGATGCCGGCCTTGCCGTCTTCAGTGACGCCGATAATGGCGGCGACGCCCGAACCGATCTGCTTTTTGGTCTGATCGACCAGACCGCGCAGGTCTTTCGGCTGCAACCCGTCGACAACGCGGCCGACAAATTTGACACCCTTGATCTCTTCGACTTCCGCCGCGCCCTCGGCCCCGCCACCCATAGCGAGCTTCTGGCGGGTTTCGGCCAATTGCCGCTCGAGCTGGCGGCGTTCCTCGACCAGCGCCTCGACACGGGCCAAGGCATCGCGTGGGGTGACTTTCAGCGCTGAGGCGACGGCCTTGAGCTGCCGGTCCTGATCGGCGAAATAGGCGCGAGCCCCATCGGCGGTGAAGGCTTCGAGACGGCGGACGCCCGAGGCGACCGAACTTTCCTGCACCACGGTGACCAGCCCAATATCGCCGGTGCGTTTGACATGGGTGCCGCCGCACAATTCCATCGAATAGGTCTTGCCGGCCTTGTCGCCCTCAAGCGCTGTGCCCATGGAAACGACGCGAACCTCATCGCCATATTTTTCGCCGAACAGCGCCATGGCACCGGCTTCGCGCGCATCATCGACGCCCATCAACCGGGTTTCGACCGGGGCGTTCTGCAAAATGATGGCATTGGCCAGCCGTTCAACTTCGGCAATCTCCTCGGTGCTGACCGGCTTGGTATGCGAGAAATCGAACCGCAACCGGTCGGGCGAAACCATGGAGCCTTTTTGCGCCACATGGGTGCCGAGCACTTCGCGCAAGGCCTCGTGCAGCAAATGGGTCGCCGAATGGTTGGCGCGAATGGCGCTGCGGCGGGCGTGATCGACGCTCAATGACAGGGCCAGACCCGGCTTGACCGATCCTTGTTTGACCTTGACCCGGTGGGCGAAAACGCCGCCGGCCTGTTTGGTGACGTCGAGGACCTCAAGCGCTGTATTATCGGCGCGCATGACGCCCATATCGCCGACCTGGCCGCCACTTTCGGCATAGAACGGGGTCTGGTTGAGGACGACAAAGCCTTCATCGCCTTCCTTAAGCGCATCAACAATAGCGCCACCCTTGACCAGGGCTGAAATCTCGCCTTCGGCGGTTTCGGTTTCATAGCCGAGAAATTCGGTGGGGCCGGTCTGATCGCTGACGCCGAACCAGACCTGATCGGTAGCCGCCTCGCCCGAGCCGGACCAGTTCTTGCGCGCCTCGGCCTTTTGCTGGGCCATGGCGGATTCAAAACCGTCCAGATCGACACTGATGTCGCGGGCGCGCAGGGCATCCTGGGTCAGATCAAGGGGGAAACCATAGGTATCATAAAGCTTGAAGGCGGTGATGCCATCGAGCATGTCACCCTTGCCCAAGCTGACCGTCTCGTCTTCGAGAATTTGCAGGCCACGGCTGAGGGTTTTAAGGAAGCGTTCTTCCTCGAGGCGCACGGTTTCGGTGATCATGGCTTCGCCATTGACCAGTTCGGGATAGGCCTGACCCATTTCGCTGACCAGAACCGGCACCAGTTCATGAATGACCGGCTTTTCCGCGCCCAGAAGCGTGGCGTGGCGCATGGCGCGGCGCATGATGCGGCGCAGCACATAACCGCGCCCTTCATTGGAGGGCAACACGCCTTCGGCAATGAGGAAAGACATGGCGCGGAGGTGATCGGCGATGACGCGCTGCGAGGTTTTGCCGTCGCCGCCGGGCTTTGTGCCGGTGACCTGGGCGGCAGCGCCCGTCAGCGCCTTGAACAGGTCGATATCATAATTGTCATGCACGCCCTGCAAAACGGCGGCCATGCGCTCAAGGCCCATGCCGGTATCAATCGAGGGGCGCGGCAGATCGATGCGCGAGCCATCAAGCTGCTGCTCATATTGCATGAACACCAGGTTCCAGATTTCGATGAACCGGTCGCCATCTTCCTCGGGCGAACCCGGGGGGCCGCCCCAGATGTCTTCGCCATGATCAAAGAAGATTTCCGAACAGGGGCCGCAGGGGCCGGTATCGCCCATGGACCAGAAATTGTCCGAGGTGGGGATGCGGATGATCTTGTCGTCGCCAAAACCGGCGATCTTTTTCCAAAGATCGAACGCCTCGTCATCATCGGCATAAACGGTGACCAGCAGCTTGTCCTTGGGAAGCCCGTATTCCTTCGTGATCAGGTTCCAGGCCAGCTCGATGGCGTGTTCCTTGAAATAATCGCCAAAGGAGAAATTGCCCATCATCTCGAAAAACGTGTGGTGGCGGGCCGTGAAGCCCACATTGTCGAGATCATTATGCTTGCCGCCGGCGCGCACGCATTTCTGCGCCGTGGTCGCGGTCTGGTAGCCGGGCTTTTCGAGGCCGGTAAAGACATTCTTGAACTGCACCATGCCCGCATTGGTGAACATCAATGTGGGATCATTGCGCGGCACAAGCGGGCCGGAGGCCACGCGCTCATGGCCGTTTTTTGCAAAGAAATTCAGAAATGCCGAACGGACTTCGTTGACGCTGCTCATGGATTGCCCTGATCATCATAACGGCGGGACATTTGGCCCGCCGCAAACTACAAAAGAGCCGCCTTTTATCGTGCCGCCAACCTGCCTGTCCAGCATTGTAGGTATTTGAGCGCCGGTTTCATTGGCAGGGCGGCATTTTAGCGCGCGGAAATGCAAAAAGGGGCACTTTGCAAGTGCCCCTTCAATTCATGTGATGATGGCGAAGAATGCCGCCTGTCGATCAATCGTCCGAATCTTCGGGACCATCATCGGAGATGGCCTCATTCGCGCCCGCTTCGCGGCCGGCCAGCAATTGCTCGGAGAGGATCCCTGCGCTTTCACGCACGCCCTGCTCGATGATATTAGCGATCTCGGGATTCTCCTTGAGGAACTGGCGGGAATTCTCGCGCCCCTGCCCCAGCCGCTGGCTGTCATAGGAGAACCACGAACCCGATTTCTCGACAATCCCGGCCTTCACACCCAGATCGAGCAATTCGCCGGTCTTGGAAATGCCTTCGCCATACATGATGTCGAATTCGACCTGACGGAAAGGCGGAGCCAGCTTGTTCTTGACGACTTTGACGCGGGTCTGGTTGCCCACGACCTCATCCCGGTCCTTGATGGCGCCAATGCGGCGGATATCGAGGCGGACGGAGGAATAGAATTTCAGCGCATTGCCGCCGGTCGTGGTTTCGGGCGAACCGAACATCACGCCGATCTTCATGCGGATCTGGTTGATGAAGACAACCATGGTCTTGGATTTGGAAATCGAGGCGGTGAGCTTGCGCATGGCCTGGCTCATCAGCCGGGCCTGCAGGCCGGGGAGCGAATCGCCCATCTCGCCTTCAAGTTCGGCCCGTGGGGTGAGCGCAGCCACCGAATCCACCACCAACACGTCAATGGCACCGGAGCGCACCAGCGTGTCGCAGATTTCGAGGGCCTGTTCGCCAGCATCGGGCTGGGAGATCAAGAGCTCGTCAACACTGACGCCAAGCTTGCGGGCATAAATGGGATCAAGCGCATGCTCGGCATCGATAAAGGCACAGATGCCGCCCTTTTTCTGGGCTTCGGCAATCACATGCAGGGCCAGCGTGGTCTTGCCCGAGCTTTCCGGCCCGAACACTTCAACGATACGGCCGCGCGGCAGGCCGCCAATGCCAAGGGCAATATCAAGGCCGAGCGAACCCGTGGGCACGGTTTCGATCTCCATGATAGCGTTTTCGCCCATGCGCATGATCGACCCTTTGCCGAAATTGCGCTCAATCTGGGTCAGCGCTGCTTCCAGCGCCTTGCTCTTGTCCATTGATCCACCGTCTACTACGCGAAGCTGTGCCTGTGCCATTCTCGTATCCTTATTTCACGCCGTCCGGCTTCGCGCAACGCGATTGCCTTAGAACGGGTTGTCCGCCGTATGTACGTAGTTTGTTCTCATTTTGTTTCTAAATTGTCAAGATCAAAACGAGAACATCTAAATTTATCGACGGGACAAAACGTTCACATTTCGAATCGGTGCGCCCGGCAGGCCTGATCTGGCGGAGGCTGGATAAACCGCTGGCACTCGGCTAAGAACAAAAGGGCTGCCCGGGTGGAGAGATTGCGCGGGGCGGCACGCGATTATAACGCCTGCGACAGGATGAGGCCGAATGAACCTGATACAGTTTAATACCCGCGAGGGTGGACGCGCCGTGGCCCTGATCGAAAAGGACCAGGCGCTGACCGTCAAGGACACCCACACGGTTTATGAACTGGCCCAGGCGGCCATCAGTGCGCGGCGGACCTTGCGCGCCGAAGCGGACAGCCGCGGTTTTGGCGCGGCGGTTGATGTGGCTGCGATTGTGGCTGATGGCCGGCTATTGCCCCCGATCGATCATCCCGATCCCGCCCATCTTTATGTCACCGGCACCGGGCTGACCCATCTCGGCTCGGCCGCCACCCGCGATTCCATGCATAAATCGGCAGCGGAGGCGGCAGACGCCCCCATGACCGATTCCATGAAAATGTTCCGCATGGGGCTCGAAGGCGGCAAGCCGCAGAATGGTGAAAAAGGCGTGCAGCCGGAATGGTTCTACAAGGGCAATGGCCATGCAGTTGTCGCGCCGGGCCATGCCATCCCCTCCCCGAGCTTTGCCGAAGATGCCGGGGAAGAGCCCGAAATTGCCGGGATCTATATTGTGGGACCGGACGGGCAGCCACGCCGCCTTGGCTTTGCCATTGCCAATGAATTTTCCGACCATGTGACCGAGCGGGTGAATTACCTGTTCCTCGCCCATTCCAAGCTCCGCGCCTGCTCATTCGGGCCGGAACTGCTGGTGGGCGACCTGTCCAAGGACATTGCCGGCACCTCGCGGATTGTGCGCGACGGCGAGACCCTGTGGGAAAAGCCATTCCTTTCGGGTGAGGACAACATGTCCCACACCATCGCTAATCTCGAATATCATCATTTCAAATATGACCTGTTCCGCAATCCCGGCGATATCCACGTGCATATGTTCGGCACGGCCACACTGAGCTTTGCCGATAATGTGACGACCAAGGATGGCGATGTGTTCGAGATTTCGGCCCCGGCCTTTGGCCTGCCGCTCAAAAACGCCATCGCCGGCGTGCCGGAACACGAATTGAAGATCGCGCCCCTTTACTGATCGCAACCGCGCCGGCCGGCGGAGCTACCTTGCTTTTTTGCCTGCCGCCAACTTGCGGCAGGCGGGAATGACGGCTATGCATGCCAAGCTAACATGTTAGCTCCGCACAGCGAGACCGAAGGAACACGCGATGCCGTTTGAAAAGCGCCGCCTTGGCGAGACGAAACTTGAAGTCACCACACTCGGCCTTGGCTGCGCCAGCCTTGGGGGCAATATGGCGGCAGTGGCCGAAGCCGATGCGCGGGCAACGATTACGGCAGCGCTGGATGCGGGGATCGAATATGTCGATACCGCGCCGTTTTATGGCTTTGGCAAATCCGAACGGCTGGTAGGTGACGGGGTGCGGGCCCGGCGCGAAAGCATGATATTATCCACCAAGGTCGGCCGCCTGCTGGCGCCGCAATTCGGGCCTTATGCAACACCCAATTCCTGGGTCGATCCGCTGCCATTCGTTGATGTGTTTGATTATAGCTATGACGCAATCATGCGCTCGTTCGAGGACAGTTTGCAGCGCCTCGGCGTCAATCGCGTCGATATTCTTTATGTGCATGACATTGGCGAAGCGACCCATGGCAAGGCGCGCAATGCCGAGTTGTGGGATCAGTTGTCCCGTCAGGGCGGCTATAAGGCGCTGCGCGAATTGCGCGATGGCGGCACGGTTTCAGCCATTGGTCTTGGGGTCAATGAATGGGAAGTGCTGATGGACGCCTTTGAGCTGGGCGACTGGGACGCATTTTTGCTGGCCGGGCGCTATACGCTTTTGGAACAGACGTCGCTGTCGCCTTTCCTTGAAACCTGCATTGCCCGCAAGGCCTCTGTCGTTGTCGGCGGGCCGTTCAATTCGGGCATTCTGGTCGGGGGCGACACCTGGAACTATGGCAAGGCACCCGAAGAGATCGTCCGCAAGGTGGGGATCATCCAGTCGGTCTGCGCCGATTTCGGCGTGGCCATGCCTGCTGCGGCCCTCAAATTCCCGCTGACGCATTCGGCGGTGGCCTCGGTCATTCCCGGCCCGCGCACACCAACGGAATTGCAGCAGATACTCGACTGGTGGGCGGTCGATATTCCGGATGGCGTCTGGGACGCGATGGCCGACAAGGGCCTCTTCGCCCCCGGCACGCCACTGCCGAGCGGCAAGACTGTGTGATTGCACAGCGTTTGATGGTTCAAAGCCGGCATCCTCAGGGGTGCCGGCTTTTTTTATGGGCTGGAGAAGTTCAGGTTTTGCTGGAAACACCCTTCGTCATCGCGAGCGCCAAAGGCGCGCGGCAATCCAGAGCGGCGGACATCCGGGCTTGCGGCTCTGGATTGCCACGGTGCTGCGCACCTCGCAATGACGGCGGAGAGATTAGAAAAAGGGTTGCGAGCGGTCATTTCTTCTCCCTCCCCCTTGTGGGGAGGGATCAAGGGTGGGGGTCGGCCCGAAGGGCCAAACAAAGAGTCTGCAATCTCTCCGCGAATATAGAGTTCGTGGCTCCCCCCCCCCCCCCCCCCCCCCCCC
>Ga0209344_10002995_pt1 | contig 17481 bp, 12 predicted proteins | sample Cruoilmetagenom6_FD_187293 | JGI IMG/M metagenome (GOLD analysis project Ga0209344, IMG submission 187293) | Oil polluted marine microbial communities from Coal Oil Point, Santa Barbara, California, USA - Santa Barbara Oil Seep Sample 6 (SPAdes)... | ecosystem: Environmental > Aquatic > Marine... | reverse complement strand
GGCGAGGTCGAGCGCGGCCGAGCCATAGCGGCGGATGCCGGCGCAGACAGGGGTCATTGCGGCGATTTCGCGGGCGAACCCGACGTGCCAGGCTTCCGACTTGCCGACCCAGGGCGTGCCGGTGGCGATGACGGAATCGGCCAGCTTGCGGCGAGCGGCGACGCGCAGCTTGCGCTGTTCGAGCCAGGCGCCGCGACCGGTCTCGGCCCAGAAGATCTCGTTCTTGGCGACATCGAAAACGACCCCGGCGAACAGCTTGCCTTCGCGCTCGAGGGCGATGGAGACGCAATAGTGCGGCTGGCCATGCAGGAAGTTCAGCGTCCCGTCGAGCGGGTCGACGATGAAGCGGTTGGACTTGTCAGTGCCTTCGATGATGCCGCGCTCTTCCATGACGAAGCCATAGCCGGGGCGCGCCTTGGAAAGCTGGGAATAGATGATTTCCTCGGCACGGTGATCGGCGTTCGAGACGAAATCGCCAGGGCCCTTCTTGGAGACCTGGAGGTTTTCGACTTCGCCGAAATCACGCGCCAGCGCCCGGCCTGCGGCACGGGCGGCGGTGATCATCACGGAACCGACGGGGGAGGGCTTAGACATGTTTGGTCCTGACTAGTCTGCGCGGCGCAGATAGGTGCTGTCGGCGGTCTGGACGACGATGCGCTCGCCGACGCCAACGAAGGGCGGGACAAGGACGCGGATATCGCCGGTGCACATGGCCGGCTTGAAGCTGTTGGCGGCCGTCTGGCCTTTGACGACCGGTTCGGTATCGAGGATTTCGAGTGTGACCTGGTCGGGCAGGGCAACGCCGATCGGGCGTTCGCCATAGAATTCGATCTGGACCATCATGGAGTCCTGAAGGAAGGCGCCCTGGTCGCCGATGAAATCACGCTCGATCATGATCTGCTCGTAGGTCTCGGTGTCCATGAAAGTGAACGCGTTCTCGTCGGCGAAGAGGAACTGGAACTCTTTCTGCTCAAGACGCACGCGCTCGACCGACTCGTTGGCACGGAAACGGGTATTGGACTTCGATCCGTTGAACAGGTTGCGAAGCTCGACCTGGTTGAAAGCGCCACCCTTGCCGGGTTTGACGGCCATGGTCTTGATCGCGCGCCAGACGGTGCCTTCGTGCTCGATGACATTGCCGGGTTTGATTTCATTACCATTGATCTTGGGCATTGAAGTCGTCCTTGTTGGGGTTTGGCGCGGGTTAAGCCTTTGCCGCGCAAGGGTCAAGCGGCGGGGTGTTAACGCGGTTGTAGCTGGTCCAGAAGGGCATTGAAGGCCATTACGGCTGCGGCGGCACCCTGTGGATGGTTCCAGACGCCGGACGAGACTGCCAGAAAGTCCGCGCCGGCGGTCACCAGCGGCGCGGCGTTTTCGATCGTGATGCCGCCAATCGCGACGCAGGGGAGTTCCATCGTTTCCTGCCAGAATTCGAGGAGTTCCAGCTCGGCGGGGACGGTGCCGGCCTTGGTCGCTGTCGGGTAGAAGGCGCCGAAGGCAACATAGTCAGCGCCCTGTTCACCGGCGGCCATGGCGGCATGGCGGCTGTTCTTCGCGGTGGCGCCGAGAATGGCGTCGGGGCCGACGATCTCGCGGGCCGTCTTCACGGACATGTCTTCCGGGCCGACATGAACGCCGTCGGCGCCGAGCTCGACGGCGAGTTCCGGACTGTCATTGATGATGATGGCGGCGCCATAGGCCTGGGCCATGGCGGTGACCGCTTCGGCGACCTCGCGTGTCGCCGCCGCATCGATCAGGCCGTCTTCCCCCTTCAGGCGGATTTGCAGGCAGGCGACGTCTCCGGCTTCGAGCGCGCCTTCGAGCATGGCGGCGAATTCCGGCACATCGGCGATGCGCGGCGGGGTGATGAGATAGAGGCGGGTGCGTTCGCGCAGGGGGATTTTGTCAGCCATGGGCGGGCTCTCTAGCCCAAGCAGGGCAGGTAAGGAAGCGGGCCGTGGCGGTTACTTCGGGCCGACGCGCTGTGTGCTGGCGGGATTGCCGGCGAGCGCCTTGCCCTTGCGCATCGGGCGGGGCTCCAGGTCGCCGCCGCAATTCGGGCAGATGCCCGTCGAGCGGGCCGTCGGCGCAATCGGCGCAGAAGGTGCATTCGAACGAGCAGATGAAGGCGCCCACTTCATCGGGTGCGAGGTCGGCGTCGCAGCGTTCACAATTGGGGCGCATTTCCAGCATGGCGGGCCTATTTCGCCTTCTTCGTCTTCGGCGGTGCAGCTTTGGCCGCGTCGATCAGCTTCTTTTCGTAGGCTTCCGGTGTCCAGTCGCGACCGAGGAAATCGTGCACGAGTTGTGCGGCGGGTCTGGATGAGCCGGGCGCGAGGACAAGATCACGATAGCGTTCGGCGGTGGCCGTGTCGCGCAGGCCGTTCTTCTCGAACTCGGTGAACAGGTCGGTCGAGATCGCGAGCGACCATTGATAGGTGTAATAGATCGCCGAATAGCCATCGAGGTGGCCGAAGCTGGCATAGCGATGGACATCCGGCAGCGCCTCGAACGGGCTGAGGGCCGACTGGCGCTCGTCCCAGATTACGTCGAAGTCGACTTCGTCCGGCGGGCGGTTGTAATAGTTGAGGGAGACGCCTGCATACAGGAGCTGTCGCAGCATGCCGAGACCGGTGCCGAAATCGCGCGCGGCATTCATCTTGGCGACGAGGTCACGCGGGATGGTTTCGCCCTCGGCGTTGACGGCGAAGCGGGCCAGCGTGTCATAGTCCCAGATCCAGTTCTCCAGCATCTGCGAGGGGGCTTCGATGAAGTCCCATTCGAGATTGCTCATGCTGAGGCTTGCGAAATCCGGCTGGCCGGAAAACATCTGGTGGATGAGGTGGCCGAACTCGTGGAGGAAGGTCTCGACCTGGCGGTGTTCCATCAGGCCGGTCGTGTGATCGCCCGCAGGAAAGTTGCACATCAACGCGCCAACCGGAACGCCGTCGGATGTCGGGCCGAAGCGGATCGGGAAGGCGGCGGCATGTTTGTACTTGCCGTCACGCGGATGCATGTCGAGATAGAAGCGGCCGACGAGGGTGCCGTTGCGGTGCATTTCATGGGCCGTGACGCTCGAATCCCAGACGGGCGCGCCGTCCCAGGTCGTGATCTGGACGCCGAACAGGTCTTCGACCAGCGCGAAGATACCGGCACGGACATTGTCATAGGCGAAGTATTGCCGGACCTCCTGGGAATTGAGGGCGTAGTCCGACTGGCGAATCTGTTCGGAGAGATAGGCACTGCTCCATTCCGGCACCAGAGAGGTGTCCGGCTGGGTTTCGTTCAACTTGCTCAGCAACCGACCATGCTCGATGCCTGCCGCATCCGTTGCGGCCGCTTCGACACGCGCGAGGAAGGCCTCTGCCACGTCAGGCGACCCGGTCATCTTGTCTTCGGTGACATAGGCGGCCCAGTTCGGGTAGCCGAGCAGGGTGGCCAGTTCGTAGCGCTTTTCGAGTAGCTGGCGGAGCGGTTCCTCATTCTCGGGCCAGGCGCGGTTATTGACCTGACGCAGCAGGTCCTTGCGCAGGGCTTCGTTCGGCGAATAGGAGAAGACCGGTCCGGTATCGGGATAGTCGGTCGTGATGGTGATCTTTCCGTTTTCGTCTGGCTGGTGCGCGTCGATATAATCTTGGGGGAGGCCGATCAGGTCGTCGGCGGAGTCGAGTTGGACGCTGCCCTGGATCTCGCGGAGATTCTTGCTGAACGCGGTGCTGATTTCGGCAAGCTCGGCGTTCAGCGCACGGACCTTGTCGCGGGTCTCTTCATCCTTGTCGATGCCGGCCCGGCGATAGTCGCGCAGGGTGCGGGCGAGGAGGAAGGCTTCGCGCGGGTTGAGCGCGGTCGGGTCGATCGATGCGAGGCGGTCATAGACCGGGCGCGACAGGGAGAGGCGTGTCAGCACGTCGGACGTGCGCTGCCGGCAGGTGTCGCCGACTTCGCGCAGCGCCGCGTCGGGGTTTGCTTCCGCTATGACTGAGGCTTCGCCGAAGCCGACCGAGACGCCGACATTGACCAGCGTGTCCAGGAACGCGATGTCGGCGGCGCCCGCAACTGCGTCGCGTGCCTCCATGTCGGCGATCATCTTGTTCATGAGGTCGAGGGAATTGTCGCAACGGATCGTGAAGGCGTCAGCGCTGGCCGGAGCGACAATGAGTTGTGCCATCATCGCTTTGGCTTCTGTTTCGAGCACGTTGACCGGCGCCGGGTCGGGCACTTCGGCCTTTTTTGCCGCCGGTGTGCAGGCGGCCGCAACCAGCGCGAGACTGGCAAGCGACACCGCAAGTGGGAGGAATTTCATCAGGTGCGGTCCTTGGCAAGGGGCGGGAGTGCCTGGGCGGGGCGCCGCCAGAATTTGAACGCCACTATGGTCGGGGTACGCAGCGTGTGTCCAGCCTTGTCCGGCAACACTGCGCGCATAAAAAAGGCGGCCCGCAGGCCGCCTGTTTCAGAATAGGGAAGGACCGATCAGCCCGCTTTCGAGGCCTCGAAAATGCAATCGATCGTGTCGGCCAGTTTCGCGTCGAATTCCGCGTCGCTCTGTTTGGCCGAAAGCCCTTCGGTGAGCGCGCGCGAGAAGCTGGCGATCATGTTTGTGTTGCACGACAGCTTGGCGTTCGCATCGTCGCGGCTATAGCCGCCGGACAGCGCGACAACCCGCATGACGCGCGGGTGTTCGCACAGCGACTTGTACTGGTTTGCCTTTTCCGGGAGCGACAGTTTCAGCATGACCTGCTTGTCGGCGGGCATGGCATCGAGCTGCTTCGTGATTTCAGCGAGCAGGATATCTTCGGCTTCGGCCTTGTCCTTGATCGTGATGGTGACTTCCGGTTCGATGATCGGCATCAGGCCGTGACCGAGGATCTGGCGGCCGACATCGAATTGCTGGGCGACGATTGCGGCAATGCCTTTGGGATTGGCGGCGTGGATGACCGAACGCATCTTGGTGCCGAAAATGCCCTTGGAAAGGGCGCGCTCCAGCAGGGCGTCGAGATCCGGCATGGGTTTCATCAGCTGGACGCCGTCAGCCTCGTCGGCGAGGCCCTTGTCGACTTTCAGGAAGGGAACGACGCGGCGCTTTTCCCAGAGGTATTGCGCCGTCGGGATGCCGTCGATGTCGCCATCCATGGTGCGTTCGAACAGGATCGCGCCCATGACCTTGTCGCCGGTGAAGGCGGGTGACTTGATGATGCGGGCGCGCATCTCGTGGATCTTGCCGAACATCTCTTCATCGTTGGCGTATTCGCTTTCCTCGACGCCATAGAGGCGGAGGGCTTTCGGCGTGGAGCCGCCCGACTGGTCGAGCGCGGCAATAAAGCCGGCTTTCTTGGCGGCCTGTTCGGCCATTGCTGCATTATCCATGATCATTACCGCATCAAAACTCATTGTTTGGGGACCTGCTGTTTGGTTTGCAGGGATTGCTTTCAAGTACCGTGCCCAAACACGGCGTCAACAGTACGGACTGCGCGTGCCTGCAATCGCGAAAATCGCTGCAATTCCGGGGGATTGCGGGCATTTGGGCCGATGCTGCGAGGCTAGAGCGCTGTAAATCGGAGCGGAAAAGGGACGAATCCGCAATGCCGCCAATTCCGGACGTCAGGCAGCGAACAAAATGGGATCGCTATCATTTCCGCCGACCTGCGCGATTTGCCGCAGGCTGTGCCAATTGGGGTCAGGCCTTGAGGGCGTCAACGCCGGGAAGGGGCTTGCCTTCCATCCATTCCAGGAAGGCGCCGCCGGCTGTCGAGACGAAGGTGAAATCATCTGCGACGCCTGCATGATTGAGCGCGGCGACTGTATCACCGCCGCCTGCGACGGCGACCAGTTTGCCGGCCTTGGCACGCGCAGCAGCGGCCTTTGCTGCGGCGACTGTGGCGGTGTCGAAGGGGGTCAGTTCGAATGCCCCAAGCGGGCCGTTCCAGACCAGTGTCTTCGCGGTATCCATGGCAGCTGTGAGCGCGGCGACGGTTTGCGGGCCGGCGTCGAGGATCATCTCGTCGTCTGCCACATTGTCCAGTCCACAGGTGCGGTGGGGCGCGTTGGCGGCGAAGTCCTTGGCGACGACGAGGTCGATCGGCAGGAGGATCTCGCAGCCGTTCTGTTTTGCGATCGCCTCGATTTCGCGGGCCGTATCGGCCAGGTCATGCTCGCACAGCGACTTGCCAACCGATTGGCCGCGCGCGGCGAGGAATGTGTTGGCCATGCCGCCACCGATAGCGAGCATGTCGACCTGCGTGACGAGGTTTTTCAACAGGTCGATCTTGGAAGAGACCTTGGCGCCGCCGACCACGGCGAGGACCGGCTTCTCAGGCTTGCCAAGCGCCTTGTCGAGGGCGTCGAGTTCGCGCTCCATGGCGCAGCCAGCATAGGCGGGCAGGAGTTCGGCCAGTACGGCGGTCGAGACATGGCGGCGATGGGCCGCCGAAAAGGCGTCGTTGACATAGAGGTCGCCGAGCGAAGCGATCCCTTTCGCGAGGTCCATGTCGCCGGTCTCCTCACCGGCATGGAAGCGCGTATTCTCGAGCAGGATCACACCGGCAGGCTGCAGGTCGGCAATCGCCGCCTTCACATGGTCGCCGACGCAATCGGCCACGAAGCTGACATTCGAGCCGAGCACCTTGGCGAACGCACCGGCGATGGGCGCAAGGCTCATCTCTGCGACGCGCTGGCCCTTGGGGCGGCCAAAGTGCGCCAGAAGCGCAACCTTGGCCCCCTGCGTGCGCAGGGTCTGCACCGTTTCGACGGCGGAACGCAGGCGCGTGTCATCTGTGACGAGGCCCTTGTCCATCGGCACGTTGAAATCAACGCGGACGAGAGCAGTCTTGCCTGTGAGGTCGCCGGCGTCGGCGATGCGTTTGAAGTTCATCGCCTTCAGGCCCCTACAGGAATTTCGACATCACGAGCGCGGTGTCGCTCATGCGGGTCGCAAAGCCCCACTCATTGTCATACCAGGTCAGGATGGAGACGAAATTGCCGTCCATGACCTTGGTCTGGTCGAGGTGGAAGATCGACGAGCGGTTATCGTGGATGAAATCGCACGAGACGTTCGGCTGGTCGGTGAAGCCGAGCACGCCTTTCATCGGGCCGTCGCTTGCGGCGGCGATGATTGCGGCATTGATCTCTTCCGGTGTCGTCTTCTTCTTCGAGACGAATTTCAGGTCGACGACCGAGACGTTCGGCGTCGGCACGCGGATCGAGATGCCGTCGAGCTTGCCCTTGAGTTCCGGTAGCACGAGGCCGACAGCCTTGGCGGCGCCGGTCGAGGTCGGGATCATCGAGAGCGCAGCAGCGCGGCCCCGGTAGAGGTCCTTGTGCATCTGGTCGAGCGATGGCTGGTCATTGGTATAGGAGTGGATCGTGGTCATCATGCCCTTTTCGATGCCGACCAGGTCATTGAGGACCTTGGCGACAGGCGACAGGCAGTTCGTGGTGCACGAGGCATTGGAGACGACCATGTCATCCTTGGTGATCGTGTCGTGGTTCACGCCGTAAACGATGGTCTTGTCGGCATTGGTCGCCGGGGCGGAGACCAGGACGCGCTTGGCGCCGGCGGCAAGGTGGGCCGAGGCCTTTTCCTTGTCAGCGAAGATGCCGGTACATTCCATCGCGATGTCGATGTCGAGCTCGCGGTGCGGCAGGTCCTTCGGGTCGCGGATGGCCGTGCACAGGATCGGCTTGCCGTTGATGACGATCTTGTCGCCATCGACCTGGACGTCCGCCGGGAAGCGGCCATGGACGGAGTCGAAGCGCAGCAGGTGGGCGTTCGTGGCGACGGGGCCGAGATCATTGATCGCGACGACTTCAATGTCCTTGCGGTCATGCTCAATGATCGAGCGAAGGACGAGACGTCCGATCCGGCCAAATCCATTGATTGCAACACGTATTGCCATTTGAATATTCTCCTCAGACGGGATGAAAACTGCGACTTTGCAGGCCCTTTACGACGCCGCGCTCCCCCCGTCCACCCGGACCGCCTGCGGTATCGGGCCGCAAAACGGGACTTTCGGTGGCACGCGGGTGCGGGACCGGTTTCGGTCTGCGCAGCTTGCAAGTTCCATGCAATTGTAGAGTGGACTTGAGGCGGGGCCCCTGTATTGCCTGTTCGCCTGCCATAGGGGGCCCATCCGGGTGACACGTCGCTTTCCTTGCAAAGTATCATGGCTGCAGCCGTTCGGGTGTGGGTCCGCATGAAACCTGCTGGCCGCACGCTTGCCGACTGGGGCCTGTTCTGGCTGCTGAGCCTGGTCTGGGCCGGCGCCTACATGTTGACGCGGATGGCGGTCGATAAAGGCGATGCCGATGCCGGCCTGCCCGCCGAATGGGTGATTTCCGGCCGCCTGACCATCGGCGCCGCCGCGCTGTGGTACGTGATGCTGGCCAAGCGCCAGCACCTGCCGCCGCTGTCTGACCGCCGCCGCTGGGCCGCTATTATGGGCATGGCGCTTGTCGGGTCCGTCATTCCCTTTTTCCTGATCACGGTTGCGCAGGAGACGGTCAATTCCAGCCTGGCTGCGCTCTATACCGCCGCCGTGCCAATCTTCGTGGCCATCGGGGCGCATTTCATGTTCCGGGACGAGCGGTTGTCCGCCGGATCGGTTGTCGGTGTCCTGATCGGCTTTGGCGGGGTGGCATTGCTGTTCGGCCCCGAGGCGATGAAGGGGCTTGGCTCGGCCAGCGCGCTGGCTCAGCTGATGCTGGTTGGCGCGACCATGGCCTACGCGACGTCCAACCTGATCGCGCGGGGCGCGCCGCTGATGAGCGCCATTCCCTTCGCCACGGCCTTTGTGTCGGTCGCGGCAATCGTGTCCTGGCCGCTGGCGCTGCTGGTGACCCCGGAAGACGTGAATGCGGGATGGGGCAACTGGCTGGCGGTTGTCGGCCTCGGCCTTGGCCCGACGGCCTTCGCGCAGGCCTTGTACATGCTGTTGATCGCGCGGACGTCGGCCACCTTCCTGTCATTGACGGGCTATGCCATTCCCGTCGTTGCCGCCGTGCTGGGCTTCGTGTTCTTCGGCGAGATGCAGAGCTGGCAGTCGCTCGGCGCCTTCGCGATGATCCTGGGTGGCGTCTGGCTGGCCCGCCATGGCGGCGGTGGCCGTAAGGCGGCCTAGAGACCGAGGCTTTCGAGCACGGTTTCGGTATCGGCGCCGAGGCAGGGCGGATCGCGGCGGATACTGGCCGGGCTGTCGGAGAACGTGACCGGGTGTTTCATGGCGCGATAGGCGCCGGCCTGCGGGTGCATGCGTTCCTGGAAGAAGCCGACCTGGGTCAGGTGCGGGTCGGTCAGCACGGCTTCCATCGTATTGTAGCGCATGGCGGGGATATTGGCGGCATTGAGCAGGGTGAGCCATTCATCCGTGGTCTTGGTCGTGGCGACCTCCTCGATCAGGGCGTAAAGCGCGGTGATATTCTCGGTGCGCGCCGAATAGGTCGAGAAGCGCGGATCCTTGAACACGTCCGGCCGCCCGCCGATGTCGAAGAACTGGGCCCATTGCTCGTCGGAATAGGGGACGAGGCCGATATAACCGTCTTGCGTCGGGTAGGGCTTGCGGTTGGCATTGATCGATCGCGTGTAGCCAAGGCGGCCATTGCCCGGAATGAAGGTTTCTCCGTACAGGTTTTCGACCATGTTGAAGAAGGTGAAACTCTCCATCATCGGGACCTGGACGAACTGGCCGCGCCCGGTGCGCTCGCGATGGAACAGGGCGGCAAGCGTGGCATAGGTGGCAAACAGGCCGACGGTCTTGTCGGCGACGAGGGAGGGGGCGTATTCCGGGGCGGCGCCGGAGCGCATGGCGTTGAGCGCGGCAAAGCCGGACGCGCCCTGGATCAGGTCGTCATAGGCCTGGCGGTGTTCGTATTCGCCGCCGGTGCCGAAGCCGGCGCAGTGGACATAGATGATGTCGGGGTTGATGGCCTTCACCGCTTCGTAGCCGAAGCCGAGCCGGTCCATGCCGGCGAGGCGGACATTGTGGAAAAAAACGTCGGCATCCTTGAGCAGGGCGGTCAGGGCGGCCTTGCCGTCGGGCGTTTTCGCATCGAGCAATACCGAGCGTTTATTGCGATTCAGGGCCGTATAGATGGGGCCGAGATCGCCGGTGGGCGAGGCGCCGGCATAGCGCATCATGTCGCCCGACTTGCCTTTCTGGCCCGCCTCAACTTTGACCACATCGGCGCCGAGATCCCCGAAAATCAAGGTCGCGAAGGGGCCGAGCACGACCGAACTCATGTCGACGACCTTGATGCCGGCAAGGGGTCCGGAGGGGGGGTGTTCGGTCATGGCGGGGCCTCGCGAAGGGGGTGGCAGGGGGGCGGCAAGGGGGTGTTAGGACCGTAAATCGGCTCAGGGTGCAAGCGCCGTGCGAGCGGCTTCGAGGTGAGCCAGTTTGGCATCGAAGGCAGACCAGTCATCGCGCTCGGCAATCGGCGCCCAGAGGGATTCGACATCCTCTATCAGGAGGACAACCGGGGCATCAGCCTGGAAGTAGGGAAGGGACAACCGGTCGGCATGCGTCGGCGTGCGGGCGGCGAGCGCATCGCGCACGGGGGCAAAGTCGGCGGTGTCGTAGAGCGCGGCCTGGGGCGAGGCCTTCATGCGCGCCTCGCTGGCGGGGCCGCCATGGAGATCGAAGAAGGTTTGCGGCCAGGCCGCGCCGCTCGCGGTCATCCAGCCATAGAGGCCCTGCAGGAAGGTGAGGTCATTGCGCAGGTCGCCGGAGCCGGCGAGGCCGAGCAGCAGGTGCGTGTGGGCGGCGAAGGCTTGCTGGTAGGCGGCTTCATACGGCGCAAGGCCCCGGGCAAGGTCGTCGGCCTCGGCCAGCGGCAGGAGGGCGGAGGCGAGCTGTTGCGGCGCCCAGGCGCCCTGCGTCGGCTGGCGCCCGAACCGGTAGAGGCCGTTCTGATCGAAATAGGCGGCGGTGAAGTTCGGGTCGGAGACGGGCAGGAAGCGCCACGGGCCGAAATCGAAGGTCTCGCCGGTCACATTGAAATTGTCGGTATTCATGACGCCATGGACAAAGCCGGCGGCCATCCATTGGCCGATCATGCTGGCGGTGGCGCGGGTGATGTGGCCGAGCAGGTTCACCGCCTTGGTGGCCATGTCGGGCGCGTCGGCGCCGGGATGGAACTGGGCGACGCAATAATCGACAAGGCGGGCGAGGCCTTCGGTGTCGTCCAGGTAGGCGGCGCGCTGGAAGGTGCCGAAGCGAATATGGCTTTCCGAGAGGCGCACGAGCACCGCGCCGCGGGCCGGGGAGGGCTCGTCATTGCGGTGCAGCTGCTCGCCCGTTTCGATCAGGCTGAAGGCCTTGGACGTGTGGACACCTAGCGCTTCGAGGTAGGTCGCGGCGAGGATTTCGCGCACGCCGCCCTTGAGGGTGAGCCGTCCGTCGCCCTGGCGCGACCAGGGGGTCTGGCCGGAGCCCTTGGTGCCAAGATCGAGCAGGCGGCCGGAGCGGTCGTGCACCTGTGCGTAGAGAAACCCGCGGCCATCTCCCAACTGGGGATTGTACGTGCCGAACTGGTGGCCGTGATACCGCATGGCCAGCGGCTGGGTCAGGTTGCCGGGCAGGGGCTCGAATCGCGAAAAATGGGCCAGCCACTGGGCATCGTCGAGACCGCCGAGGCCGACCGCGTTTGCCCAGAGACGGTTGCGAAAGCGCAACACTTCCTGAGGAAATTGGGCCGGTTCTATCGCATCTGCGAAATGTTCTGCCAGCGCAAGAAACGGGGCGGGGGAGGGGGATTCGCGCAACATCCATTCATTTTTGACCTGATTTCAGCGGCTTGCGCAACAGGTTTGCGTGAATGCATGGCAGGATTGCGATATTGCAGTGCAGCATAGGTCAGCCCTATCGCCGCGTCAGCATGTGGCTAAGGTTACAGACCAGTGAGGGATACATCCGGAACCATAATCCGGGGGACTTCACAGGTATAAACGGAGGAAACCAAATGACATTAACCACACGATTGGTGCTGGGGGCGTCTGCCCTCACACTTGCAGCGGCCCTGCCGGCGTTTGCACAGGAAGGTGACGGCGACAGCACCCGGAAACTGACGACAGTCACCGTGACCGGTTCGTTCATCGAGGGCACGCCGGAAGACGCTGCCCTTCCTGTCGACGTGCTGACGGCGCAGGACCTGAAACTCGAAGGCCAGCCTTCGATGAGCGAACTGATCCGCAACCTCGGCCCGTCTTCGGGCGTGGACAGCCAGACCAACCAGTTTGCCTCGAACGGCCTTGAAGGCACGTCGAATGTCAACCTGCGCGGCCTTGGCCCTGCACGGACATTGGTGCTGATCAACGGTCACCGCCAGACCTATTATCCGTATCCGATCGGTGAGCAGGCACAGCTGTTTGTCGATACGAACTCTATTCCGGCCTCTGCCATCGGGCGGATCGAAGTGCTGAAAGACGGCGCTGCGGCCCTGTACGGTTCGGACGCGATTGCCGGTGTTGTGAACTTCATCACCAATCGCGACCTTGACGGGTTCGAAGTCGGCGGTTCGTACACGTCGTTTGATGGGTCAGACGGCGATTACGATATTTCTGCCTCATATGGCCTGCAAGGTTCGAACTTCAGCTGGGTGACGTCGGTTGGTTACAACAAGCGCGGCGAAGTCGGCGCGTCTGAGAAGGATTGGGGCATTCTGCCATTTGCAGACGCGCCTGCTAACGGGTGGTCATCCATCGGTAATCCGGGCTCCTTTGTCGCAACGCCGAATATCGGTATCGGTTCGGCGCTTGGCTCACCACTGGCCTTCGCAAACAGCGATGACGGGTGCGCTGACTTGGGCGGAACCGATGCGGGGGTTGTTTGCCGCTTCCAGTTCACCAATTACGACAATCTCCAGGAAGAAGAAGAGCGCTACCAGATCTTCTCCGAATATAACCGGAATCTTTCCAACGGTGCCGAACTGCACCTCGAAGCCATGTATGCTTCGACAGAAGTGCCGACATGGAAAACGTCTCCTTCCTATCCGCCACAAGCCCTGTTTGGCCAGATCCTATTGCCGGACCACCCAGGCCTCGTGCAATTTGCAGCGGATAATCCAGCTTGGGCTGCGAGCATTTATACGGATTACAATCCGCTTGGAGTAGGCGGTGCGCCAGTTCCCGGTGGGCTTGACCCGGCAGCAACACCCATTCTCTACTTCGGGCGGTCGTTCGGCTGGGGCGGATTCCCGGGAACGGACGGCGCTCAGGAAGGCTCGCGCAATTCCGAGACATGGCGTGCAGCCGGTTCGTATATCGGTGATTTCGACAATGGCGTGCACTATGATGCCGCGATCAGCTATTCCGCCACTGAAGCCGAAGTAATCACCAATGACACGTATATCGAGGGGTTTGCAGCGGCGCTGCGTGGCTTTGGTGTTTGTTCCGACCCGGTTACCGGGGATCTGCCAGCAGGTGCGGTCGCAGGTCAGGATGGGTGCGAATATTTTAACCCGTTCTCGAATGCGATTCCTGCAAGTGGTGTCACCGGGGATGCCAATCCCGGTTATGTCGCGGGTCTGGAAAACTCGGTAGAACTGGCAAACTGGCTCACGGGTCCGAACGGAAGTGTCCGGAATACCGACCTGCTCGTCTTTGACGGCGTCCTTTCGGGGCAGAGCAGTGTGCAGGCTGCTGGCGGAAGCGTCGGCTGGGCTGCAGGCGTGCAGGTTCGCCGGGAAAGCTACAAGGTCGAACCATCGGCCCTCACTGACCTGTCTGTCACGCCGGGACCCGGCGGCACAGGCCCCTATTCGTTCCTGGCCGGTACAAATGCTGCCGACGAAGACCAGACGATCTATGCAATCTTCGGCGAACTCCAGGTGCCACTCTATGACAACCTGGATATGCAGTTTGCCGTACGCTACGAGGATTATGGCGGCGATATCGGTTCAACCTTTGACCCGAAAGTGGCGGCCAAGTGGCAGGTGAGCGATGCATTCGCTTTGCGTGGTTCGGCTCAGACGTCGTTCCGGGGTCCTTCGCTGAACCAGCTAAGTGGTGTCGGGACGACACTTCAATACGTTGCAGCTGCAGGCGCGTTCAAGGCCGTCGATACGTTCGGTAATCCCGACCTTAAACCGGAATCTGCCTTCAGCTTCAACTTTGGCGGCATCTTCGAGCGGGACAATTTCTTCGCTTCAGTCGATTATTACAATTTCGACTTCTCTGATCCGATCATCGTGGAAGAGCAGGAGAATATTGTGAATGCGGCTGTTGCGGCGATTAATGCCGGAACACTAGACGCGCCGATCCTTGCCAGGGTCACGTTCGATGTTCCATCGGCGCCAACGCCTCAAACACTCAACCGTGTTGAGACGTATATTGCCAACGGTCCGGACATCCAGACGTCCGGTGTTGACGTGAGAGTGCAGAACAGTTGGGACCTTGCCAACAATGCAGAGTTCTCGGTCGGTGCAGATGCGACCTATACGATCGAATACAAGGTTGATCCTTACTTCGTTGAAGGCCTTGCGATTGGTGGCGGTGATTATGTCGGCCAGTTCAACCGGAGCAACTTCACCCGGTCGATGCCACAATGGAAAGCGAACCTGTTTGCGAACTATGCAATGGGGGATCACAATTTCCGGGCTGTGATGCGTCACGTCGATTCCTATGACGATGAGCGGGGCGAAATCCAACTGACCGGTGCGTTCGATCCGACACAGAGTGCGAGCATCGACAGCCAGACGACGTTCGACCTGTTCTACAACTGGCAGTCGGCGCCATGGGATCTCGATGTAGGTCTGTCGGTCGTCAACGTGACGGATGAGGATCCGCCATTCGCCCAGTTCGAACTGAACTACGATCCCTACACGCACAACCCGTTCGGTCGTACGTTCAAGATCAGCATCACGAAGCGTTTCGGCGGCTCGGGCAACTAGCCCAGCTTCCGGATTGCAGACAAATAAAAAGGGCGGCCCACGGGCCGCCCTTTCCTTTTGGAGATAAGGTCTGAAAAGCCTAGCGGCTGATCGTGAACTCGATACCGATCAGGCGCCCCTTTTGCAGCGGCGAGAACGTGCCGGCCGAGGGGTTGGTCGCGAAGGGCACATCGACGCCGGTCGAATTGTTCGCGCCACCTGGTGCGAAGCTGGCCAGCGTGCCGCCGAACGGCACTTGCGTGTCGCCACCCGCAATCGACTCGTCGATCAGGTTCTTGCCGAACAGGGACACGGAGACGCCGTCCATTGGCGTGTTCCAGGTCAGGTTCGCATCCAGCTGGTCCGCAGCACTAATCCAACCGAAAGTGTTATCGGTGAATGCGTTCTTGTCGCGGTGCTGGAAGGTCAGGCGCGATACGAGCGAGCCACGGTCGGCCATGTCGTAATCGTGAATGAGCGAGACACCATAAGTCGCTTCCGGCACGCGGGGCAGGGCGAGATCGAGATCTGCACCATCGACAACGCCGTCACCGGAGATGTCATAGATGACCTTGCTGTATTCGGCATCGATCAGGCCCAGATTGGCCGTGACGAGGAACGAGTCGGTAAGCGCATAGCGACCTTCAAGCTCGAAACCGTAAATGTCGGCATCGGCTGTGTTGACGATCGTCTGGGCCACACCGGAGGATGGCGACGAGAGATTCAGCTCGCGTTGCATGTCCTTGATGTCGTTCAGGAACACGGCAGCATTGAGCTGGCCGCGGCCGTCGGACGTGGTGTGCTTCATGCCGATCTCGAAGCTGTCGACCTTTTCAGCATCAAAGGCGCGCGAATCCGTTGCCGGGAACAGCGCTTCGAACGCGAGGGCGTTCGTGATGCGGAAGTTATAGCCACCCGAACGGAAGCCCTTGGTGTAGGTGCCGTAGAACTGGGTGTCGTCGGTGTGGAAGTATTGCACACCGATCTTTGGCGTCACTTCGCTCCAGTCGTCCTTGTCGGAGAAGCCGTTTGGCTCGCCGGCAATGTACGGGTTGGAGCCTGTTGTCGGGCAGGTTTCATCGGCCATGGAGCAATTGGGACGCGGGCGCACATAGGTGATGTCCACGTCCTTCTCTTCATAGCCGTAGCGCAGGCCGAAGATACCGGTCAGCTTTTCGGTGAAGTCATAGTCGACCTGGCCGAAGATACCATAAACCGTATGGTCCTGGCGGCCGCCGCCATTGAATTCCCAGTCGAGGCTGGCCGGGAAGCCGGCCGGACGGGTGGTCGGCAGGTCGCGGCGTTCGGTATAGGCGATTTCCTGGGTGAAGTAGAAGCCACCGACGGTGACGTCTGCCCGGTCGAACGTGCCGGAATAGCGCAGCTCTTCGGAGAATTGCTCCTGGATGAATTCGGAACCCGAGTGGAACAGGGTGAGCGGCGTGGAATCGATGTCGGCGCTGGTCGTGGAATCGACGTCGCGGTAGCCGATGACATTGGTGATTGTGCCATTGCCGAAGCCGACATCAAGATCCGTGCGCAGCGAACCGAACGTGATGTCATTGTCGAGGAAGCCCGGATTATTGATGGCGATATCGAAGCTGCCACGGTCGTAGAAGCCACGGTTCTGACCATTGGGGCCATCGGAATTGGTCTGGAAGTTTTCGACCTTGCCGAGGAAGGTGAGGGCATCGGTCGGCATCCATTCTAGGGCACCGCGCACGATGGTTGTGTGCGCTTCGCCGAGATTGTCGTCGGTGGCGAGGTTCTTGAAATAGCCGTCATCGAAATTGTGATAGATGCCGAGCTTGCCGTTCAGCTTGTCTTCGATGAGCGGGCCGGAAACCGTGGCCTGGAGGGTCGTGTTCGGACCGCCGCGATCATCGTCGATCGGCGTTTCGACCGTTGCGCGCGCCTTGTAGCGGAACGCGTCAGTCGGGTTGCCGGTGTTGATCAGGACGGCGCCGCCGGTCGTGTTGCGACCGAACAGCAGGCCTTGCGGGCCACGCAGGATTTCAACGCTGTCGAGGTCGAACAGGTCAAGCACGACGCCCGAGTTCACACCGATATAGACACCGTCGACAAAGACGCCGACGGTCGGGTCGATCGACGGGATCGACGAGTTGATGCCGAGACCGCGGATCGAGAAGTTGGCAGTGCCTTTCGACGTGCCGACATCTTCAAGCGAGACGTTCGGCGTGGTGTAGCTGAGGCTCTGCAGGTCGTTGACCTTGAGCGCGTCGAGCGTGTCACTGTTGAACGCAGTGACGGCGACAGGCACGTCCTACACGTTTTCGACATTGGCCTTCTTGGTGGCGGTAACGGTGACGGTTCCCAGAACGCGGGCAATGGCGTTTTCACGCTCCGGTGTGGTGTCCTGTTCCTGGGCGATGGCTGCGCTTGTGGCGAACACGAGCGCGGATGCTGACAAAGCCAGCATTTTCTTCAATTTCATTCTGTGTTTCCTCTGGATTGTACAAGTTTTCGTAGGCACCCCGAAGGCTCTGGGAGGAGCAACTGTTATCCCGGCACGTAGTTTCGCTGCTCCCTGACGATGGCGTTGAGTTGTGTGAGCAGGATGCGGGCGACGGCGATGATGACGACCTTGAAGGGTTTTCCGGC
>Ga0209344_10002994_pt1 | contig 17482 bp, 16 predicted proteins | sample Cruoilmetagenom6_FD_187293 | JGI IMG/M metagenome (GOLD analysis project Ga0209344, IMG submission 187293) | Oil polluted marine microbial communities from Coal Oil Point, Santa Barbara, California, USA - Santa Barbara Oil Seep Sample 6 (SPAdes)... | ecosystem: Environmental > Aquatic > Marine... | reverse complement strand
AAGTTCTGGCAGCTCCTCCATCTCGAACAACAACAGCCGGCCGATTGAACTCACAGCTGCGATCAGGCACTCCTTGTCTTTTGGCACCGGCGCTGGCACAACGGCCTTGCCACCGGCCGGGACGCGCAGCACGACCTTGCCCGCCTTGTTGCGCGAGACCAGGTCCGTAAGCGTCGCAACGAAACCGTAGCCGGCGTCACTGGCGAGCAGATACTTCTGATCGTTGTCGCCGATCATCGCACCGCAAAACGCCGCCCCATCGGGTGGCTTGAAACGGCTCGACAGCGGCTCGCCCTGCCCGCGCGCCGACGGCAATGTGCCTGCCATGACGCTATACACACGCCCTGTGCTGTCGACGAACATCGCCAACTGGTTGCTGCGACCCTGCGCCGAGGCCATGAAGTTGTCGCCCGAGCGGTAGTTCAGCGTCGACGGGTCGATTTCGTGTCCCCTGGCTGCACGCGCGTAACCAGCCTGCGACAGGACGACGGTCACGGGCTCGCTCGCCACAAGTTGCGTTTCGTCGAGCGCCTGCGCCGCGTCGCGTTCTATGATCTCGGTACGACGTTCGTCGCCGTAGGCTTCAGCGTCTTCGAGGATCTCTTTCTTGATCAGCGTTTTCAGACGCGCGGCACTCTTGAGCGTCTTCTCGAGCAGGTCGCGTTCCTTCTGGAGATCGTCCTGCTCACCCCTGATCTTGAATTCCTCGAGCTTGGCAAGATTGCGCAGCCGGAGGTTGAGGATCGCTTCGGCCTGAATGTCGGACAGCTTGAAGCGCTTCATGAGGACAGGCTTCGGTTCGTCCTCTTCGCGGATGATTGCGATGACTTCGTCGATACTCAGGTAGGCAACCAGCAGGCCGTCCAGGATGTGCAAGCGATCGCTGACGTTCTGCAGCCGGTGGCTGAGGCGGTTCTTGACAGTCTCCTTGCGGAACGTCAGCCACTCCTTGAGCATCTCGACCAGGCTGAACATTCTTGGCCGTCCATCGAGGCCAATGATGTTCATGTTGACGCGCAACGTGCGCTCGAGCGACGTCGTCGAAAACAGGTGGGACATGAGCTGGTCGACGTCAACGCCGCGCTTCTTGCTGATGACCAGACGAGTGGGATCTTCGTGGTCCGACTCGTCGCGCAGATCATCGACCTGTGGCAACTTCTTGTTGCGCATCTGCGTCGCGATCTGCTCCTGGAGCTTGGCGCCGGAAATCTGGTGCGGCAGTGACGTAATGACAATGTCCGTGCCTTCCATTTTGTAGGCCGCGCGCAGCCGCAGCGTGCCATTGCCCGTCGTGTACATCTCGCGGATGTCATCCTGCGACGAAACGAGTTCACCGCCTGTCGGAAAGTCCGGCCCCTTGATGTGCTTCATGAGTTCGACAACCGTCGCCTTCGGATTATCGAGCAGGTGAATGAGCGCACTCGTTACCTCGTTGAGGTTATGCGGCGGAACGTCGGTCGACATGCCGACGGCAATGCCGGTCGTCCCGTTGAGCAGCAGATTCGGCAGGCGCGCCGGCAAGACGACCGGCTCCTTCAGCGTGCCGTCAAAGTTGGGTGTCCAGTCCACCGTCCCCTGCCCGAGTTCCTGCAACAGGCTCTTGGCGTACGGGGCGAGGCGCGATTCGGTGTAGCGCATCGCCGCAAACGATTTCGGGTCGTCAGTTGACCCCCAGTTACCCTGGCCGATTACGATCGGGTAGCGGTACGAGAAATTCTGCGCCATCAGCACCATGGCTTCGTAGCATGCGGAGTCACCGTGTGGATGGAACTTGCCGATTACGTCGCCGACAGTGCGCGCGGACTTCTTGGGCTTCGATGTCGCCGAGAGGCCAAGTTCGCTCATCGCGTAGATAATACGTCGTTGCACAGGCTTCAGGCCGTCGCCTATCTGCGGCAACGCGCGATCGAGAATGACGTACATCGAATAGTCGAGATACGCCCGCTCCGTGTACTCCTTGAGAGGCTGCTGTTCGACGCCTTCGAGGTTCAGGCTGTTCTGCATTTCCGTCATATTTCTGCCAGGTTGCCCTTGGTTTCAAGCCAGGTTCGGCGGTCTTTGGAGCGTTTCTTGGCGAGCAGCATATCCATGAGCTGGTCGGTCTTGTCGTGTCCGCTGATCGTTAGCTGGACCAGGCGGCGTGTGTCGCGATTCATAGTCGTCTCACGCAACTGCTCGGGGTCCATCTCGCCCAGACCTTTGAAGCGCGTGACCGTCACCTTGCCTTTCTTCTTCTCGGCCTCGATGCGATCGAGAATGCCGGTGCGCTCCCCTTCATCGAGCGCGTAGAACACCTCTTTGCCAACGTCGATGCGGTACAGGGGCGGCATCGCAACGTACACATGGCCTGCGAGGATCAGTTCACGGAAGTGGCGCAGGAACAAAGCACAAAGCAAGGTAGCGATATGCAGGCCATCCGAGTCGGCGTCGGCAAGGATGCAGACCTTGTGGTAACGGAGGCCACCGATGTCATCGGTACCGGGATCGACGCCCAGCGCAACGGAGATATCGTGCACTTCTGCCGATGCAAGAATCTCTCCCGTATCAACTTCCCACGTATTCAGGATCTTGCCCCGGAGAGGCATGATCGCCTGCGTGTTGCGATCGCGCGCCTGCTTGGCCGAGCCACCGGCCGAGTCACCCTCAACCAGGAACAGCTCGCAAAGCTCCGGCTCCTGCGACGTACAGTCCGCAAGCTTGCCCGGCAGTGCCGGGCCTGAGACGATTTTCTTGCGAACGACTTTCTTGGCCGACTTGAGTCGTTTCTGCGCCTTTGTGATAGCGAGTTGTGCAATCAGGTCACCCGTCTCGGGGTGCTGGTTCAGCCACAACGAGAAGTTGTCCTTGATGACGCCTGCGACAAAGGCAGCCGATTCACGTGAGGACAGGCGCTCCTTGGTCTGCCCGGAAAACTGCGGATCCTCGAGCTTGGTACTCAGGACGAAACTGAGGCCATCCCAGATATCCTCCGGCGCAATGGACACACCCCGCGGCAACAGGCTCCTGAAGTCACAAAATTCACGCAGTGAATTCGTCAGCCCGGTACGCAGTCCATTTACATGGGTACCGCCCTGCGGCGTTGGGATCAGGTTGACGTAGCTCTCGGTGACTGACGGGCCACCGTCCGTCGTCCAGACCAGGGCCCAGTCAACCGCTTCGTTATTGCCTTTCAGGCTGCCGGAGAACGGCTCGGCCGGCAATGTTTCGCCGCCACCGATGGTCTCAAGCAGGTATTGCTCGAGCCCGCCTTCGTACTGCCATTCAATCTTTTCCTTGGGCTGCTCGACCATCAGGCTGACCCGCAGTCCGGGACAGAGCACAGCCTTTGCTTTGAGCGCATGCTTCAGGCTCTTGACGGATATTTTGGTTGTATCGAAATATTGCTCGTCAGGCCAGAATCGGATTGTCGTTCCAGTGTTCGCCTTGCCGACCTTGCCGACGACCTCGAGCTTGCCGCGCTTCTTGCCGCCGGCGAAGGACATGTTGTATTCCTTACCAGCACGTCGAATCCACACTTCGAGGTTTTTGGACAGTGCATTGACTACCGAAACGCCCACGCCGTGCAGACCGCCCGAATACTGGTAATTGTCCTTCGAGAATTTTCCACCTGCATGCAGGCGCGTGAGAATAAGTTCGACGCCCGGGATCTTCTCCTTGGGATGCTTGTCGACGGGCATGCCGCGACCGTCATCGCTGACCTCGAGCGAACCGTCCTTGTAGATGATGACGTCGATCTTCTTGCAGTGACCCGCAAGTGCTTCGTCAACAGAATTATCGACAACTTCGTGCGCCAGATGATTCGGGCGTGAAGTGTCGGTATACATGCCCGGTCGACGCCGGACAGGCTCGAGTCCACTAAGGACTTCAATGTCCGCAGCGTCGTATCGTTTAGTCATCGATTAGATTGCAAGATTTGAGAATGCCAGAATGTGCCCGGCAGAATTCTAGCGCTAATGGAGATCGTTGACGAGGGATTCCCTGATATTGGCAGCAACCGGGCTGATTTCGACCTGGTAGTTGTCGTGATCAATGCCTGCGATGAGTGCCGCGCCGTTTTTTAGTGCCGCCACCTGTTCGGGCGGCAGTTCGAAACGCAGGAAGTGTACAGCCGAGGTCTTTTGCTCGGTGTCGCGCTCAAGGTCCTCGTCGGCAATCGGGTAGACGCGTTCGAAGTCGACAACCCTTATGTACACGCGATCCTCGACACCGATCAGTTGCGAGAGCATCTGCTGGCGCTCCTCAACGTCCGGGAACTCGATCATGAACGTCGCTTTCCAGTTGCTGCCGTCGGGGATCAGGGGATTGTAAGCGTCGAGTTCCTCATTGATGCCATCGGCTTCGAAGATACGTTCGATTCGTAGCATCTCCTGCACCTGGTACTGCATCGTCAGTCGGTCTTCAAAATAGAGAGCCGCATTTGTGCCCAGCAACAAGCGGCGGTCTTTCTTGTGTTCCATGACCTTCTGGCGAAATTCAGGGCGCAAATCAGCGTACTGCTCGAGGCTATACAGGTCTTCACGGGTCAGTTTTTGCATCTGTCAGATTCCATAGGCCTGGCGCAGGAGGCTCATCGGGTTGTTGGCATCATGATCATCAAGGTCTTGTACGATCTGCTCGGCTGCCATCGGGCAGTCGCTCACAAAGTGGTCCGCCTCGCTTTTTTTCAGTTTATTAACAACCGGGCGAGCGATTTTTCTCGAGATATCGTGGAACTCTTTCTTGACGGCGTAGGTTCCGTCGTGACCGGAGCACCGTTCGATGACGTCAATGCTCGTGTCGGGTATGAGCTGTAGCGCATCGCGCGTCTTCAGGCCGATATTCTGCACGCGCAGGTGACACGGGACCTGGTAGGTGACCTTGCCGAGCGACATCTTGAACTCGGTTTTCAGTGCGCCATCCTTGTGCCGCAGCATCAGGTATTCAAAAGGATCGTACATGGCGTCTCTAACCTTGATGACGTCCGGGTCGTCAGGGAACATGAGTGGCAATTCCTGCTTGAACATGAGCGTGCACGAGGGAATCGGCGTAACGATATCCCAGCCCTCGTCCACAAGCTTCACAAGCGCCGGGATGTTCGTATCCTTTGCTCGTGCAACGGCATCGAGATCACCCAATTCGAGCTTGGGCATGCCGCAGCAGACCTCCTTGCTCGCGAGCCTGACAGCGATGTCGTTGTGCTCGAATACCGCAACGAGATCTTCGTTGACGCCCGGGTGATTGCGATTGCAGTAGCACGTCGTAAACAGCGCGACCTTGCCGCTCGTCGACGCTGTTGCCTGGCCCCCAATAGCACCGTTCTCACGCAGATGCGACAAGCGCTTGCGTGCTGTTTTGGCATGGTACTCGGGCACCGGCGCATTCTTGTGCACACCCAATGTGCTCTCAAGCAATTTGCGCCCTGCCTTGCTGCGATTGACCGCATTGACCGCGTTAACGATGACCGGAATGCCGGCAAGTTTGCCTACTTTGTCGGTCGCACTGAGAATCTTGTCACGTGTCGACGCGCCTTCCTTCCTGAATCGCGCCGCTTTCGCACGCAGCATCAGGTGCGGGAAGTCGACATTCCACTCGTGCGGTGGCACGTATGGGCACTTCGTCATGTAGCACATGTCGCAGAGGTAACAATGATCTACGACCTGCCAGTAGGCATCCTTGGCCACCCCGTCGACTTCCATGGTGTCGGATTCATCAACGAGATCGAACAGCGTCGGAAAGGAGTGGCACAGATTGAAACAACGGCGACAGCCGTGGCAGATATCGAACACCCGTTCGAGTTCGTCGAAAAGGGCTTTATCGTCGTAGAACGCGTCCGATCGCCAGTCCAGGGAGTGGCGCGTCGGCGCCTCGAGGCTACCCTCGCGTCGTGATTCACTCATACTGATGGAAGCCGGGCCTTACGGCCCGACTCTCCGAAAGTTCTAGTCGTCGAGTGTATCCAGGGCCTTCTGGAAACGGTTGGCGTGCGAACGCTCGGCCTTCGCCAGCGTCTCGAACCAGTCCGCAATCTCGTCAAAATCCTCATCGCGGGCCGTCTTGGCCATGCCCGGGTACATGTCAGTGTACTCGTGGGTCTCTCCGGCAATTGCTGCAGCCAGGTTGCTGGCGGTCGGGCCAATCGGCAGTCCTGTTGCCGGATCACCGGTTTCCTCAAGGTACTCAAGGTGTCCATGTGCGTGGCCCGTTTCGCCCTCCGCCGTGGAGCGGAAAACGGCGGCTACATCGTTGTAGCCTTCAACGTCTGCTTTCGCTGCAAAGTACAGGTAGCGGCGGTTTGCCTGGGATTCACCGGCAAATGCGTCTTTCAGATTGCCTTCGGTTTTGCTGCCTTTCAGGGACATTTACTTTCCTCGTATTTGAGAATTACTTTCAATTAGACCGGTTCTAAGGGACGTTTAATGTATTAGGGCGGCCATTTTTTGTCAATCGTGGATAGTAGGGATGCGTTGACGGCCGCCAAGTCGCACTGTAGCTTTGCCTCGCATCTCGAACCCGGACTCGAACCATGAGCTCAGCAAAGAAATTCAATCTCGAAAAATCGCTCGCCGACCTCGAAGAACTCGTCGAGGAACTCGAGTCCGGCGATCTCCCGCTGGAAAAAGCCATGAAGAAGTTCGAGGAAGGCATCAAGCTCACACGCGGCTGCCAGACCGCGCTTAAGGAGGCCGAGCAGAAAGTCGAGATCCTGCTAAAGAGCGCTGGCGGCGAAGATCTCGAGAAATTCGAGGTCGACGACGAGTAGCCTCCTACTCTTGCATTAGTGTCATTAGCGCGAGGACGGTCGACTCTATCCCGGCCTTGACCGACGGCTCGGGCGAAATCTTGAACAGCGGGGAATGATGGCTCGGCACCTGCGCGCCACCGGCCGCTTCGGTATCGAAATCTTCCTGTGGCGTACCGCCTATTGCCCAGTACACGCTGGAGATCTCAGGATCCTGCGTAAAGAACGGAAAGTCCTCGGCACCCATGCCCTTCGTCGGGATATCCACTACCGCGGCATCGCCCATGCCATCAACCCAGGCAGAACGCAGGCGTCGCACGAGCGGTGCATCATTCATGACCGGTGGCACACTTTCATTCGAGATGATCACTTCCGGTAGCTTGTCCTCAGGCAATCCTGCAACGCGGCCCATGTTCTCGGCGATGCGTACGATACCGTCCAGCAGTATCTGCCGGGTTCCAGGACTCGTGTTGCGTACGGTCAGCTGCAAGTGTGCGCGGTCGGAAATGATGTTGTGCTTTGTACCGGAATGGAACGAACCCACCGTTACCACCCCCGGGTCGCGCGGTGACAATTCGCGGGCTACGAGGGTCTGCAGCGCCATAACGATCTGGCTGCCCAGGACAATTGGGTCCTTACCGCGATGTGGGCTGGCGCCGTGCGCCCCAACACCGTGAATAATAATGTCGACGGTATCGGCCCCTGCGTACGGGCTGCCTTCCTGAACATTGATCCTGCCGGCAACGTCCGCGGACGATACGTGGAAAGCGAGTGCGTAGTCGGGTTTGCCAAAGCGCTCCCAGACATCGTCATCACGCATCGCGCGAGCACCAATCACACGCTCCTCGGCAGGCTGCACGATGAGCATCAACGTTCCGGTCCACGCGTCTTTGTGCGCCGCCATGTATCTTGCAGTACCGACGAGACTCGTGATGTGCACATCATGTCCGCACGCATGCATCGTAAACACGGTGTTGCCGGTAATCGGATCTTTCTGCTGCGCACGTGATGCGTTTGCAAGGCCGGACTTTTCCTCGACCGGCAGGCCGTCCATGTCGGCACGCATCATGACCAGGGGGCCATCGCCGTTATCAAGCAACGCGACAACACCGGTACCGCCCACACCCTCTGTCACCTCGAAGCCGGCCAGGCTGAGCTCCATGGCCATGCGCCGCGCTGTTTCTGTTTCGACCGTCGACAGTTCCGGGTTGCGATGGAAATGATCGAAAAGCTCCGCCAGGTGCTTGTCATAGTCACTATTGATGCTGTCGTCGAGCTCGCCGGCGAACACAGACATAGAGAACAGAACTGCCGATAGGCAGATAACGCGCTTGATCATGGTGTCTCCCTGGGTGCGTGAAGGGCTGAGTGTAACCGGAAATCAGTCGCCGAAACTACGGAACGACAGGTGCAGCGCGAAATCGGGCGCAGCCGCGCCGGCAACGTCCTCGACGATCGCAAAACGGACGAGCGTTCGCTGCAGCCGAAAATCCGCACCAAATGCAAGCTGGAACGTGTTGCCACCGAGTTCATCGAGGTTGGCGTCGAAATATGAGCCTTGCATGGACAGTTGCGTCGCGAGCGCGATTCGCGGGGTCGCATGCCAACGCAGCGCTGCTCCGCCGTAGGGCACGGCGCTGCGTTGCAGCCCCGGCATGATATCGCCGTCACCAAGCAGCAACGCGCCGATGAACCCCGAGTAGGAGAGGTCCCGATCAAGAAGCTCTGTGCGGCCACCACCGTAGATTCCCAACGACAGATCTGCAGCGCCACTACCGGTCAGTTTGTCAGGGTCGCCGGTTGGCGCCTTGACCGCCCCACGCAGAGTTGCCTTGCCGAGCTTCAGGGCCGCCGATATCTGTATGTCGCCGAGACCGGAGGTCGGAACATTTGTATCGAAAAGCACTTCGCCCTGGCGTTCAAAGAACAGCCGGTACTGGTCCGCCAATCCATGTCGATTGGAGTTGGGCAGTCCCACGGCATTGTGAAAATCGTAAATGACGCTGTCCAGAAATCCTTCCGAATGCCGCACGTACGGGACATCGATGCCGAATTCGAAGCGCTCGCCTATCCTGCGACGCGCCGAGATGTTCAGCACCTGGCTTTCAGCGTCTATTACCAGTCTCTCGCCGAGCCTGTCCGCATCATCCGCATCGTTGGCAATGTCGTAGCTGAATCCGAATTCGGTGACGCCCTGGTTGACGAGCACGGCTGTCTGAAAGGCCGGCAGCCCGAAAATCTGCAGGAATGGGTTGTGGTTGCGGAGCGGAAATACGTCAGACGGTTGTTCTTCAGCCTGAGCGGACACACAGACGAAGAGAACTGCAACAAATCCGAGAGGGGCCAATGGGCGCATGCGGGAATGCTCACGCGAACGGCCGCGCCCGGCTATACACAATTATACCTAGGAAATCCTAGGTATTCGCGCCGCCACTGCCCTGTAGACGTGTGATCAGCGAGCGCAGGAAAACTTTGTTGAAGCGCAGCTGGCAAGCCGATGAAACCTGTTCCATTAGCGTTGAGCTGACGCGAAGTATCGTCACCTGGCCGTCGGCCCTGATAGATGCCTGGCGCTTGGCGCCCCGTACATAACTCGTTTCACCGAAACACTGACCGTTGGAAAGTGCCCCGACGTCCCTTCCGTTCGCTTGAACTTTTACCGAGCCGGCCACGATGATGTAGAAGCGATCGTCAACCTCGCCTTCGCGAACGATGTCCTCACCGTCCTTGTACTCGTGCCAGTCGGAGGCGCGTAGCACCTCCCAGATTTCAGCGTGCGAGAACTCGTGGAAAAACGTCAACGTGCGGAGCAAGTCGAAATGTTCCTGGTTGTCGAGGCTGTCGTACTTCTGGCGCAGGTCCTTATAGACCCGTGTCAGCTCGGCCGACATCGCATTGCCCGTCACGATGCGCTTGTTCGGTTCTTTCTGCATCGTCGTCATGACGACGTGCTCGAGTTCCTCTGGCAAGTCGTCGCGATACGTATGAATCGGTGGCGGCGTCGCGTACACGATTTGGTGCAGCAACTTCGACAGATTGTCGGCACGGAACGGGCGGAACCCGGTCAGTAATTCGTACATGACAGCGCCAAGCGAATACAAATCCGATCGCGGCGTAAGTTCTTCCGACTGCACTTGTTCCGGCGACATGTAACTCGGCGAACCCGCGATACCTTCGATGCGCGACACTTCAGAATCACTGACGATGGCAATACCAAAATCGATGATGCGCACGTCATTGTCGATCGTAAGCATGACGTTCGACGGCTTGATGTCACGATGGATTACGCCACGACCGTGTGCGTAGTGAAGCGCCTTGGCGCACTTGTAAATTATTTCCACGACGTCGTCGACGCGCAGCAAGTTGTCGGGGCGGCAATATGCGGCCAGCGTGCGGGCGCCCTGGATGTGCTCCGTTACAACGTAGTAGCTGCCATCTTCTTCACCGGCATCGTAAATTGGCATGATGTTCGGATGCTGGAGCATGCCGACCATGTGGGCTTCGTTGAAGAACATCTTGCGTGAGACCTTGGCACGCTCGGCGTCCTGGTCTTCTTCAAGATTGTATACCTTGATCGCAACATCGCGACGGTAATACGGGTCGTGAGACAGGTAGACGGTACCGGTGCTGCCCTTGCCGATCTTATTAATGATGACGTACTTGCCGATCTTCGCAGGCACGTCTGCCGGGCGCGTGATTTCAGATACCTTGCTGGCCATTTTGTCTCACAGGTCAAGTCATAAGCCACCCGTACAAAGCCAGTAACAATGCGGCGTACAGAGCAGCTGCGAGGTCATCCAGCATAATTCCCAGACCTCCGCCCAGTCTGTGATCCAGGTCTCTAATCGGCCATGGTTTTACAATATCAAAGAGCCTGAACAGGACGAATGCGAATACGAATCCGACGACGGTGACCGGTGCCACCAGGAGTGTGACGTACATTCCAACGATCTCGTCCCAGACGATGCCACCGTGGTCGTGAACGCCTATGCGCCGCGCGCTCTCCCCGCAGATCCAGATGCCGGCAATCGCCATCGCACCGGCCAGGCCCAATTGAACATAAAGCCCCAGATCGAGGGTCAGCCAGAACAGGATGACGCCCGGGATCGAGCCGAAGGTCCCGGGGGCGAACGGAGCAAGGCCGGTGCCGAAACCGAAGGCCAGAAAATGTACCGGGTCCGTCAGGACGGTTCGTGCCAGGTTATCTGAACTTTTGTTCATTGGATCAGGCTCATGTGAAATGACGGTATCCGCTGTCGTCGACTTCCACAATCTCGCCCTTGTTGCGGCAGACCAGCCCGGGAACTTCCGACACCTTGCCGATTGCGGTTATTCCGCCGATTCCTGTTACAGCATCCGCCGGCGCTGTGAAGCAGAGCTCGTAGTCATCACCACCGGTCAGGGCAAACCGTATCGCGCTATCGATGTCAAAGCGCGCCAGCAACGCATTAGATAGCGGAACACTCTCGATATCCAACTCCGCGCCGAGACCACTCGCATCGAGGAGCTTTCTTAGATCGCCGACGAGACCGTCAGACACGTCGATCGCGGCATGTGCCCGTCCGGATAGCTGACGCCCCAGAGCGACGCGCGCGGTCGGTCGCAGGAATCGTCGCGCAAGATCGTCATCAACAATACCTTCCTTGAGCAACTCGAGCCCTGCCGCCGCGTCCCCGACTGTGCCGCTAACGAAGATCGTATCGCCTACCCTGGCGCCGCTACGCAACACTTCGGCACCCTCTTCCAATTCTCCAGTCACATGTACGGTGATAACGACGGAATCGCCCTGCGTCGTATCGCCGCCAATCAGAGCAACACCGTGTTCGGCTGCCGCCTCAAAAAGGCCGGCGGCGAAGCTCTGAACCCACGCCTCATCCTTGTCCCACAATGTGAGTGCCAGCGTCATCCAGCGTGGAGTCGCACCCATGGCTGCAATATCAGAGAGATTGACCGCGACGGCACGAAAGCCAATATCACGTGCGTTAACGTTGGCGGGAAAGTGAACCCCCTCGACAAGCGTGTCGATTACCTGTACCTGGCGGGTTCCCGGTGTGGGCTCCAGAACTGCGCCATCATCACCAACACCGACCAGGGTGTCGGCTGACTCAGCGTCGCGCGAAAAGAAGCGACGGATGAGATCGAACTCATCCACCGGCGCCGGCTGTCACCTCGATCTTGCGCAGAGACTGTGCGGCAACGTCCAGGCAGGCATTGATGTATTTGTGCCCGTCCGTCGAGCCGAAACGCTTGGCGAGGTTTACGCCTTCGTTGATAACAACTTTGTACGGTATGTCCACTCGGGTATCGAGTTCATGCACACCGATCAGCAGGATCGAGAGTTCGATCGGGTCGAGCTGTACGAGCGGACGATCAATCAATACATCAATCTTCTTTTCGATCTCTTCCTGGCCGTTGCTAATGGCCGGAAACATCTCATCGAAGAACTCCTGGTCGACGCGAGCATAGGCTGTATCAGCCTGGTACTGCGTGACGAGTTCCGAGGTCGAATGGCCCGCTATCTGCTTCTGGTAAAGCGCTTGCACCATCAACTCGCGGGCGCGCGTCCGAGCGCCTGCTCCAGTCTGGGACGACTTTTTCATCAGTCAATACGACGAAGGAGATTGACCATCTCGATGACGGCGAGCGTGGCTTCTTCGCCCTTGTTGCCAGCTTTGGTGCCGGCGCGCTCAATTGCTTGCTCGATTGTGTCGACGGTCAGCACTCCGTTGCCGATTGGAACACCCTGTCGCTGCGCGACAGCCGTGATGCCCTTGACGCATTCGCCGGCCACGTAGTCGAAGTGGGGTGTGCCGCCGCGAATTACGGCGCCCAATGCCACGATACCGTCGAAGCGGCGAGTTGCCGCAACCTTGTCGACGGCGATCGGCATTTCGTATGCGCCGGGAACCCGGATGATCTCGATGTTGCCGTCGTCAGCGCCGTGCTGTCGCAAGCAATGTACGGCGCCTTTAATCAACGACTCCACAATGAAATCGTTAAACCGCGTGGCGACGATCGCAAAGCGTCCGTCGCGAACGACTACGTCGCCTTCTATAGTTCTGATCTTGTCCATGTGCTGCCGTTTTGTCAGACGTACTCGGTGATTTCAAGGTCGAAGCCCGAGATCGCGTACATTTGTTTAGGCGCTGATAATACACGGATTTTGCTTAGTCCGAGATCGCGCAGAATCTGGGCGCCGATACCGTAGGTGCGCAAGACCGCGTCGCCACTGCGCTGATCCTCAAGTTCATCGCGATGTGCTCCGAGGTTTTCGACGGCATCGATAAACTCACGTGAGTTCTCCTGGTCACGCAGCAGCACGATTACACCGACCTCTTCCTGCGCGATACGCTCGATGGCGTTGTGCAATGGCCAGCCCATCGAGTCGCTCTGCACACCGATGACGTCGCCAAGTGTGTCCTGCAGATGCACGCGTACCAACGGTGATTCGACCCCGGAGAGGTCACCTTTCACGAGTGCGACATGAACCGACTGATTCACGAGGTCGTCATAGCAGTACAACGTGAACTCGCCGAACTCGGTTGATATCGGTTTCTTGGCGATCCGCTCGACGTTGCGTTCTTTCTCCAGGCGATAGCGAATCAGGTCCGCTATCGTGCCGATACGGATACCCCATGCTTTCGCAAATTTCTCGAGATCCGGGCGGCGCGCCATGGTGCCGTCTTCGTTCAGGATCTCGACAATTGCGGCAGCTGGCTCCAGGCCCGCGAGTCGCGCGAGATCACAGCCGGCCTCGGTATGGCCTGCGCGGGTCAGTACGCCGCCCGGCTGGGACATAACGGGGAAGATATGCCCTGGCTGGCTCAGGTGCTCAGGCTTCGCATCCTTGCCCACAGCTGCCTGGATCGTCTTGGCCCGGTCTTGCGCCGAAATACCTGTCGTGATGCCTTCGGCTGCTTCAATCGAGATTGTAAAATTCGTGGCGTGGTGCTCGTCAGTCTCGCTGACCATCAGCGGCAAGCGCAGCTGATCGCAGCGGTTGCGCGTCATCGTCAGGCAGATCAGGCCGCGACCGTGCGTCGCCATGTAGTTAATGTCTTCAGGGCGCACCTTTGCTGCTGCCATGATGAGATCGCCTTCGTTCTCGCGGTTCTCGTCATCGACCATAATGACCATCCTGCCGGCTGCAATGTCGGCAATGATGTCCTCAATGTCGCTGAACGGCGCACTCTCTGCGCTCGGGTGAGTTGTCGTGTTATCTGGCATAGCCATGGGCCTTTAGGAAATCGATTGAGAGTCCGTCGCCGTCCTTGTCCAGCAGGCGCTCAAGATAGCGTGCGAGCAGGTCGACTTCGATGTTGACGACGGTGCCAACGGCGTAGTCGTCGATGATTGTGACTTCGGCGGTGTGCGGGATGATATTCAAGTCGAAGGTATTTCCCGATACCTCGTTAACGGTAAGACTGACGCCATCCATACAAACGGAGCCTTTCTTGGCCACGTAGCGGGCGTACTCCTTGGGAATCTCTATCTCGAGCCGAATCGAGCGTGCATCCGTCGTGCGTGTAACCACCTTTCCGGTGCAGTCCACATGACCGCTGACGAGATGGCCGCCCAGGCGCTCGCCCAGGCTAATTGCGGGTTCGAGATTGACCGGCGAGCCAACCGCGAGACCGCCAAGGCCCGTGACATCGAGCGTCTCCACTGAAACGTCGGTGTCAAAACCGTCCGGATGCAGGGCGACGGCCGTCAGGCATACACCGTTGACCGCAATACTCTCGCCCACTTCGTAGTCTGACCAGGGCAGCCCGCCCGAGCGAACCGACAGGCGTACGTCACCACCACGCTTGTCCATCGCGCCGATCGTGCCCTTGTCTTTGATAATTCCCGTAAACATCAGTTTCTTATGCTTGCCGTTATTCTCGTGTCGGTCCCGACGCGGCGCACGTCCTTTATCTCGAGCGTCCTGCGATCTGCCAGCGTGCTCCAGTTCGGGGTGCTGAACATGCCGCGCGTGTTGGAGCCCATTATGTGGGGTGATTGGTAAATCACAAGCTCATCGACCAGGTCTTTTTCGAGCAGGTAGCCTGCGAGGTGTGGCCCGGCCTCAACCAGGACGTCGTTGATCTCACGTTCGCCCAGTACCGCGAGTACCTCGAAGACGTTGACGACGGCCCCGTGAGCGCCGAATTCGCGCACCTCGGCACCGGCACCCTCGAGTGCCGTCGCGTCCTGATTGCCTGTGCAGCACACGAGCGTTGCCCCCGGATGTGTGAGCATTCCAGCAGTACCCGGCATACGCAGGCGGCTATCAAGCACCACTCTGAGCGGCTGAACTCCCCCGGTATCGAGTTCCGGTGCGCGAACATTGAGAGACGGATCGTCTGCGAGCACTGTGCCGATACCTGTCATCACAGCACCGGACCGGGCCCGCAACTTCTGGACGTCGTGACGTGCTTCTGGGCCGGTTATCCACTGGCTCTCGCCGCTGGACATGGCGATGGCACCATCCAGGCTTGCAGCTATCTTCAATCGCACGCACGGGCGCCCGCGGGTGATGCGACTTACAAATCCCTCGTTGAGGGATTCAGCGGCAGCCTGCATCAGGCCGACTTCGGTAGCTATTCCAGCTTCTCGTAATTGCGCGACACCACGCCCGGCAACCCGGTCAAACGGATCCTGCATCGCGACTATCACCTTGCTGACGCCGGCGTCGACCAGAGCGTCTGCGCAGGGGGGGGTCTTGCCAGTGTGCGCGCATGGCTCGAGCGTCACGTAGGCAGTTGCACCGCTGGCCATATCTCCGGCGGCTTGCAGTGCGTTGATCTCGGCATGTGCCTCGCCGGCCTTCTCATGCCAGCCCTCGCCGACGACGTTTCCGTCCCTGACGAGCACGCAGCCCACCATCGGATTCGGGTGCGCGGTATAGGTGCCACGCGCCGCGAGTTGCAACGCGCGACCCATATGCGCGCAGTCAGCCGTGGAGTAGAGGGTCATGACTTCTTCTTGCCGAGCAGCTCAGGCAATAGCGACATTTGCTCGCGACTCGCCGCCGTCTCGGAGATACGCTGGAGCCGCTTGATCTCGTCCTCGAACTCGTTGATGTCCTGGAAGCGGCGGTAGACCGAGGCGAAGCGCACGTACGCAACTTCGTCGAGCGCCCGCAGCTCTTCCATGACCAGCTCGCCAACCAGCCGGGACGGAACTTCGCGCTCACCCATGGTGCGGAGTTTGTGAATGAGGTGCCCAACGGCCTGCTCGAGTTGGTCGCTGGGAACCGGGCGCTTCTCGAGAGCACGCACCATGCTGTTGCGCAGTTTGTTTTCATCAAAAGGCTGGCGGCGGCTGTCGTTCTTGATCAGCCGCGGCATGACGAGTTCAGCGGTCTCGAAGGTCGTGAAACGTTCATTGCACGCCAGGCACTGCCTGCGCCTTCGGATCTGCCGGCCCTCGCCCGCGAGACGCGAGTCTATGACCTTGGTTTCATCGTGGGCGCAAAACGGACAGTGCATTCGCTAAAGCGATCAGCCGTAGACAGGAAATCTCGCGCAGAGCTCGAGTACCTGCTGACGGACACGTTCGATCGTCTCCTCGTTCTCAAGATCGTCCAGTATATCCGCTATCCAGCCTGTGATCTGTCGCGTTTCCTCAACGCCAAAACCACGAGTCGTGATTGCTGGCGTACCGAGTCGCAGGCCGCTGGTCACGAAGGGTGACTCCGGATCGTTGGGGACCGAATTCTTGTTAACAGTGATGTAGGCGCGACCGAGAGCCGCGTCAGCTGCCTTTCCGGTAATACCCTGATTGATCAGGCTGACGAGCATCAGGTGGTTCTCGGTGCCACCCGAGACGATCGGGTAACCGCGCTCATTGAGCACGTCGGCCATCGCTTTCGCATTCTCGATGACCTTGGCCTGGTAGTCCTTGAAGCCGGGCTCCAACGCTTCCTTGAGCGCCACGGCCTTCGCCGCGATGACATGCATAAGCGGACCGCCCTGGGTGCCCGGGAAGACTAGCGAGTTGAAACGCTTGGTCAGGTCCGGGTTCTCTCGAGCGACAATCAACCCGCCGCGTGGACCGCGGAGCGTCTTATGAGTCGTCGTGGTGCAGACGTCTGCGTGCGGAATCGGGCTCGGGTACAGCCCCGCTGCAACGAGGCCTGCTACGTGGGCCATATCAACGAACAGGAAAGCGCCAACCGAATCTGCAATCTCGCGGAAACGCGCCCAGTCCGCGATCTGCGAGTACGCCGAGAAACCGGCAATAATCATTTTGGGCTTGTGTTCAGTCGCCAGACGCTGGACCTCGTCATAGTCGATCAGGCCGGTATCGTGATCGATTCCGTAAGGAATAACGTTAAACAGCTTGCCCGAGAAATTGACGGGTGAACCGTGGGTCAGGTGACCGCCCTCGTTGAGGTTCATGCCCATGATCGTGTCGCCCGGTGCGACCAGCGCATGGTACACGGCCGCATTAGCCTGCGACCCGGAGTGTGGCTGCACATTTGCGTACGCCGCGCCGAATAACTCCTTGGCGCGCTCTATGGCGAGGGTCTCGACGTCGTCCACAAATTCGCAACCACCGTAGTAGCGCTTGCCCGGGTAGCCTTCGGCGTATTTGTTGGTCAGCTTGCTGCCTTGCGCCGCCATGACTCGCGGACTCGCGTAGTTCTCCGAAGCAATCAGCTCAATGTGTTCTTCCTGGCGCTGGCTCTCCAGTTCAATGACTTTGGCTACTTCAGGATCGAAGGACTCGATCGTCGTCGAGGTGTCGAACATCCGGGGGTCTCCGAGGGCGGGGGGC
>Ga0209344_10002992_pt1 | contig 17483 bp, 17 predicted proteins | sample Cruoilmetagenom6_FD_187293 | JGI IMG/M metagenome (GOLD analysis project Ga0209344, IMG submission 187293) | Oil polluted marine microbial communities from Coal Oil Point, Santa Barbara, California, USA - Santa Barbara Oil Seep Sample 6 (SPAdes)... | ecosystem: Environmental > Aquatic > Marine... | reverse complement strand
CAAAATAAGTGTTCCTCCAATATTTTCACGTTCCATGATTCTTTTTACAGCTAAAACAGCAGTGATATTTAAAGGAATTCCGGAGTTATGTCCTTCTCCGTGACCAGGAGCACCATCTACAATAGGTTTGTGGTAAGCTACTCCTGGGTATTGTGATGCTTTTGGAATACAATCTACGTCGCTTCCTAATGCAATAACCGGTCCTTCTCCATTTGACCATTTTGCAAACCAAGCTGTTGGAATTCCTGAAACGGATTCTTGAATTTCAAACCCGTTATTCTTTAAAATTCCTGTTAGATATTTAGATGATTCATATTCTTGAAAGCCAAGTTCTGAAAAACTAAATATTTTATCAATCATTACTTGAGATTGTTTATGGTTAGTTTCAACAATTTGTGAAACTTCTTTTTTTAAAGTTTCAATTTTTCTTTTGTTCCATTTTTTTTGAGTATAGGAAAATTGGGTAGTTCCTAAAAAAATGAAGCATAAAATAAATATGAGTTTTTTGTCGAGGTTTGTTAACATTGGTTAGTTGGTTTAATTAATTTACACAAAATAATCTATTCTTTTTAACAAATTGTTTTGCTGATTTTTGCATACAAGTTAATGAAAATTTGAATATCAACTCATCTCGTTTGGGCTATGGTTTATACACTTTTTTAGCCTTTCGGTATTTTAAGTTATAATTTTAATAAGTTGCTACTTTATGTCAAAAGAATTACTTCCTGACGCTCCATATTTCATGGATCGGGTTTCCTTTACTGGACAAACCTGAATGATGCCATTTACCATCTTTCAAACTAAAATTAAACGCTAAACGAGCACCAACTCTGGTATTATCTCTTGAAAAGAATTCTATATTTTCGGTATATTTGCCATCAGTGGTTGTATAAGTTCCACCACCGGATCCCATAAATTGTTTTGTCTCAATATTATAAGCTATCCATTGAAAACGTGTGCCGGACAAAATTTTCATAGTTTTTCTGGGTCTACTCGTATCCCTTAATTGTGTTTCACCATTTCTTATTCTACCAGACATTAACCATGCACCCTGTAATTTTCCCGGAGCACCGGCATCTATTCTTTTAAATGTTAGTTCACTACCAACAATTCCCATTATAGAATCTTTTATAAACACTTCAAAACTAACTTCTGTACCTACACGCTCAGAATTAACTGTATCAAATTCTACTTTTTCCGTCATGGTATCACCATTTAATTTCCAGGTTCCACCGTTAGTACTTATAAATTTGCCTGTTTCAGAGTAGTGAGTAGTTATCACTTGATATCCATCAGAAAAAATAACAACACTTTTGAGTTTATCTCCATTTTCAGCAGTGTGATGACTTTCCCAAGCCCCAATAAAACTTTGCGCTTTTATTCCAAATGATATAAAAACGCAAACAAGCAATACAATTAGGTGTTTGCTCATAACACTTTGATTGTTGTTTTTGGGCTTCACGCCAAAGGCTGACAAGCTGTGATTTTTTTTTGAAAAGTTCATGACTTTATATTTGATTTAGGTTATTTTGGGAGTAGCTTTTATTTGATTAAAATATTAAATATATAAATTAATATTAAGACTACGAACAAGGTTGAATAGATGAGTTTATTATTTTTTGCTAACCAATTCGGTAAAAATATATCAAAATTATCTTTCGTTGAATCTGAATATTTTCTGGCAATGAATGTTAGCGGGCAAGTCCAATTAAATATAATTAATAGTATACATTCCAGAATTATTATAGCAAGTCCAACCCAGAATAGATAATTTATATTATTAGTAAGTGTAGCATAAAATAAGTATACTAAAATCAAATTAAATCCCAACCAGATTAACGTATGTACTGATTTAACAATGTTTAATTTCTGATTATTATTCACGACTTAAATGTAGAAATCTTCACTGGAATCTTCATCCCAATTAATATCGGGACTATCGGGATCCGACGCAATTAACCAGCCGGTAGGCAGGCAGATTCTACACGTTTTTGGTAATAGTTTGCATTTTATTCTTCATTAAAGTAACGAATTTCTTCTTGATTCGTCATCCAGACATAACTTTAAAAGTCAAAAAGAATGTATTCGAATAAGAAAATGGGAAGATTTGCAGGTTTACTTTTTTTAATTCTTGTAATTACCGGAGTTTTTGCCGAATTTTTCGTCCGCCAAAAATTGTACGTGCTTAATGATCCTACGACTACAGCTCAAAATATAATTGAAAATCAATGGCTCTTCCGTCTTGGGTTTGTGAGTGATTTGGTAATGTCTACAATATTCTTTATCTATGGATATGTTCTATATCTCATTTTTAAATCTGTAAATAAGAATATTTCACTTTTTCTATTGTTATGTGTGGTAATATCTGTTGCTATGTTTTGTCAAAACTCACTAAATCAATTTTCTGTTTTAGAATTATTGATAAATACGGATTATTCAGAGGCGTTTAAACCAGAACAATTACAAGTTTTATCTATGTTTTATCAAAACATTCATATAAAAGGGTATTATGTAAATCAGATATTTTATGGATTGTATCTATTTCCTTTAGGTTATATGATTATTAAATCAGGTATTGTTCCTAAAATAATCGGAGTTTTTTTAATATTAGGTTTTATAGGAGATATGATAGATTTTGCTGTATATTTTCTTTTTCCAAATGTAGAATCGGTTTTACTTGACAATATCACTATTCCAGCAGATATTGGAGAAATTTCACTTTGCCTCTGGTTTTTAATAATGGGAGTAAGGAGTCAAAAAAAAAAGTAATTAAATTTAGGAGCTGTATCAAAATTACTGTCAACGGTTGGGTTATGAAGACAAAAAATCAACAGAGAAAATAACTTTATTTCTCTTTAGCATAAATTTAATGCAATAAAAGCCGTTTGAAATTGCTTCAAACGGCTTTTATTCATTTGTAATTATAATTTATAGCTTTACGCCAACTCCGATACCAAATATCCATGGGTTAATATCAACATCAGCTCCAACAGTAGCTTCTAATGCTGTTGTAGCATTAACGGTTGCGTCAGTATTTAATAATACTTTTTTAACATCGACATTTATAAACCACTTATCATTTAGCATATAATCAAAACCTCCTTGAAATGCAAATCCAACGGCGCTATCATAATCTACATCATCTGCAACGGGACCTTCATCAACTCCATAAAACAAGGTTAAGTTTAAGCCAGCTCCTAAATAAGGAACAAAATCACTGCCAGTAAAATGATACTGAGCTAATAAGGTAGGTGGTAATAACCAAACATGTCCTAAATCAATATCACCAGCGGCAGTTCCAACTGCTTTTACATCATGTTTTGTTGTTGCTAAAATTAATTCTGCAGACCAATTTTCAGTAAAAAAATATGTAATATCTAATTCTGGTACAATTGCAGTCGAAATGTCTGCATTTCCACCAATAGCCTGAATTGTAGCACTTTCGTCTGGTGTTACAACTATTCCTCGCAGTCTAAATTGCCATTTACTGAAGCCTGTATCTGTGTTAGGATCTTCTTGAGCATAAGTTAAATTAATGGCGCTCAGGACCATTACTACTAATAAAATTATTGCTTTTTTCATTTGATATAATTTTTGAATTATGCAGTAAAATTATCATTAAGAAGAAGCAATAATTATGATATTTATCATAGTTAGAAAACTATTTCTATAAACTATAAAATAAATTTTCAGAAATCAATTCACACATTCAATGGGTGTATTCTGAACATGTAATTTTACGTCTTTTGGGGAAACATAAGGTATACCAAGGCCCATACCGCGTAAAATAAATAATAAACCTATCAACACGACAAAAACAGGAATGGCTTTTTGTATTTTATTACGAATATTGAGTGAAAAGATATTTTTAGAATATACAGCTATAGTCATCATTGGTATAGTGCCTAATCCGAATAAAAACATATATAGGGCACCTAAATAGAATTCAGAAGTTGCTACGGCTCCTACTAATGCCATATACACCATTCCGCATGGTAAAAAACCATTAAAAAAACCAATGGTAAAAATGGCTTTGCTAGACTTCTTTTTTAAATATAGTCCTAGTTTTGATTTTATGATTCCGATACCGCGATAAACCGGTTTAGAGAAATTGTATTTGTTTAAAATCCGTAAAGGAATCAGCACCAATGCAATCATAAGAATTCCTAAAAGAATAGACAATCGCTGTTGAAATCCAGCTAAGTATAATCCTTTTCCTAATAAGCCAAATAATAAACCAATACTGGAATAGGCGAGGAGTCTACCCAAATGATATAGGATGGTTTGATAGCCTTGTTTGAATTTATTCGTTCTATCAACTGGTAATACAAAGGCTATGGGTCCACACATGCCTACGCAGTGGAAACTACTTAATAAACCTAATATGACGGCTGATAGTAGCATTTATTTTTTGATATACATTTTTTTATTATTGATTTTGTTGATTTTGGATTCCGCATCCCCGCCTGCTTCGGGCAAGAAGTGCGGAATGACAAATCAATTGTAATGACGATTTATTAATACACGAACTCCTTTTTATATAAAAATTCTTTATTATTTTCGCTCCAACTAATTTTTATGTCCCAACGACCGCCAACCAACTTATTATCAGGTATGAGTAATGTAGTACGCTTAGATAAGACAAATGGTATGTCGAAATCTAAACTTTGGTTGGACGGTCGATAAAGGGACACTTTTCCATTTATACTTTCTGTTATGTAATTTTCTGGAAAAGTAATTTCAAGACCGTCTTCAGTTTTTGTTGTTGTTATTTCAATATTTAATTGTTTGAAATTGTTTAGTTTATCTATGTCAACTTGATAATTTAGTTCATCTTTATAATATTCTTCAGAAACAAGGTCATAATCATATTTTTTCTGCGTACTTGCCTTTATAACAAAAAAAAGTATAAAGCTTATAAATAGTACAAATGCTATTACGACTCCTGTTCCCCAGTTTATTTTCATAATTATTGTTTTGTTGTCATTGCGAGTGAAACGCGACAATCTCATTTTACAGATTCCTTCGCTACGCTCGGAATGACATTTTTATAACCATCTAGAATTTTTTCGGTCCCAGAAAGTTTGTTGTTGTTGTTTCAATTAACTCTCCGTTTGAATAGATTCCTATTTTTATTTTTTCTTTGCTTTTTTTTAGTTTCCCTTTAGGGATCTCAATAAACAATGTACCCTCTGATAATTGTTGTTTGGGTACCGCAAGGTTTTCATCACCTACAAATAGTACTTTTCCATCATGAGATAATAGTTTAATATCTACATTATCAATTTGAGCTGTGGTTTTATTGATCAGTTTATATGTAAAAACATTACTTATGATATTATTTTCTTTGGTTTCATAGAGCTGCCCTGGTAATCTTAAAAAAGTAGCTTCTACATCATTTCTTAAAAAGAGCATTCCAATTAACAAACCCGTTAATATGGTCAGTACCGCCGTATAGCCTTTCATTCGTGGTGTAAATCGAGGTTTTTCACCTTTTGCAATATTATCTTCTGATGCAAATCGAATCAAACCTTTAGGAAGCTCTACTTTTTCCATCATAAAATCACAAGCATCAATACAGGCAGTACAATTCACACATTCTAACTGCGTACCATTACGAATATCAATCCCGGTAGGGCAAACGTCAACACATTGATGACAATCTATACAATCTCCTTTACCAGTTGTAGGTCTCTCTTCATTCTTTTTAAACTTTGCTCTGCCTGCTTCCTTTTCACCTCGTTTATAATCATAGGCAACAACAATTGACTTGTTATCCAAAAGTACACTTTGTAATCTTCCATATGGGCAGGCGATCACACAAACTTGTTCTCTAAACCATGCAAAAATAAAATAGAATACTGCTGTAAAAATGAGTATTGCTATGAGTCCACTTAAATGATCTAAGGGATTATCTGTAATTATTTCAAAGAGCCGATCGCTACCAACCAAATAGGCTAAAAATACATTGGCTATTATAAAAGAAAACAAAAAGAATACTGTATGTTTTAATATTCTTTTACGGATCTTCTCTTGAGTCCATCCCTGTTTTTTTAATCTAATTTGCGCACCTCTATCACCATCTATCCAATATTCTATTTTACGAAATACCATTTCCATAAAAATGGTTTGCGGGCAAACCCATCCACAAAATACACGTCCGTAAACTACTGTAAACAAGGTAATAAACACAACGCCAATGATCATTGAAACCACTAATAAATGAAAATCTTGTGGCCAAAATGGAAATCCGAATATATTAAATTGTCGTTCTAGAACATTGAATAATAAAAACTGATTCCCGTTAATTTTAATGAACGGAGCAGCTAATAAAAAGGCTAATAAAAACCAACTTACATAGGTTCTATATTTATAAAAAAATCCTTTAGGTCTTTTTGGAAAAATCCATGAACGTTTACCTTTATCGTCAATAGTTGCAATAGAATCTCTAAAGCTATCTTTTTCTTGTTCGTTCATTCATTATAAATTATCCCAATTTATTTTTCGCCAGTCCATAGATCACCCTCTTTTTCTTTAGGCTTTTTAGCTGTTGTACCTTGCAAAGTCAATATATAGCTAGCAACCTGTTGCATTTTTTCAGCACTTAAACTGTTTTTCCATGCTATCATTCCTTTACCATCTCTACCGCCTTCAGAAATTGTATTATATATGTTTTTGATACCGCCACCTTGAATCCAGTATTCATCAGTTAAGTTAGGTCCGATTCCACCGCCACCGTCTACAGCATGACAAACAGCACAATTACTTTTAAATATCTTTTGACCGGCTTCTGCACCACCTGCAGTAACTTTAGTCGCATCAAAAGTACTTGGATTGTCCCTTTTATATTGTTCTACATCAAGACGTGCAATTTCCATTTCCTCTTCAAAATTTTCGACATTGGTATTTCCACCTAGAATATGGTAATATCCCAAATATAATACTGCAAAAACAATTGAAGCATAAAAACTATATAACCACCATGGTGGCAGGGAATTGTCTAATTCTTTAATACCATCATAATTATGATCTAATAGAATTGTCTCTTCTTCAGTTATTGGCTTCGTTTTTGTCAACTTTTGAAGTAAGGTTTTCCATAAGCCTTGAGTTGCTGGCTCAGGTTCTTCTACTAAATGCAATGCTTCTTCTTTTGTTTTTTCTAAAGATCTATCTCCACTTATTATTGCTTCAAAAGCAATTAAGGAACCAAGAACAAACACTAAAAACAGTGCTACTGACGGATTTGATATAAAGGCAGGGTCGCTACCGGTTTTATACAAATACTCTGTGATTATAAAAATTACTAAAAATATAAGTAATACGCGAAAAAACGGGATTGATGATTTCTGTTTCATAATTGATCTTGATTATCGTTATCTAATGGCAATCTGCTTACTTTTTCTATATATTCTTTTTTTGCTTTTAGTACCCAAAAGAACAGTACTGCAAAAAAGATGAAGAATATCATTAAAGAGATCATAGGGTATATTCCTACTCCGTCAATTCCTTCCATATGATGTTTTATAAACTTTAACATAATTAGTTATTTTTTGCTGTTTGTGAGTCTTTAACTTTTATATCTGTGCCTAAGCGTTGTAAATAAGCTATCATGGCTACAATTTCACGTTCATTCATCGGTGTAAATGATTCGCCATTTGCTGTAGCAGCTTTCTTATCAGCCTCGTAATTTTCCGCGAAAGCGGGATCTTGATATAAGTTTTCTACGATTGTTAAAGATTGCTCTTTCATAGTGGTTCTGGCATTTGCAATTTCTTCATCACTATATGGCACACCTAGTTTTACCATGACTCTCATTTTATTTTCAATATCAGAGTCATCTAATTTATTTTTTATCAGCCATTCATAACTTGGCATAATTGAACCCGGTGATGTACTTGCCGGATCAACCATATGGTTTAAATGCCAGCTATCGCCGTATTTTTTTCCTACACGGTGGAGGTCAGGTCCGGTTCGTTTAGAACCCCATAAGAATGGATGGTCATAAACAAATTCACCTGCTTTTGAATATTCACCATAACGTTCAACTTCTGACCTGAAAGGCCTTATCATTTGTGAATGACAACCCACACAACCTTCACGGATGTAAAGATCCCGACCTTCTAATTCTAAAGGGGTATATGGTTGTACACTAGTAATAGTAGGGATATTTGATTTTACCAATATTGTTGGTACTATTTGTACTATTCCACCAATAAGTATCGCTACAGTTGCTAAAATGGTTAATTGTACAGGTCTACGCTCCAACCAAGTGTGCCAACCTTCTCCGGCTAAACGGCCTTTTTTAATTCTGGTTAAAGCAGGAGCTTCAGCATGTTCGTCTTCTACTTGACTACCTGATCTTATTGTTAGAACAATATTATATAACATGATGAAAGCACCTACAATGAACATAGTACCACCAATAGCTCGCATCCAGTACATTGGAATGATCTGTGTTACTGTTTCCAAAAAGTTACCATAAACTAAAGTTCCGTCAGGATTGAAATCTTTCCACATTAACGCTTGTGTGAACCCTGCAACGTACATAGGTAGTGCATACAGAATAATACCTAGCGTACCGATCCAAAAATGCCAATTGGCTAGTTTTATAGAGTATAATTTGGTTTTGAACATTCTTGGTACTAAATAATAGATCATACCAAAAGTTAAGAAACCATTCCAGGCTAATGCGCCTACATGTACGTGAGCGATGATCCAGTCTGTAAAGTGCCCTATGGCATTGATACTTGGTATCGATAGCAATGGACCTTCAAAAGTTGCCATACCATAACCGGTAACGGCAACAACCATGAATTTTAAAACAGGATCGGTTCTGACTTTATCCCAGGCTCCACGTAGTGTTAAGAGTCCGTTTATCATACCTCCCCAAGAAGGCATTAGTAGCATAATTGAAAATACAACACCTAAATTTTGTGCCCAGTCCGGTAAAGATGTATACAATAAGTGATGAGGTCCTGCCCATATATAAATAAATATTAATGACCAGAAGTGTACAATCGATAGTCGATATGAATACACTGGCCGATTGGCTGCCTTAGGAATGAAATAATACATCAATCCTAAAAAAGGAGTGGTTAGGAAAAATGCTACCGCGTTGTGACCATACCACCATTGTACAAGTGCATCTTGAACTCCGGCATAGACCGAATAACTTTTTAATGCACTTACCGGTAATGCCAAACTATTAAAAATATGAAGTACTGCAACTGTTACGAAAGTTGCTAAATAGAACCAGATTGCAACATATAAATGACGTTCTCTTCTTTTAAGAATGGTACCTATCATGTTTATACCAAAAATTACCCAAACTAACGCAATGGCAATGTCAATAGGCCATTCTAACTCTGCATATTCTTTACTGGTTGTATAACCTAAAGGTAAGGATATTGCTGCTGCAACGATGATCAGTTGCCAACCCCAAAAGTTCAGTTTACTTAAAAGGTCACTAAACATTCTTGCTTTTAATAAGCGTTGTAAGGAATAATAGACTCCGGCAAAAATGGCATTACCAACAAAGGCAAAAATTACCGCATTTGTATGTAAAGGCCTTAAACGACCGAAACTTAGCCATGAAATTCCTTCCATGTAGTTAGGGAAAATAAAAAGAAAGGCTAACATTAAGCCTACGGTCATACCTATGATTCCCCAAAAAATTGTTGCATACAAGAAGTTCTTAACTATCTTGTTGTCATAATAAAATTGTTGTACTTCCATAAAATTATGATTTGTCTAAAGGTTTTGATTTGTGATTCGTTTTTGTGGACTTATTTTCGAAAAGCATTCGAATTGAAGGAGTAACAGGATCATCGTATTGACCGCTGCGTACAGAAATAATAAAAGCAATAAAAAAAACAATAGCAATAAACAAGCTAACTGTAATTAATACATAAATGACACTCATACCTGACCTGATTATCTAGCAAATATAATTTTGTAAAAAAACATAAAATATGATATTTATCATGTTTATAAAAAGCTTTTAGTTCTAGCGACAATATTAGTAGCAAAAGTAACGAAAATTACAATGCTAATTGAACTCAAAGGCATTAAAATTGCCGCAACTATTGGAGATAAATTTCCGCTAACGGCAAACAGCATTCCAATAAAATTGTAAAGGAATGAGATTATAAAACTGACCTTTATGATATTTAATGTACTCTTTGAGAGACCTAATAATTTGGGAATATCACTAAATTTTGAAGCGTCAATAATACCATCTGAAGCAGGGGAAAATACATTAATATTCTCAGAAACCACAATACCAACCGTACTTTGAGCCAAGGCTCCTGCATCATTCAAGCCATCACCGATCATTAATACTTTTTTGTCAGAATTTTGTAGTTGTTTAATGTAGTCTAATTTGTTTTCCGGTTTTTGATTGAAAGCCATGGTTGTTTTAGATGGTAAGGTATCTTTTAAGAATTGTTTTTCTCCTTCATTATCACCTGATAGTATACCTAAGTTATAGTCCTTATTTAAAATACTAAAAGTATCTTCTAAATTATTACGATACGTATTATTAAAAAGGTAATTTCCTTTAATTGTATCATCTATTCGAACGTAAATAGATGTCTGAAGTGAAGTATTTGAAGAGATATTCACAAAATCTGCCGAGCCCAATTGTATGGATTTACCTTCAACAGTTCCTTCAATTCCTTTTCCCAGAATTTCTTTAAAATTTGATACTTGTTTTAAATTATCAGTATTAATTTTGTTGTATAAGAGTCTGCTTAAGGGATGGTTAGATTCTCTCAGTACACTTTTTATTACTTGTTCTTCTTCCTTGGAAAGGGTAGAGCCTTCATAATTTACATTTGTTTCATTTGTGGTAATTGTACCCGTTTTATCAAAAATAATAGAATCAATTTTCGATAGATGTTCTATAACATCGGTATTTTTAAGATATATTTTTTCCTTCCCTAGGATACGAAGCATATTACCCAAGGCAAAAGGAGCCGAAAGCGCTAAGGCACAAGGACAAGCAATAATTAATACTGCCGTTACCACATTGGCTATCATACTGGCGTCTATAAAATACCAGATTACACCAGCAATAAAAGCAATCAACAAAACGATAATAGTGAATTGTTTACTAATAGAATCAGTTAAATTTTTTATACCACTGTTCTTGTTTTTTGTAAAAATATCATTGCTCCATAATTGTGTTAAATAACTCTGTGATACAGTCTGTAATACTTCCATTTCAATAGCCCCGGAAAGCTGTTTTCCACCGGCAAAAATTTTATCGCCAGAATTTTTGGTTACTGCTAAGGACTCACCTGTTACAAAGCTATAATCTATTTGGGTGTTTTGAGAGATTAAAATTCCATCTACTGGAATTAATTCGTTATTACGGATCAATAATCGATCGCCTTTTTTAATTTCATGAATCGAAATTGTTGCTTCTTTTTTACTTTTTTCAATTTTAGTAACAGCAATAGGGAAGTACGACTTATAATCTCTTTCAAAAGATAAAAAATTATAAGTTTGCTGTTGAAAGATCTTACCGAGTAATAGAAAGAATACAAAGCCGGCTAAACTATCAAAATAACCCTGACCATTATTAAAAAAGAATTCAAAAGTACTTCGCAAAAAAAGGACAGAAATACCAAGTGCTATTGGTACATCAATATTCAATATTTTATGTTTTAATCCTTTATAAGCAGAAATAAAATAATCATTTGCAGCATAAAACACAACAGGTAATATGGTTATAAAAATGATCATTCTAAATAATGGTTTGTACTGCTCAATCCAAAATCCATCAGATTGAAAATACTCAGGAAAGGATAAAAGCATGATATTACCAAAAGCAAACCCTGCAACACCGAGCTTATAAATTAGCGAACGATCAACTGAACGTTTTGATATATTCGTATCTTCAAGACTTATGTAGGGTTCATAACCTATAGAACTCAGTAATTCAACAGTTTGTTTTAAAGAGATTTTAGAATTATTAAAGGTAATTCGTACTTCCTTTTTCGGAAAATCAACTTGTGAAGCAATTATTGAAAGATTTAATTTATTGAGATGTTCTAAAACCCAAATACAAGAGCTACAATGAACATGAGGAATGTAAAATGTAATAACACTTATATCATTATCAATAAAATCATATAATTTTTCAACGATTTTTGCATTGTCTAAATAGTTGTATTTGCCTTTAATTTCTTCGGGTATTGCACCGGGAGAAGTTTCAAAATCATAATAACAAGCTAAGTCATTTTCATTTAGAATTTCGTATACGGTCTTACATCCATTACAACAAAAATTTTTATCGTTAAAACGGACTATATCTTTTGTGCATTCGTTTCCGCAATGAAAACAACTTAATTGATTCATACATTACTCATTTACCTTAGGCAAAGGTCTATTTCTATAATAGCCTAAATTATGACATTTATCATAAAAAATAAATACTGGCCATACTGATAATTATCATAGGTAAAAATAGTAGTTCCTTTTAAATTTACGTTGATAATTAATAGAAAAAGGATATGAAAAAAAAGATCTTATTAGCAACAGATTTTTCTAAGAATGCATGGAATGCAATTGTTTATGCTTTAGAGCTTTATAAAAATACAGAATGTGATTTCTATATTTTAAACACATTTACCGCTACAGGTTACCTTACGGATAGTTTAATGGTACCTGAACCTGGTCAAGATGCTTATGAAGAAGCTAAGGCTGAATCAGAGGATGGGCTGACAGAAATCTCTCGGATGATCACATTTAGAGAAGAAAATAATTCAAAACACAATTTTATAACCATTTCTAAATTCGATAATCTACGAGAAGCCATTTCTATTGTTGTGGAAGAAAAAGATATTGAATTGGTAGTGATGGGTACGAAAGGGCAGACGAATACATCAAACCTTTTGTTCGGAAGCAATGCAGTAGATGTCATGGAAAAAATACGTAATTGCCCTGTTTTGGTTATTCCTGAAGAGGCTGATAGTGTATATCCGAAAGAAATAGTATTTCCTACTAGCTATAAAACGCATATTAAAAGACATGAATTGAATCATTTAGTTGAGATAGCAAAAATTAGTAAAGCTTCAATTAAAATATTACATATTAATAAAGAAGATGAATTAGATGAACGACAAATTAATAATCAAAAATTACTACAAGAGTATTTTGAAGGAATTGAGTATTCATTCCATTCACTGAGTCATATGGAAATATCATCAGCAATTAATTGTTTTGTTGAAAGTAGAGAGAGTGATATGATTGCTTTTATCAATAAAAAGCACACTTTTTTTGGCAGTGTTTTTTCACAACCTCTAGTAAAAAATATTACATACCATACAAAAGTACCGGTATTAGTAATGCACGATTTAAGAAACTAAAAAAGTAAAAAATGAAAAAATTAGGGATTTGGTTAGATAAAAAAACGGCAAGAATTATAAGTCTTGAAAATGAGAAAGAAGTAATGGATACTATTGTATCTGAAGTAGAAGATTTTCGTATTCATGGGGGTTCGGGAACAAAGTTTAAAGGTGGTCCGCAAGATGTAGTTCAAGATAGTAAGTATTTAGAACGTGAAAAACATCAGTTAAAAGCATATTTTAAAGAGATTGCTTCAAAAATGAAAGATGCCAATGCTGTCGTAATTTTTGGTCCGGCCCAGACAAAAGAAAAACTCCATAAAGAATTACAAGAAAATTATAAAGATTTAAATGCAAAAGTGAAAGCCGTCAAAACTGCTGATAGTATGACAGATAACCAGGTTAAAGCATTAGTTAGAGATTTTTTTAATTAAATGGACAGTGGAGGATATACAAATCATAAAAGCGTCAGGTGAAAAAGCCAAATTTTCATTAAATAAACTTCGTAGATCTTTAAAACGGACTGGAGCTAATAATGCTACTATAGCCCAAATTATCAATGTTGTAAGAGATGAATTGTATCAAGGTATTTCCACCAAAGAAATTTATAACAGAGCTTTTGCTTTACTTAAGAAAAATCAGCCTTTTTATGCTTCTAAGTATAAATTAAAGAAGGCTATTTATGAATTAGGTCCAACCGGATTTCCTTTTGAACATTTTGTGAGCGCCATTTTAAAAAATGATGGTTATGAGACTACAACAGATAGAGTTTTACAAGGTATATGTGTAACACATGAAATTGATGTAGTTGCTCATAAAAATGATGAAACCACTATTATTGAGTGTAAATTTCATGGGGAGCAAGGATTAAAGTGTAATGTTAAAGTTCCTTTATATATCAATTCACGCTATCAAGATGTAAAAACCCATTGGAATTCTAATAAAAAGAACGGGACGATACTCACACAAGGTTGGGTAGTTACAAATACACGATTTACTGAGGATGCCTTACGATTCGGAAAGTGTGTAAATTTATATTTGTTGAGTTGGGATTATCCTAAAGACAATGGATTAAAAGATAGAATTGATAGGCTAGGGTTGTACCCAATTACCGTTTCTAACTTACTTACGAATCATGAAAAACAATTTTTATTGAGCCGTGATATTGTGCTCTGTAAAGATTTGATTGATGATTCATTTTATTTGGATCATTTGGGAGTTTCGGAAATCAGAAAAGAAAAGATTCTTACAGAAATAAAAAAACTCTGTAGAAATTAAAATATTGAAGAATGTTAAATCTTGCTAAAGTCCATTTTTTAGGAGCGGCCGGTACGGTAACAGGTTCAAAATTTTTAATAGAAGCACTCGATAAAAAAATTCTAATCGATTGTGGTATGTTTCAAGGTTTGAAGGAGTTACGCTCATTAAACTGGAAAGATTTACCCTTTAATGTTGCCGAAATAGATATTGTTTTATTAACACATGGGCATTTAGATCATGTAGGATATTTACCGCGACTCGTCAAACAAGGTTTTAAAGGGAAGATAATTGGTACAGCACCAACAATGGCAATTGCAGAAATCATTTTAAGAGATAGTGCTAAGATCCATGAAGAAGAAGCAAAAAAAGCGAATAAAGAAAAATATACCAAACATGATCCGGCTTTGCCTTTTTATACCATAGCAGAAGCTGAAGAAGCTATTGCTCTATTTGAAGGAGAAGTGGTAGATAAATGGTTCGAATTTACTAATCATATATCCTACCGTTTTCAGTATAACGGCCATATAATTGGAGCCACTTTTATAGAACTAGAAATTAGTGGAAGACGTTTTGTATTTTCCGGAGATATTGGAAGACCGGGAGATCTTTTACTTGATGATCCTAAAAAACCTGAATGGGCAGATTATTTATTTATGGAGAGTACTTATGGAGGTAAATTACATCCAGATGAAAACATAGATGAATTGTTAGCTGTGTTAGTAAAAGAGACTATTCACAATAATGGAAATCTAATCATACCCAGTTTTGCAGTTGAACGTTTGCAAACTTTAATGTACATTCTTTGGAAATTGTATGATAAAAATAAAATTCCTGCAATCCCAGTTTTTGTGGATAGCCCTATGGGTAACAATGTCTTGGATGTTTTTAAACGTTTCCCTCAATGGCATAAACTATCTGATGCTGAATACAAAGCTATGTGTAATCATATCAATATTATACAATCATATAAAGAGACATGGGAAACAATTGATAAGCCTGGCTCTAAGATAATTATTGCCGGTAGTGGTATGGTTACAGGTGGTCGGGTATTGACATATTTACAGCAATTAATTTACGAACCTTCTACAACGGTACTATTAGTTGGATATCAGGCCGAAGGTACTCGTGGCAGACAGTTGCAGGAAGGAACTCACAAAATTAAATTTTTCGGCAAATATTATCCCGTTAAGGCTACTATCAAGAGTGTTGAAAGCTTATCTGCGCATGCTGATCAAAATGAATTATTAAGTTGGATGAATAAAATTAAAAATATACCAGAAGAAGTATTTTTAATTCATGGCGAACCAACGGCATCTGACGCATTTCGGACAAAGATAAAAGGTACATATAATTATAAAGTTTCCATTCCGAAATTATTAGAAAGTATAGAGTTAATAGTATAATAAAAGAAACAATTACAACTTATCGTAAACTGATAGATGTCATTTTATATACTATATATCGTAATTAAATTTGTAGTATGAACATAAAACTTAAGATGATGAAGAAGCTACTATTGATTACCCTGATACTTTTATTAGCAAGTTGTTCAACTACTCAACTTGTAGACACCTGGAGAAACCCTGATATAACTGAATTTTCATCGAGTAAAATATTAATTGTTGGTATGACCTCTGATACGAAAGCCAGAAAAAGGTTTGAAAAACAATTGAAAGATGAATACCTTTCAAGAGGTATAAATGCTGATATGAGTTTAGATGTGTTTGAGAAATCTATAACTTCTGAAGAAAAGACCAAAGAAGAATTAATGGCTCTTGAAAAAAAATTGATTGATGACGGTTTTGACAGTGTCTTATTTTCAAAAGTTATCGGCATTGATGATGCGATAGCATATAATAGTACTTATAGAGATACCGATTACTCATATAGAAATTTTAGAGATGATTATTATACGAATCAAGATATTTACTATAACCCAGAATATTATATAAAATATAAGATATATCACGCTGAAACTTCTTTATACTGTTTATGCTCTGGAAAGGACCGAGAATTAATATGGAAAGGCTATATAGATATAGTTGATCCAGAATCTACTAAAAAAACTGTTGAAGACTATGTACATCTGGTAATGTATGCTTTAGAGCAAGAAGAGTTACTAAATTCTAAAGAAGAGCAAGAGAAAGATGTAGCACTCTAAAACAATTTTCAATAACCATACTTCATGTTAAGTAGATACTTACCAATATTTATCATTCTGGCCATAATTTCAGAAATACTTGGTACGGTAGGAGGCTTTGGTTCTTCTGTTTATTTTGTACCTCTTGCTAATTTTTTTCTTGATTTTCAATCTGTATTGGGCATTACAGCCTTATTTCACTTATCTAGCAACATTTCTAAAATAGCTTTATTTAGAAAAGGATTTGATAAAAAAATAGTATTAAAACTGGGCATTCCAGCTATACTATTTGTTTCCGTAGGAGCCTATTTTAGCAGTTATTTTAACCCAATAATATTAACTTATATTCTAGGGGTATTTTTAGTTGGTTTAAGTTTATTGTTTTTAATTTTTAAGGAACTAAAAATAAAGGGAACTACAAAAAATGCTATTGTAGGAGGCTCCTTGTCTGGTTTAAGCGCCGGTTTACTCGGTACCGGTGGAGCAATAAGAGGACTGACATTAGCCGCTTTTAAAATGAATAAAGAAAAATTTATTGCTACTTCTGCAGTCATAGATCTTGGAGTAGACTTTAGTAGATCAATAGTATATTACTTTAATGGTTATATGAAATATGAACACATCTATTTAGTGTTGATTCTTGTTGCCGTAAGTATTATCGGCACTTGGATAGGCAAAAAAATACTCAACAAAGTATCACAAGAACAATTTAGAAGTTTTGTATTGCTATT
>Ga0209344_10002990_pt1 | contig 17498 bp, 15 predicted proteins | sample Cruoilmetagenom6_FD_187293 | JGI IMG/M metagenome (GOLD analysis project Ga0209344, IMG submission 187293) | Oil polluted marine microbial communities from Coal Oil Point, Santa Barbara, California, USA - Santa Barbara Oil Seep Sample 6 (SPAdes)... | ecosystem: Environmental > Aquatic > Marine... | reverse complement strand
CAGGATTATGTAAAAAAGAAGCAATACGAAAAAGAAACCTATGAAATTGAACTATTTCCAGATGTAGATCAACTTTCAGTAAAAAAAGGAGATCTCATTGGATATACAGGGAATAGCGGTAGTAGTGGCGGTCCGCACTTACATTATGAAATTCGGGATGCAGCCTCTCGTCCTATGAATCCTCTACTTTTTGGTGTGACTATTTCTGACACCAAAAAACCGTTGGTTAATACGGTCATGGCGTATCCTATTGATGAAAACTCACATATCAATCGGTCGCAGAACCCTGTAAAACTTCGGCTTATTCTTCAAAAAGACGGATCGTATAAGGCAGAAAATATAAAAGCATTAGGCCGTATTGGTTTTGGTGTGTCAACACATGATCAGCAAGACGGAGCGTCGAACAAAAATGGCGTATACCGTATCAAATCTGCTTTTAACGGAAATGATATTTTCGATGTCCTTTTTGAAAAGTTCTCGTTTAACGAGACGCGTTACTTAAACCGATTTATCGATTATGGGTACTTTCAGCAAAATAGAAGTCGGATTCAAAAATTATTTAGAGAATCTAATAATCCGTTGAGCATTATAAAAGATGAAGTTGACAACGGCTATGTTTTTATCGATGAAGGTTTTACCTCTACGTATACCATTAGTATCACCGACTACAGCGGAAATGAGGTTCTTATTTCAGTTCCTATTGAAGGTGCTTCGGAAGAAATTGTGGATCCAAATAATGAAGTTCCAACGCTCGATTATATTTTCGCAGATCAAGCTACTTCTATTACTAAAGAAAAATTCAGCGTATATATTCCAGCAAATAGCCTTTACGAAAACACCTATTTAAACATAGAAGCTAAAGGCGATACGCTACATTTCCATGAAGATATTATTCCTATTCATAAAAACATCACGATAAGTGTTGATGCTTCCAACTATACCGGGAGTGATAAAGACAAGCTTTATATTGGTCGCCTCAATTATAAAGGGGATCCGTATTACAATACAACCAAACGTAAAGGTGATAAGCTCTCGGCTCGTGTACGTACCTTTGGGGACTATATTCTTGTGGCAGATTCAACACCACCAACCATTAAGGCGGTAAATTTCTCTGATGGGAAATGGATCAGTAAGAATAGCACCTTAAAATTAAAGATCGAAGACGACCTTAGCGGAATTAGTACCTATCGAGCTACATTGAACGGAAAATATATTTTAACGGAATATAATTACAAAACCGACGTTCTAACCTATGACTTTGACGATAACATCGTCTCTGAATCTGAGAATAATTTGAAACTGATTGTAGTCGATAATGTGGGAAATAGCACTACATTTGAAGCAACATTTTTCAGAAAACAATCTTAATTTTTGCTTTTGAAGACAAGAAATTTTACCCTACTATCACTCTTTTTATTAGTTACAATCGTTGCTTTCGCCCAGACCGCAACCGTTCGCGGTGTGATCTTAAGCGAAGATAATATGCCGCTTCCGCAAGTGAATATTACCTATGACGACGGTGGAACAACCACTAATTTCAATGGATTCTACATTCTAGAAATCCCAGCGAATCAAGTTGTAACATTAACATTTAGTCATGTAAGTCATAAAAATGCAGTGATAAAGCTGAATTTATCAGCAAACGAAGATTATACATTCAACCCGCAGCTCAAAGTGGATCTCGAACAACTGCCTGATATTGTTATCACCGGAAGAGAGAATCGACGTATTGCAGGAATCATCAATATTAGCACAGAAGCCATAAAGAAAATCCCAGGTGCGCAGCCTGGCGTTGAAAACTTGTTAATGTCATTGCCGGGTGTAAATAACAACAATGAATTAAGCACACAATACTCGGTTCGCGGTGGAAACTATGACGAGAACCTTGTATATGTAAACGAAGTAGAAGTATATCGTCCATTCTTAGTGCGAAGTGGTCAGCAAGAAGGATTAAGCTTTGTCAATAGTGACATGACATCGAATGTGGATTTTTCCGCAGGTGGATTTCAAGCGAAATACGGCGATAAATTATCGTCGGTTTTAGATATTACGTATCGTCGTCCAACTGAATTTGGTGCAACAGGTGATTTTAGTTTGTTGGGAGCTAGTGTTTCTGCTGAAGGTGTTTCAAAAAACGGAAGACTCACAGGAATCGTTGGTTTACGCTATCGTGATAACAGTCTTTTTGTAGACGCTAAACAGACGGAAACGAATTTTAGGCCTCGTTTTGCCGATGCACAAACCTATTTGACCTATAAAGTAAACAATAAGCTGGAATTGGGTTTCCTCGGAAATATTGCCATCAATAAATACGATTACCAACCGCTTACGCGTCAGACAAACTTCGGAACACTAGCTGATCCTATCGCCCTGCTCGTCTTTTACGAAGGGGAAGAACAAGACAGTTACGATACCTATTTTGGTGCCATGAAAGCCAGTTATGATGTTTCAGACAACTTTACGGCCAAATTAATTGGTTCTGTATACCATACGCAAGAACAAGAATACTTCGATATTCTCGCTCAATACCGTTTAGGTGAAGTAAATACAGACATTGGTAGTGAAAACTTAGGTGAGGTTGAATTTAGTGAAGGAATTGGTTCCCAACTTACCCATGCGCGAAACGACCTTGATGCGCTTATTGTAAATGTAGAGCACAAAGGAAACGTGAAAGTTGATGAAAACACTTTTGAATACGGTATAAAGTACACCATGGAAGATATTCGTGACCGTGTGCAAGAGTATGAGATCATTGATTCGGCAGGATTCTCAATTAGGCCACCCATTGTTGATTATTCAAACAATCAGCCATACGAGCCTTTTGATTCTCCTATCGTTCCATTTACAGACATTAGAGCACAAAACGATGTTCAGATCAATCGTATCTCTGGATTTGCTCAATGGAGTCGCCGCACCACGATGGGTACGAACGATGTTTGGCTGAATGCAGGAGTTAGAGCACATAATTGGACGGTAAGCGGAGAAGGCATCGAAAGTGTAACCCAGACTACCTTTAGTCCGCGTGCACAAGTTACTTTAAAACCAGCTTGGGATATGGATATGTTATTCCGTATTTCGGGTGGTTTGTATCACCAGCCTCCCTTCTATCGCGAATTACGTGATTCAACAGGAACTGTTCGACCCAATGTAAAAGCACAACAATCGGTTCACATTGTTTTAGGAAACGATTATAGTTTTGATCTTTGGGACAGACCTTTTACCTTAAACAGTGAACTTTACTACAAAAGCTTGACCGATGTCAACCCGTACACCTTAGAAAACGTACGTATTCGTTATCGCGCAACCAACAATGCCATTGCTTATGCATACGGTTTAGACCTCAGACTCGCTGGCGAATTTGTGCCAGGAACAGAAAGCTGGGTGAGTTTCGGTTATTTAAAAACCGAAGAAAACATTGAAGATCGTGGCTATATTTTTCGTCCAACCGATCAGCGCCTCAAGTTCGGAGTGCTTTTCCAGGACTATGTAAAGGTTATTCCTGATCTTAAAATGTACTTGAACTTAGTGTATAACACGGGACTTCCTGGAGGTTCTCCTAGTTACGCCGATCCATATGATTTCCAAACGCGACTTCCAGATTACAAACGAGCTGATATTGGCGTGTCATATGTGATCGTCAATGAAGATAAATTACGTGAGAGCGGTTTTTTAAAGGTGTTTAAGGAATTATCAATTGGTGCCGAGGTATTCAACATGTTTGATGTTCAAAACTCAATCACCAATACCTATGTGCGTGATGTATATACCAAGGTGCAATATGCGATTCCAAATTTCTTAACGCCACGTGTTTACAATGTGCGCGCTACCATGAAATTCTAATAAATAAATAATTATTGATCGTCTTCAACGAACTTTTTAAGTGTCGCAACGACGAAATCAATTTCTTCTTTGGTATTAAAGCTTGAAAACGAAAATCGAATGGAAGGTCGGCTTTTATGTTCTTCGGAAAGAAATTCTTCTAAGACATGCGATGCTTTATTGCTGCCACTCTGACAAGCACTTCCTTTAGAGCAAGCAATTCCGTTTAAGTCAAGTTGGAACAGCAACATCAAGCCCTTGGCTGGAGAAATAGGCAAACAAACATTTAAAAGTGTATAAGTGCTTTGTTCATTATCCTCGCAAGAACCGTTAAAGTGAATTTCTGGAATTGCATTCACCAATTCCGACTTAAAATAGTTTTTCAGGTCAGTAATATACGCCTGATCCTTTTCCAAATTTTGATATGACAATCGTAAGGCCTCAGCCATTCCAACAATAGCGTAAACGGGTTCGGTTCCTGCACGAAGCCCACGCTCCTGCTCTCCACCAAAGATCAATGGTTTGAGTCCAGTATTCTTCCGAATAAAAGCAAATCCCGCCCCTTTTGGCCCGTGAAACTTATGCGCTGCCGCCACAGCAAAATCCACAGGAATTTCAGAAAGGTCTAAGGCAAAATGCCCAACCGACTGAACAGTATCACTGTGAAATAAGGTGTCGTACTGCTTACATAGCTTGGCTACTCGTGATAGATCGAGCTTGTTGCCAATCTCATTATTGACATGCATGAGCGAAACCAATGTTTTTTTATCGGAAGTAGCTAATAAAGATGTTAAATGCTCATAATTAATATGTCCGGAAGGTTCGATATCAACATAACTAACCGTTATATTGTGTTGCTCTTGCAATTGTTCTAAGGTATGCAATACCGCGTGATGATCAATCCTACTCGAAATAATATGCGTAACATTGAGATCTCGAACACAGCTATTTAATATTAAATTATCGGCTTCTGTACCGCCACTAGTAAAGATAATTTCGGCTGCCGAAACCTTAAAATAAGCTGCAATTTCTTTCCTAGAATTTTCAAGTAATGATTTAGATGATCTACCATATGCATGTGTAGATGAAGGATTTCCGTATTCTGTTTTTAAAACCTCAGTGATACAGCGAATTACTTCTGGTCGTAATTGTGTAGTGGCCGCACTGTCTAAATATACTTTTTTCATAGAGCGCAAAAATACGGATTAAATTATACTTACATCCCGAAGAAATGCGTTACTTTGTTATCGTAAATTCCGAAGAAAGATTATGAAAAAAATTCTTTTAGTGCTTTGTTGCTCTATTTTATTAACTAGCTGTGATGATGGTGAAATCATTGTCACTTCGTTCGATTTTGAAGATGCTGCTCTTCAAAATTGTGGAGGACCAGACAATTATGTATTTTTCAAGATCAATACGGAGTCTAGAGAAAGTCTGTCCTTAAGCTTAGCCACTACGGAAGCAGAATTTAAAAATCCTACAACGACAACTTTCACCTTAAACGGAACTTCAAACTTTGCAAACTATAGAAAGTATGACGGCGAAATTACTGCAAGTTACTTCTGTAATAATGTACCGCCAGAATCCCCAAACGTTTCGATTGAATATATAGGGAATTCAGGAACGGTTACTATGGATAAAACCGTTATACGTGATGATCTCGACGGAATTGAAGAAGATATTGATGACTTGGATACCGATATGGATGGAATCCCTGATTACTACGATGCCGATGATGATGGGGATAACGTTCTCACTATCATTGAACTAGGAACAGGCGATGAACCTATGGACACAGATGACGACGGTATTCCTGATTATTTGGATGCAGATGATGACAATGACACTATCCCCACCCGCTATGAGGCCGGAGGCGGATTAGACCCTACAGATGTAGATACCAATGGGGATGGCATTCCAGATTATCTGGATGACACTATTGTTAACGAAGATGTCATCGACGCATATAGACTACACTCCTACAGCATACAAAGCTCAATCAATCTGTTTATTTCTGGTTTAGAACTAAGAACTGATAATGAAAGTATTACACAAGAAAGTTTAGACTTGGGTTCTATAGAAAATATTATCAATACAACGGAATCGGAAACTCCCGAATTTAACTAGGCGTTTTACTCTGGAAAATATAAACTTCGGTAGCACCACGTCCATATTTCTGAAAATCAGCATCATAAAATTGAATATTCTCATATCTATTTAGAAGAAATTCCAATTCACTTCTCAAAACACCCTCGCCCACACCGTGAATAAAAACGAGGCGCTGAATACGCTTGTTAATAGCAAATTCAAGCTGTCGCTTTGCGGTGTCCATTTGTATATTTAGCATTTCATAATTCGACAAGCCTTTCGATTTGGGAACCAACTGATGTATATGCAGATCAACTACCATAGGCGGTAAGACGCGCTCTTTTGGCTTAACGCGTTTTGTGTTTTTATTCTTTTTAATGGTTTTTTCTGAAATTACTTCGGAAACATCCCTTGAGAACAGGGCTCTGTCGTCTATCGTGTCATTCATCACAACCAATTCGTTCTCGGGAAAAGTCATTGGAAATCCATCAGAAGTTTCTATCGTAACTTCAGTTTTATCAATTTCGGTAACAATTCCAGAAATGACATCATCCAACACCGACACATAATCTCCTTTTTTCATAAAAAAGCTAAATTTTTGAGGTTGTAAAATTACATATTCCATAGGGATTTTTTATCGCATAAAAAATACCGTTTATCGAATATATTGTCCTAACATCCTAGAATTCAAAAAAAAACAGTAATTTTAACGCGTAATTTGTACGAATTTTACCCAGAAAGAAGTACACTAACTGTAACAATATGAAAAACCTACTACTAAACGCAACCGTCTTTATGGTTGCAGCAAGCGCATGCGCGCAGCTTTATGTTAGACCTAATGGGACCGACGAGTCCTATGTTTACGTTAATGATCAAGTCCTTTTTGTTGAGCAGGATGTCAACTTAGTTGCCAACCCTACTGGAACATTTGAGTCTAGCATTTATTTACGTAATGATTCTCAATTAGTTCAAGGATCCACCGCTTCTAGTAATAATGGAGATGGTACATTATCAGTTTATCAAGATAGTAATTCAGATTCATATGATTATAACTTCTGGTCCGCCCCCGTAGGATTAGCTTCTGGCGCTGCCGGAAATAGAGATTTTGGAATTCTTCGGGTAAATGGAATTACAGATGTTACTGATTCATATCAAACAAATACAACAGCTGCTTATAACGGTACTTCAAGTCCGTTAACCATTTCAAGACGTTGGTTATACAAGCAAACTGCTGCCGCAGGATATCAGGCGATTGGAACTTCAAATAATGTTCCAGCTGGATACGGTTTCACCATGAAAGGTACTGATGTAACTACTGCAGGAGATGGTACAACCATCTACGGTGATGCTCAAAATCAAAATTACGATTTTAGAGGTCGTCCACATAACGGAACAATTACAGTCCCAACAGATGTAGGGAGTCCGTTATTAACAGGAAACCCTTATCCTTCAGCCTTAGATTTGAATCGTATGTTTTACGATGCAGACAATTCAGAAATAACAGAAGTTTTATATTGGGATGAAGATCGCTCGATCAATTCTCATTTATATTTAGATAACAAAGGTGGTTTTGGTATTTGGGTACCTATGGGCAGTGATCCAAATGGTACAAATTCAGGAATGTATACTGCGCCAACTTTTGTTGCACATGATCAAGCTGGAAATCCTTTGCCGGGTACGCCTAGTGATGATGATGGATTAGTATACGAAAGACGTTTTGCTCCTATTGGTCAAGGCTTTGTGATCGTTGGTGATGCTACTACGGGTCCAGATGGTACTACAAACAGTATAACCATTAGAAACGAGCACCGTCGTTATATTAAGGAAGGTATTGCAAATGGTTCTGAGTTCAGAACTCCAGAAAATGATGGTCCTAGTTTTACAGATTCTAGTGGTCCTGTTATAGGAACTGGTGGAGGAAGTACTGGAACAGGTACAGACACTGGAATTCCAGCAACTTTGCCAGACAATAGAATTCCGCATATGAGAATCTATACGATCTTTGGTGATACACACTTTAGAGATATGGTGCTAGCGTTCTCTGATGAGGCTACCGATGGTTTTGACCGTGGATTTGATGGAAGAAATAGAGATTCTGAAAATAGTACAGATGCTAGCTTTCCAATTGGTCAAGATAATGATCGTGAGCGTTATGTAATTCAAACCATTCCTTATGAAACCGGGAAGCGTGTGCCAATTACATTTAACATAGCACAACAAACCACATTAAAAGTTGAAACTGCAGAAGAAGTAAACGTACCCTACCCTGCTGCATATCTTTGGGATAGTGAGACAAACATCTATCAACAAATTTCTGGAGACAATGAAGCTAATTTAAGCTTAGACGCTGGAAATTATGACAACCGTTTCTATATTGTATTTAGAGGCTTACGCGAAGCTACAGATGCTTCAGATGGAACAATTGCACAAGAAAAAGCCGTTGGATCTATGGATTTCTTCCAAGATAACCGTATTGGTGAATTACAGGTTGCTAACCCAGAAGGTTACGATGTAGGATCAGCTAATATTTACGATATGGGTGGACGTTTGGTATTGAGTAAAGTTAATCTTGGTAGTAATAGAACTTTTACCTTCCCAACAGGTAACCTAAGTGATGGAGTTTATCTAGTGAAAATGTTAACGAAAGACAACTTCGCTATTGATCATAAAATTACAGTATATAACAACAATTAACCTTCTATGATTTTTGAAGGACTCGAAGATTACATGCTTACATGTACAAATAAGCAGATCTTCGGTGTAGAATGCTTAGGCTGTGGCACCCAACGTGCCGCAGCCTTATTGTTTAAAGGCGAATTTATTGCTGCCTTTAAGATGTATCCCGCCATTTATACTATCATTCTTCTCTTGGCGCTGGTTGTCTTTAATTTATTTGTAAAATTTAAATACGACTATAAAATTAAAATGGGACTTCTTTTCTTGAACATAGCCATCATTGTAGTTAGCTATGCGATCAAAATGAGTAAGTACATGTAACACCTTACTCCTTTCTATATTCTTACATTTCAATATTTTATACTATATTTAAGAAGTATTAATCAACTACTTTAAAATATGGAACAACAAAAACTACCTAACGCAACGCTCATTCTTGTATTCGGTATAATTTCTATAGTGACATGTTGCTGTTATGGCCTCGGACTAATCTTCGGAATTATAGCCATTGTCCTATCTAAAAAAGCTACGGTAGAATATATAGCCAACCCAGAGTTATATACAGGCTACGGAAATGTCAAGACCGGAAAAATATTAGCGATCATCGGAACCATTCTCAGTGCCGTTTATCTCGCTTATGTAATTTATCTTTTTGCAACGGTAGGTGCAGAAGGAATCATGCAAATGAATGAAGAAATGATGCGTGAATATGGTATGTAAATAGAAAACAAACTTATATTAAATAAAAAAGCGGCTTTTGAGCCGCTTTTTTATTATTCGTCAGAATACGATCTATTGCTCGAATTCCTGTAGTGTCTTCCTTATAATGGAAACACAATCCATCAATTGCTCCTCAGTCATTACCAACGGTGGTGCAAAACGAATGATATTTCCGTGTGTTGGTTTCGCCAATAAACCGTTGTCGCGTAATCTCATACAGATGTTCCAAGCAGTTTCACTATCTTCATCATCATTGATCACAATGGCATTTAGAAGCCCTCTACCGCGTACTAAATTGGCAATGTCACTCGTTTCAATATATTTTTCGATTTCGCTTCTAAAGAGTTTTCCTAGCTTATCAGCATTATCTGCTAAATTTTCGTCTTTAACTACCGTCAAGGCTGCCATCGCAACTGCTGCTGCAATTGGGTTTCCTCCAAAAGTAGAACCGTGGTTTCCAGGGCGAATTACTTCCATGATATGATCATTTGCCAGTACCGCAGAAACAGGATACGCTCCGCCACTCAAGGCTTTACCTAAAATAAGAATATCTGGAGTTACATTTTCATGATCAACGGCAAGCAGTTTCCCCGTTCTGGCGATTCCGGTTTGTACTTCGTCTGCAATAAAAAGGACATTGTGTTTTTTGCACAAGGCTTTTGCACCAGACAAATAACCGTCAGACGGTACATAAACACCTGCTTCACCTTGAATAGGCTCAACAAGGAAACCAGCCACATTTTTATTCTGAAGCGCTTCTTCTAAAGCTGAAAGGTCATCATAGGCAACTTTAATAAAGCCGTCTGTATACGGACCAAAATTTTTGCGAGCCACTGGATCGTTGGAAAAAGAAATGATTGTCGTGGTTCTTCCGTGGAAATTATTCTCACAAACAATAATTTCTGCTTTATTTTCTGCAATCCCTTTTTTCTCGTACGCCCACTTTCTACAGATTTTTAACGCTGTTTCCACAGCTTCGGCACCTGTGTTCATGGGTAATAATTTGTCGAATTTAAAATATTCTGAAGCAAATTTCTCATACGTTCCCAATATATCATTATAGAAGGCACGTGATGTTAACGATAAGGTTTGTGCTTGTTTGGTCATTGCATCCACGATCTTTGGATGACAATGTCCTTGATTTACCGCCGAATAAGCCGAAAGAAAATCATAGTACTTCTTCCCTTCTACATCCCAGACATAAACGCCTTCTCCACGGTTGAGTACTACGGGAAGTGGATGATAATTATGAGCTCCATACTTGTTTTCTAGGTCGATCGCCTGCTGCGATAAGGTTTTCTCTGTTACAGACATAACATAAAATTTAAAGTGAAAAATAAAAAATTCCTACTGTACCTTTATTCTTCCGAAGACTCGAAAATTCAGCGGAGGAGAGAAATCATCCTTAGATGCGCAAATTACTAAATAATTATCAAATTTTTTATGGACTTGCCAATATATTAACCGTGCTATTTATAGTATTTTTGCGGTTATGGGAAGAAGTAAAACCAAGAGAGTTATCCTTGAAGATTTAGAGGTAATTGACGCAGGTTCAAAAGGAAAATCTATTGCAAAGGCTGCCGATGGCCGCGTTGTATTTATAAGTAACGCTGTTCCCGGAGACGTGGTGACGGTTCAAACTACTAAAAAACGAAAAGCGTATTACGAAGGAAATGCGATCTCCGTTTCTAAAAAATCCAATAAACGCGTACAACCAAAGTGTATCCATTTTGGAACATGCGGAGGTTGTAAATGGCAAAATATGGGTTATGAGCACCAATTATTCTACAAACAGAAAGAGGTTGAGAATAATTTAAGACGCATAGGCAAAATTGAACTACCCGAAATTACACCCATCATTGGTTCCGAAGAGCAGTATTACTATCGAAATAAAATGGAATTTTCATTTAGTGATAGTAAGTGGCTTACATTAGATCAGATAAAAAGTGATGCGATCATCGAAAATAGAAATGCACTTGGCTTTCATATTCCGGGTATGTGGGATAAGATCTTAGATCTTGAAATCTGTCACCTACAACGCGATCCTAGCAATCAAATTCGTGATTTCGTAAAAGCCAAAGCAGAAGCTTTAGATCTCACCTTCTTTAATACACGCAAACAAGAAGGTTTCTTAAGAACCCTTATGATTCGTACGTCAACTACAGGCGATATCATGGTGCTTATCCAATTCTATCACGAAGATGAAAGTAATAGAAAACGATTGTTAGATGCTGTTTCCGAAGAATTCCCAAATATTACATCACTTCAGTATGTGATCAATGGCAAAGGAAATGACACCTTGTATGATCAAGACGTTATTTGCTACGCCGGAAAAGATCATATCATGGAAGAAATGGAAGGCCTATCATTTAAGATTAACGCAAAATCCTTTTATCAAACCAATAGCGAACAGGCATACAAATTGTATAAAATAACCAGAGATTTCGCCGGACTCTCAGGTAATGAGGTTGTTTTTGATCTTTATACAGGTACTGGAACCATCGCGCAATTTGTCGCAAAAAATGCCGCTAAGGTTGTAGGTGTAGAATCGGTTCCAGAAGCGATTGAAGCGGCTAAAGAAAACGCACTGCTCAATGGCATTGAAAATACTGAATTCTTTGTGGGTGATATGAAAAAGGTCTTTAATCAAGATTTTATTGCAACCCACGGAACTCCCGATGTCATCATTACAGATCCTCCCCGTGATGGAATGCATGCCGATGTAGTAGCCCAGCTTCTTGAAATCTCAGCCGCAAAAATTGTCTATGTGAGTTGCAACAGTGCAACACAAGCACGTGATCTTGCGTTATTAGACGCACAATACAAAGTAAGCAAGGTACAAGCAGTTGATATGTTTCCACAAACGCATCACGTAGAAAATGTTGTACTTTTGGAAAGGAGATAAATACTATGAGCGACGAGAATACCCTTATGATAGTAATAAAAAGAGGACTGCTCCTTACCTTTGTATTAAGCCTTTTTCTAGGTTGTACCCGTGATGATATCTGCCCAGAGGAAACTCCATCAACACCGCTTCTCATTATTACTTTTAAAGATAGAGCAAATCCGGGTTTGGCTAAGAGCGTCGATAGTCTGCAAATTGAAACTACAGGTGACGATCCTAGATTGGTCTATTATTCTAGTGCTGCAACAGATTCTATTGCCATTCCGCTCAATACGGCGAGCGACCTATCATCCTTCCGTTTTATTGAAAAGGCAGGTAATGAAGATGATGAAAATGCTGATGTGCTAACTTTTGCGTATTCAAGGGTTGACGACTATGTAAATAGAGCATGCTCATTTCGTACGCTTTATGCAGATCTTAGAGCGAACCGAGAAAACGGCGGAGACGCATTTTGGATCACCTCGTTCATAATTTTGAAAACAAATATTGAAGATGAAACTGAAGCACACCTTACTATTTTGCATTAGCATATTATGTGTGTTTTCTACTTCGGAAGCACAAACCACAGAGAAGCCTACCGATACTTTGGTACAAAAAACCAAATACGGACTCAGGCTAGGCGCCGATCTTGCTAAACCCTTACGAACCGCCCTGGAAGATGGGTATTCGGGTTTTGAGATCATGGGAGATTTTCGTTTTGCGGACCGATTTTATGCCGCCGCTGAACTTGGTAACGAAACCAAAGATTATGTTGAGCCCAATCTAACGGCAGAAACTTCAGGAAGCTATATAAAATTGGGAGCCGATTTCAACGCGTATAAAAACTGGTTCGGACTAAACAATGCTATTTTTGCTGGGCTTCGCTATGGATTTTCCACGTTTAAACAAGATTTGATATCCTATAGCGTATACACAACAGATCAAACTTTTCCTTCCGAAGTAATTGTTGTAAATCAAGAATATAAAGGCTTAACTGCACATTGGGCAGAACTCATTGTGGGAATTAAAACCGAAGTAGTGAATAACCTCTACCTATCGATAAATCTTCAGTTAAAACGAAAGATCACAGAAGATAAACCCGAAGGTTTTGACAATGTATATATTCCTGGTTTTAATAGAACCTATGATTTCAGCAAATTTGGTGCGGGATACGGCTATACGATATCGTATCTAATTCCGCTGTATAAAAAGTAATTACTGCTTTTTAGCTTTTTTACTGCCTTCGTACATTTCATACTTGACAAATTTACTTTCCAACTTACCGTTATACACTTTGATTCGTTTTGAGGGTCGTAAGCCGACACATTTTAGCGCCTCCATATTAGCGGTGATCATCCATGCCTGCGTTCCTGGATAACCCCGTTTTAGCGTATTTCCTATATTTCCGTAGAATTTTTCCATATCGTCAATGGATATTCGTTCATCATACGGTGGGTTAAAAACCAAATGAATTGGTCGATCACCCTCTTTTTTACTTTCGAAAAAATCCTGAGTTTGAACCTCGATAAAGTCCTGCAAATTGGCACTCTTTATATTTTCTTTCGCCTTTTTTACTGTAAACGGGTCAATGTCGTAACCGTACACCTTATAGCGGAAATCGCGAATTTTCTTGATCGCGGCAGCTTCGATAAGCTCATAGAGATCTACATCAAAGTCTGGCCATGTTTCAAATCCGAATTCATCTTTGTTTAAGTTTGGCGGAATATTACACGCTATCATTGCAGCTTCCGTCAAAATAGTTCCTCCTCCACACATAGGATCCAAGAAATCACACTGTCCTTGCCAACCAGAAAGCATGATCAAACCAGCCGCTAGCACTTCATTTATTGGTGCAATAGTACTTTCAACCTTATATCCTCTTTTGTGTAATGATTGTCCAGAACTATCTAGTGAAATAGTACAAATATTTCTATCAATATGTACGTTGATACGCAGTGTTGGATGGTCTAAATCAACATCTGGACGCTCCCCTACTTGATCACGAAAACGATCAACAATCGCATCTTTCGTTTTTAACGAAATATACTGTGAATGGGTAAATTGCTCTGAAAAAACGGTTGAATCAACAGCGAGGCTGCCTTTTGCATCCATATATTTTTCCCACGGAACAGCATACACTTTTTTATAGAGATCTTCTTCCGTAAAGACGTTAAACGCTGTAATTGGTTTTAGAATTTTAATGGCTGTTCTGCAGCAAAGATTTGCTTTGTACATAAAACCTGTATCTCCTTCAAACGCAACGTTACGTGTTCCTAGTTCTACGTTGGAAGCTCCTAGCTTGCGTAATTCATCAGCCAATAACGCTTCCATTCCGTAGAGCGTCTTCGCTACCATCTTAAAATTTTCTCCCATGTTTACCCCTGCAAAGGCAAGGAACTTTTTAGTTCAACTCAAGTTCAAAACGATTTTAAGTAAAAACCGTTTAAATAGAGAACAAAAATACAGTATTTTCGTAGAGTCTAATCACCATTTCGAAATTAAGGAACTTCCAACAATCATTAATTTGCTATGTCTGAACTTTTTCAACAAATTAGTCTCACCGTTATTGGTATTGCCATTGGTTTCTCTGGAAACTATTATTTGGCCATCTTTAGAGCAAGAAATGAATTGAAAAAAGAAATTGCAATGAAGAAAGCTTCCTATTATATTGAGCTTTGGAAATTATGCGAGAATAATTTAAACGATACGGCGAGTAGAAACGAGCGACATGATTCATTAGAAAAGTGGTATACTGATGGCGGCGGACTATTACTTTCGTTTAAGGCGACAAATCGATTATTAGGGGCGATCAGAATTCTTAAAAACACAAAAGAATTAGCATTAGACGAGGAAAGCAAGCTTAAAGAAAATTTGACATGGCTACGAACCGAAATGAAGTATGAAGTGGGTTCATACTCAAAACGAGAAGCAAAACGTAAATTACCAAACACAAAGGAATAGTACTTTATACAAGTTGCCTTACAAACAGAACACTAATTAATGATATACTTATTACTCTTTCTCTCCGTATTTTTGGGATATGGTGTTGCCTTGCTCATTCAGGCCAAAGCTCCTAAACTACAGTTGTTCTTGGCATTTAGTGGTGCCTTTCTACTATCAATTACCGTTTTCGAATTACTCCCAGAAGTTTTTACCTCCAATCATGATCATATTGGCGTTTGGATCATGAGTGGGATTTTACTTCAGATCTGCTTAGAATTCTTTTCAAAAGGTGCAGAACACGGTCACGTGCATCTTCACCTAAGTAACAAAACATTTCCGTGGGTATTATTTTTCAGTTTATCGTTGCACGCATTATTAGAAGGTTTTCCAATTTCAGAAGACAACAACCTACTTATTGGAATCATTGTTCATAAGATCCCTGTAGCGATCATACTAGCATTATTTTTCATACAGGCCAAATATAGCAAAGTCATAACTGTGTTATTTCTTCTACTTTTTGCCCTAATGACACCGCTTGGTAATTACCTCGCTAATGAAGTAGCACTATTTAAGCAATACAATATAGAGATTTCGGCCCTAGTCATTGGAATATTCCTTCATGTTTCCACTACAATTCTATTTGAAAGCAGTAAAGACCACAAATTTAATCTGGCCAAAATTACGGCAATAATAGTAGGTATTATGCTGGCTTATTTTCTTTAAAGCACCGATAAGAAAATAAAAAGATAGTGAAGAATACTTCCGGCTAAGACAAAAAGGTGCCAAATAACGTGACTGTATTTTAATTTATGCATTGCATAGAAAATTATACCAACCGTATAAGCTAAGCCTCCTCCCATTAAAAGCCATAAACCTTCTGTGTCTACAGCTGCTTTAAGCGCCGAAAAGTCAAAAATGATCAACCAGCCCATGACAAGATAAAGAAGGACCGAAATAATTTCAAATCTTCCAGTGAAAAATACTTTCAGCACCGTACCTATAAGAGCAATACCCCAAACGATCCAAAAGAGTAACCAGCCCTTACTGTCACTTAAAGTGACCAAAACTACCGGAGAATACGTTCCTGCAATAAGGAAGTAAATGCTAATATGATCCAAGGTGCGGAAGACACGTTTCTTTCGTTCATTGGTTACATAATGATAGGAAGTTGACGCTAGATAAAGCACGGAAAGTGAAATTCCATAAAGAATCACTCCAAGCATACCTTCATACGAATCGTACGTTTTAAAGAACAGTAGCAACGCAAACCCAAGCAAGCTCAATATAAAACCGATGCCATGGGTAATTACATTATAAAATTCTTCTTTTTTTTCTTGCGTTCTCACCTAGGATGTGTGTTTAAAAGATCTATTATTAAAGTCTAATTAGTGATACTAAAAGACAAGGATAAAGGTATTAAAATTTAAAAAACCAAGGAGATGTGCTTATGGGGTTTATTATATATTTTTTGGGCAACTGCCGGGCTATCACTACTATCTTTTTGTGTGAAGCTGCTACCACAAAAAGGATATCCGTTCTATCCCTGTTGCTGGCTCGGGCAATTCCGTTATATAGGATCTTATAAAAGCCGGCTTGAGATAATAAAAATAGCAAAACCGCTCTCATTTGCGCGGTGTAGCGTACAAATTCCAGCGGTTTTGCTGCCACCTCACTCGTGTGAGACTAGCTATTACTTGATTTTATTGTAAAAAAAAAGACTCAATCAAAATAAATTGATTGAGTCTTAAAGAAGGCGGCGACCTACTCTCCCACGAGTGTAGTACCATCGGCGCAAACGGGCTTAACTTCTCTGTTCGGAAAGGTAAGAGGTGAGCCCCGTCGCTATAACCACCTTAGTTTTAAGTCGGATCGTTTCGATCAGACTGCTGGCATAGCCAGCAAATAACATAACACATTGAGTAAGAATAGGAAAATAGTTATAATTAAGTTAGAATTTGCTCATGTAAAAGAGTTAGCCTCCCACCCTTGCGGGTGGGAAAGCGTCGTACATAAGCTTATGGGTTATTAGTATCACTCGGCTATGACATTACTGCCTTTACACCTATGACCTATCAACGTGGTAGTCTCCCACGACCCTTTAAAGAAATCTCATCTTGTGGTGGGTTTCGCGCTTATATGCTTTCAGCGCTTATCCCTTCCCAACGTAGCTACCCAGCAGTGCTCCTGGCGGAACAACTGGTACACCAGAGGTTAGTCCAATCCGGTCCTCTCGTACTAGGATCAGATCCACTCAAATTTCTTGCGCCCACTGTAGATAGAGACCGAACTGTCTCACGACGTTCTGAACCCAGCTCGCGTGCCACTTTAATGGGCGAACAGCCCAACCCTTGGGACCTTCTCCAGCCCC
>Ga0209344_10002988_pt1 | contig 17515 bp, 15 predicted proteins | sample Cruoilmetagenom6_FD_187293 | JGI IMG/M metagenome (GOLD analysis project Ga0209344, IMG submission 187293) | Oil polluted marine microbial communities from Coal Oil Point, Santa Barbara, California, USA - Santa Barbara Oil Seep Sample 6 (SPAdes)... | ecosystem: Environmental > Aquatic > Marine... | reverse complement strand
TGCCTTTTGGCATTTCGCCACCACATAGAATTTTGGCGCCTTTCTTCACACTTTTTTCTACCTGTTCGTGAAGGGTTTCGCGAAGGTCCTCGCGTGCCATAGGGCCTATTTTTGAATCCTTGTCGGTTGGGTCGCCGTGCTTTATTTTCTTCATCTGTTCCACATATGCATCACGGAACTCATCATAAACTTTATCTACCACCACAAAGCGCTTAGCTGCCACGCAGGTTTCGCCATTGTTGTAAATTCTTCCCTGCACGCACATTTTTACCGCAAGATTTAAATCTGCATCTTCCAGCACAATATAGGCATCGTTACTGCCCAGTTCCATCACCGTTTTCTTTAGGGCGGCACCTGCTTTTTTAGCAATGGCACGTCCCGCATCGGGGCTTCCGGTAAGGGTAACGCCCCTTACAAGTTTGTGCTTTATTATTTTATCGCTCTGGTCGTGGGTTATTTTTAAAACGGTAAAAAGATTTTTGGGCAGTCCTGCTTTTTCATAGATTTTTTGAAGCATCAATCCTGTGCCCGTTACATTTTCAGCATGCTTTAAAAGAATACCGTTACCTGCCATAAGGTTTGCAATAGAGTAACGCATTACTTGATACACGGGGAAATTCCACGGCTGTATCCCGTAAATAACACCTATGGGTGAATTTGTAATAATACCCTTTCCGCCATCGGGAAGCTCACGCTCTTCGTCCTTTAAATTTTCCGGGCCGTTGGCAGCGGTCCAATCACAGATTCCTGCACACAGTTCTATCTCCTGCTTGCTCTGTTTTAGCAGTTTCCCCATTTCGTTGGTCATCAATTTGGAAAGCTCTTCGGCGTTTTCTTTTAGTTCTTTGCCGATAGCCTTTATAATTTTTCCTCTTTCCTTATGCGAAACCATACGCCAGTCCAAAAAAGCTTTGTGGCATTTTTCCACGGCCTCTTCAGCTTGTTTGTCGGTCATTAAGGGATATTTCTTTATAATTTTTCCTGTGGTGGGATTGATGGTTACCAATTCTTTTTGTGCTTCTTTGCTCATAGTTTTTTTCTTTTTGTTGAATATATTATTTTGAGGAAGAAGTGTGTCTTAAGAAACTGTTATACTTTTGGAAGACAATAGAAAAACCGGCAAAATCTTCCCAAGAATTAATCATTATGAAAACTTCTCAAAAACAAAACATACGTCCTGCACTAGCTGAGGATTTTAAGAAGGTTGCTCCATTGATAGTGCAGGCAATGGAAGATTTGGCGTGTACGTTTGCAAATACGCACACGCCTGAAAAAGCTTATCCGCTGTTTGAATATTTCTTTCAGAAAAAAGCCAATCAATACAGTTTTGAACATACGCTGGTATTTGCGGAACAAAACGAAATTATGGGTTCCATCACTTTTTACGATGGAAAGTTATTGCCTCAATACCGCGCGCCTTTCCTTCAGCATATTGCGGAAACATATAAAGTAACTGATTTAGTGATTGATGACGAAACCAATGCGGGGGAGGTTTATATAGACACGTTGAGTGTTGCCCCACAGCACCAAGGAAAAGGAATAGGCAAAAAATTACTGGCGGCAGCGATAAAACAGGCAAGGGCAGAAGGTCATGAAAAAATTGGCCTTTTGGTGGATTTTAAAAATCCGAATGCCAAAAAATTATATTTGGGCTTGGGTTTTAAGAGTATCGGCACAAAGAAATTGGGCAACAGCATTTATGAACATTTGCAGCGAAACTTGTAGGTTGGTTTTATAAAAACAACTGGTTAAGCACTGCGAGCGATTTCGGTTTTTGGTATCCTTGCACGTGAAAGCTGTAGTAGGAAAGCATCAGTTCCAACAAGTTTTTACGCTGGGTTTTGGTGAGCTTTATTTCCTGTAATGTTTCTAATTTTGTTTCAAAGAACCGTTTAAAGTTTTCTATTTCTTCACCTTCAATACAATAATTTGAAGTATTTGTAGCCTGAAAGTTGCCTTCAACTATATTGAAATAGTTTTTTTGAATTTCCGTAGCATCAGGAAAAAAGCCCAAATACATGCTCAGTTGCAGCAAAAAGAAAATATGGAAATTGGCCACCTCATCATTCTTATCAAGCCACAGGAAGGATTGTTCCAAAAATACAAAAAGGTCTTCATTGGCTTCCTCTTCCCGAATACAGTTTTTTAGCATTTCAGCCAAAAACATAACCAAGCCGGTTTTTACAACATCGGTATGCAGGGTTTGGTAATGATAGTACACTTTGGCCTCCCTGATATATTCCAACGTTCCCTTGTTTTTATGGTCGGCTACAATTTCAAGTTGTGTGAGCGGCTGAAAAAAAGAGGCTTTTAGCTTCCCTTTCTTCGATTTCAGAATATTGCGAAGTAAATAACTTTTAATGCCCGAAACTTCAGTAAAGCAACTTACAATAAGATCTGCCTCTGAATATTTTATGGCTGAAAAGACAATGGCTTTGGTGGCAACAACCATTAGCGGATGATCATAATTTTTGCGACCTTGGTCTCCACATTATCCTCTGTGGTTACAAGCACAAGATATACTCCCGAGCGAACTTTATACTTTCCAAAGGCCGTAGTGTCCCAAAGTACACTGCCCCCTTCTGAAGTTTCCTCAAAAACAAGGCTTCCGGTAATGTCTGTAATTTTTACATTGGCTTGGGCCGTAAGTCCATCAATAGTAACGTTTCCGCTAAAACCTGGACGAACGGGGTTGGGAAAAGCATGCACATTTTCCAAATTGTCACTTGGCGCGGTTGAGGTCCCCCTATAGGCTACAAGCCCTTGTGTGGTTGCAAAATAAACCACGCCCGTAAATGGATCTATTGCTATATCCTGCACATTGTTTGTAGGCAATGGGGAGTTATCTTTGGTGAAGCGAAGCAGCGTTTCCTGTCCATTGGGAGATAAATAGAAAACCCCAGACGAGGTTGTGGCAATCCATTTATTGTTGGAACCATCCACTTCAATATCGGCTATTGTCTGTTCGTATAAAAGTTCCTGCGGCACCCCATCTTCCACTATAATAATGGATTGTGATTCTGGTGTTGTTCCCTCTTCAAAAAAACTTCCGGGACTATAGATTATTCGCAAACCTTTTACGGTTCCTATCCACAACCTGTTTTGGCTATCGAATGCAACAGCGCGGACCGTAGTGGAGGGTAAGTTGCCCAACCCGGCACCTTTATCAATTCTATTCAATCTGTTCGTTGTTGGGTTGTATCCTATTAAGCCGCTTCCATATGTTCCAAAGAAGGCATAGTTTTCTCGGCTTAAAGCTAGTTCTGTTAACGCTACCTCTCCAGGGGCATTAATTATTCCTGAAATATCTACTTTTTGAAATTGGCCTCCAGGCGTTAATTTAATAAGGCCTTCGTCAGTTTTGCTTTGTACAAACCAGAGATTCCCTTGACTATCAAACTGGGAACCATAAATTCGTATCCCCGCATCAGCGCCCCCAATGTTTATTCTTTCCAACGGGCTATTGGTTTCATCATATAGAATTGTGGGAACACCATCTACTATTTTTAAAAGCCCTTTTTGGTTCGCGCTCATATACACCTCATTGGGCGCATCTGGATTGATGGTTACGTTTACCAAGTCTGTAGGTTCCGCATTTACAGCTAAACTGAGCTCTTCATAAGAGATATTTGTCCAGATAGTATCCTTTAACTGACTTATTCCGAAACGTGATAACGGATATGGATTATAATCTCTATCAACCTCTCCAAAACTTACCCATAATTGTCCGGGTGAAGCATCGATGGAATAGGGGCTATTTCTTATTGGACCATTGGGAAGCACTTGGGTAGCTTGCATGCTGCCAAAAGGAACTATTAGCATGCCGTCCTCATTAGTTCCCAAATAAAAATTATTGCCAAAACCATAACCCGAAAGCAAATCGAGATCAAACCCAAGCACTGTGCTTACAGAAGCTTCCTGTACAAATCCTTCGGAATATGCCTGACTGGAAGTTTTGGTAATAATAGTTAACAGATTATCTGCGAGCCTGAATTTTTGTACTTCAGAATTGAAATTTTCTACAGCTATGGTATTCCCATCAGGCGTGAAACGCAAAATAGTGTTGGAACGATTTGAAGCATACAACTCATTTCCTAATTTTTCCGCAGCTCTAAAACCACCACCCATTATTGTGGTCCAGTTTTGATAATCAATCAAATTATCGTCTGCTACAAAAGCCCTGCGCATCCCGCTCGTTGAACTTGCTGCAAAAATGTAAGGTTCCTGTACTATCGTCTGTACAATATCTATCTGTGCACCCCCATCGCCTATAAAATAGGTGTCGCCAAATTCAAGCCTAGATAAGTTATAAACCGATATTCCGTATTGGGTTGCTATATAAAGGTTTTCGTTAAATTCCGTAAAATTGTTGATGCGTTTTCTATCGGGTGGAATGGTTTGCTTTTCTAAAATATCTACCACTTTTAAAACGTTTTCCTCGCCTTCTTTTACAATCTCTATCAATCCGTTTGCATACCCAATAACCAATAAATCAAATGCCTCACTGTAGTGTAGGGTGGTTATAGCGTTTCCAGAAAGGCCATTAACAGTTGAAAGGGTTTTTATTTCTTGTGTGGAAAGATCATAGGTAAAAACGGCATTTTCAGCGCCTACATAAATCTTGTTGTCGCCTTGGGAAATATCTTTTACCGAAACATAGGAAAAGTATCCCGTCCAGCGGTCCTCAAAGTTCTGTGCACTTGCCAGAAAGGGAAATATAAATAGCAAAGCAATAACCCACTGCTTCATAGAAATATGGTTTTGAATATTAACACGCTAAAATACTATTTATTGCGGGATGGGAATGAAAAAAGCCTTTCCAAATCTTTTTTTGAAAAAAGACTTTTGGGAAAGGCTATTCCTTTATTTTAAGATATGAAGTATTAAACCACTCCTTGGGCCAGCATGGCATCGGCAACTTTTACAAAGCCGGCAACGTTTGCACCCTTCACATAATCTACATACCCATCGCCATCTTTTCCGTACTCAACGCAAGCTGCGTGGATATCGTTCATGATGCCGTGCAGTTTTTCGTCCACCTCAGCGGCTGTCCAGCTTAAACGCAATGAGTTTTGCGACATTTCCAAGCCTGAAGTTGCAACACCACCTGCGTTTGACGCCTTTCCTGGTGAAAACAGGATCTTCGCTTTTTGGAAAGCTTCAATGGCTTCTGGGGTACAAGGCATATTGGCACCTTCACCCACACAGATACAACCGTTGTCCAAAAGCATTTTAGCCTCTTCGCCATTTAATTCGTTTTGGGTTGCGCAGGGCAATGCTATATCGCATTTCACTTCCCAAGGGCGTTTTCCTTCAACATATTTTGCGCCAGTATATTTTTTTGTGTATTCTGAAATTCGGCCGCGCTTTTCGTTTTTCAGTTCCATTACGAAAGCAAGTTTTTCTTCATCAATACCTTCGGCGTCATAGATATATCCAGCAGAATCTGAGAATGTAACTACTTTTCCACCAAACTGGATTGCCTTTTCGGCAGCATACTGCGCAACGTTTCCAGAACCGGAAACAACTACCGTCTTTCCTTTAAAGCTTTCACCTTTGGTTGCAAGCATGTTTTTTGCAAAATATACATTCCCGTAACCGGTTGCTTCAGGACGTATAAGCGATCCGCCATAAGAGCGTCCCTTACCTGTAAGTACTCCGGTAAATTCATTTCTAATACGTTTATACTGACCATACATATAGCCAATTTCACGCCCCCCCACACCTATGTCTCCCGCGGGAACATCAGTGTCTGGGCCAATATGACGGAAAAGCTCTGTCATAAAACTTTGGCAAAAACGCATGATTTCGGCATCGCTTTTACCTTTTGGGTCAAAGTTGGAACCTCCTTTTCCACCGCCCATTGGCAAGGTGGTCAAGCTGTTTTTAAAGGTTTGCTCAAATCCTAAAAATTTAAGAATACTTAGATTTACTGAAGGGTGAAAACGCAGTCCTCCTTTGTATGGGCCAATGGCTGAATTGAATTCAATTCTATAGCCTTTGTTTACGTGAATTTCACCTTTGTCATCCGTCCAAGGTACTCTAAATAGAATGGTGCGCTCTGGCTCGACCATACGTTCCAACAATTTCTTGTTGGCATATTTTTCGTTTTCTTCAATAAAAGGGATGACGGTTTCAGCAACCTCGGTTACTGCCTGAAGAAATTCAGGTTCATTGGGATTGAGTTTTTCAACTTCAGAAATGAAATCTTTTATACTTTGCTTCATTGGTTAAAATTTTATTTTACTTTTAGCGAATTTCCTTGACAATTGTTTGATACAATGCATTTTGCCAAATATCTTAATTAAGATATTGAATAAAAAGACACATTAAAAAACCATTTACATAAGGAAGGAGCAAATATAAGCGTTATGATAAAAACTGTGCGCCAATTTTTTACAAATTAGCTAAATAGCTTTATTAAATTTCACTGTTAAATATGTTTTTATATATTTGTTGTGTCTCAATCTAAACCCATATTTATAATGAATACCAGATTTTTGTTATTGGTATTTTTCTTGTTGGCTTTTGCAAAGCAGGAAGTTTACAGTCAGTTTGGCTTTTCTCACGAGGTGGGTTTAATTACGGGGCCAGTTGTTTTTTATTCAGATTTTGGACAGCGAAACGACTTTGAGACCAACGCTGGAAATGTGGGTTTTGGCGTAGGTCTTATTCATTACATTAACTTTTCATACCGCGCAGATTGTAATTGTTATACACGCGATAAGTATTTTAACGACCACTTTAAAATACGTACAGAGATTGATTACCACAAAACTAACTTGGAGCATTTTGGCCGTTGGGTACAACCAGACCAGACTTCGCTTTTTGCAGATCAATTAAGGGCAATGAGTGGTTCTGTTTCTGTTTTTGAAGTAGGCTCTCAGCTTGAATACTTCCCGTTAAGCATCCGAGATTTTGCGGCAGGTGGCTATAAAATTGCACCTTTTATCAGTTTTGGTGTTCATTGGGTGAATTTTGATCCAGAAGTTTCTTCTACTTTTGGACCGCTAAACAGTCCTATATCAACCCCCGATAAATACTTTAATGCCTTCCAGCAGGATCCTGCTTCAACTTGGGCAGTAGTAGGGAGTGTGGGAATCAGATATAAACTTACGGATTTGAGCGACCTAATGCTTGACGGCCGTTGGCATTATTACTTCTCTGATTGGGTAGACGGTCTTAACCCGACTTTTGAAAATAACGGAACTACGCCAGTTCCCGAAAACAAAGCCAATGAATGGATCTATTGGTTAAATGTGGGCTATATCTATTACATAAATTAAATTATTCAAATTATATTAAAAAGGCTCGGATTAATAACTCCGAGCCTTTTTCTTTATTTAATATTTAAGGGAATCGCTACCCGATTGCCTGCTTTAAATCTGCAATTAAATCTTCAACGTCCTCAATGCCTACGGAAAGACGTATCAACGAATCAACTACACCTATTTTTTCGCGCTCTTCCTTCGGGATGCTGGCGTGCGTCATACTTGCGGGATGTCCCGCAAGGCTTTCCACGCCGCCGAGGCTTTCCGCCAAGGTGAAAATCTTCAACTTTTCAACTATTTTGATGGCTTCTTCGTAATTATTCCCTTTAGTAACGAAGGAAATCATTCCGCCGAAATCCTTCATTTGTGCCTTTGCGATGGCGTGGTTTGGATGGTTTTCAAAACCGGGCCAATATACTTTTTCGATTTTAGGGTGGTTCGCCAAAAATTCAGCCACTGCTTTTCCATTCTCGCAATGGCGCTTCATTCGGATGTGAAGCGTTTTCAACCCACGCAAAACCAAAAAACAATCCTGTGGCCCGCAAATGGCGCCACTGGCGTTTTGGATAAAGTATAACCTTTCCGCAAGTGTTTTGTCCTTTACTACCAGAGCGCCCATAACCACATCGCTATGGCCGCCGAGGTATTTTGTGGCACTGTGCATTACAATATCTGCACCCATTTCCAACGGTTGTTGCAAATAGGGCGTTGCAAATGTGTTATCAACTGCGAGAAGAACATTGTGCTTTTTTGCAATGGAAGCCGCTTTTTTAATATCGATTATGTTCATCATCGGGTTGGTTGGTGTTTCTACCCAAATGAGTTTTGTTTTATCATTTACATATTCCTCAATTTTATCGGCGTTTTCCATTCCTACAAAGTGAAACTTTATGCCAAAGCCTTCAAAAATCTTGGTAAACAACCGATAGCTTCCGCCATAAAGATCATTCGTAGAAATTACCTCATCGCCGGGTTTTAATAGTTTCATCACCGCATCAATTGCTGCAAGACCGCTTCCGAAGGCCAGTCCAAATTCACCATTTTCTAAACTTGCAACAGCACGTTCCAAAGCCGCACGCGTGGGGTTTCCGCTGCGCGAATACTGAAAACCTTTGTGTCCGCCGGGCGTAGTTTGTGAATAGGTGGAAGTTTGATAAATGGGCGGCATAACCGAACCATACGTTGGATCTACATTGTGCTGCCCGCCGTGTATTGTTTTTGTGTTGAATTTCATAAGAAAATGGTCTTTTTTAAAGTAAGAATCCCAAACGCCAAAACTATATTTCAGGTTTTAATATAACTTTTGCAATCGCTGATTTTAAAGTTATTACTTTTGAATAGCAAATGTAAGGGTTTCGTTTGCTAAAGCTAACCATCTATTCCTTTTAACGTATGAACAGCAAAATTACGGTTGTGGCATTGATTGCACTAATTGTCGTGGGATGCGACCGAGAGAAAAATATTGAGATTTCTTCGCAAAGTTTTACTGAGAGGGAACTTGCAATATGCAAAAACAGCAAATGTCCCGAAGTTACTATCAATTATGTGGAAGTTTTCGGCGATGAGGAGGTTTCCGAAAAAATAAACCAGAAAATCAAACATTTTATCTTCAATTCCCTATTATTAGGCGAAGACACCCTCCCCACCGCTAAGACCATACAGGAAGCAGCAACTGGTTTTATTGAATCTTACAATGCCGACAAAGCCCAATTTCCAGATATGGCCGGGGAATATTTTGCGGAAATCTCGGTGAACGAAATTTATTCCTCAAAAGAACATATCTGTTTCGAAATGCGCCAATACCTTTTTACCGGCGGGGCCCACGGCTATGGCACCACTTCATTTTTGAACATTGACCCAAAAACCGGAGAGGAGCTTACTTCAGAAGAGCTTTTTAAAAACAACAAGGAATTTACGGCTTTCGCAGAAAAGAAGTTTCGCGCGGAACAAAAAATTGCAAAAGACCAATCCATTAATGAAAACGGCTTCTGGTTTGAAAATGATGAATTTTATCTACCGGAAAGTGTCGGTTTTACGCAGGATAGCTTAATTTTCGTTTACAATCAATACGACATTGCAAGTTATGCAGACGGCCCCATTGAATTGAAAATTGCGATGAAAGAAGCCGAGCCTTTTCTCAGTATTGATTAATTTTGAACTATGCAAAAAGTATATTATTTATCAAGTTGTGATACCTGTAAAAGAGTGATGGACGAAATAAAAATTCCATCGTCATTCATAAAACAGGACATCAAAGTGCAGGGCATCACCGAGGAAGAATTGGACGAACTTTTTAATCTTACCGATAGTTATGAGGAGCTATTCAGCCGAAGGGCGAAATTGTACCAAGAGCGCAATTTAAAAGAAGAGAATTTGCTCGAGGAAGATTACAAAGGGCTCATTTTGGAACACTACACGTTTTTGAAACGCCCGGTAATCGTAAACAATGATGAAATCTTCATAGGCAGCAGCCCAAAAACTGTTGCAGCCGCAAAAAAATCCATTCATAACAATTGACCAAACCACGCATTTTTGCACTTTTGGCCGCAACCACGGCGAGTACCATCTATGGTATAAACCACACCATCGCCAAAGGATTGATGCCAGATGTAATCCAGCCCTTTGGATTTATTTTGTTGCGGGTTTCGGGAGCAGCATTGGTATTTTGGGGCATTAGCCTTTTCTTCCCTTCGGAAAAAATTGAGCGCCGCGATTGGTTTCGTTTTGTAATCTGCGCTTTTTTCGGAATGGTTTTGAATATGCTCGCCTTTTTTAAAGGATTGAGTCTTTCCACGCCCATCAACAGTTCGGTAATAATTACGCTTTCACCAGTTTTGCTTTTGGTGCTATCAGCATTTATTTTGCGGGAGCGGATAACTTGGATAAAAAGTCTCGGTATATTTTTGGGTCTAGGCGGGGCTTTGGTTTTAATTCTTTTTGGAATTAAGGAACAACCCAATGCACCAAATATTCCACTGGGAAGTCTGCTATTTATTGTAAACGCTACTTCCTATTCCGTTTATTTAATTTTGGTGAAACCATTGGTTCCAAAATACAGTTCCATTACTTTGATGAAATTTCTATTTCTCTTTGCGTTTTTAATAAACCTGCCAATCGGCATTTCAGAATTTTCGGAAGTAAATTGGACCAACCTGCCTTTTGAAGCTATTTGGAAACTTGCTTTTGTGGTTATCTGCACCACGGTTATGACCTATCTTTTAAATATTTACGCCCTAAAACAATTGAGCCCTTCCACCATTGGCGCGTTTATTTATTTGCAACCGGTGATAGCAGTTCTCTTTGCGGTGTTAGTTGGCGCCGATAGTCTAACCGCTTTGCGAATAGGCGCCGCAGCATTAATCTTTTTGGGCGTTTATCTTTCCACTATAAAGCGCGCCCGTAAAATTACGGACTAAAGATCCTTTGGCCGCTGGCTGTACTTTCGGGTGTTTTCTTTGGTAAGAATTCTGAAATCGTCTGTCTTTTCCAACGCATTGAATATTTCGTAAAATTTCTTCGGAAGACCTACCAGTTTTCTTTCCGTAAGATCAATCCAAGCTCCCATCATTTCGCAACGGGCATAGTTTTTACCGTTTTCATCATAAAAATTGTGCAGGAATTCAAAATACATTCCATCTTCCGAAAGGCCTTTCAACTGCAATGAAACCGTAACGGGCTGCCCGGGAAAAAACTCTCGGAAATAATACATATGCTCATAAAATGCCACGGGACCCAAATTGTATTCGGCCAAATGCCGCTGGTCCATGCCTCTCTCCAGCATAAAGCTCATTCGGGTGTGGCTCATGTAGTCTATATAGGCACTGTTGCGCAGGTGGCGGTTGGCATCCACATCGCTCCAGCGTATTTCAAATTGTTTTGTGTACATCTTCAAACTTTTATGCAAATTTAAAGTACTTTTGTTATGCAAGCATAGTAAATATGTTTAGTTTCTGTTAAAACTTTTCCAAAGAAATGCCGATAATCAAAAGCAATTTCAACCCACCACTTCCTTTTAAAAACGGACACTTCGCTACAATTTATTCCGCGAAACTCCGTCCGTCCCCAAAATTGATGCAACAGCGCGAACGTCTGCAATTGCCCGATGGCGATTTTATGGATATCGATTGGTCCTTTTCCGAAAAGAATTCACGGAAAGTTGCAATCCTGCTTCACGGTCTGGAAGGCAACGCCCAGCGAACCTATATGAAAGGGCAAGCAAAGATTTTAAACCAAAACGGTTGGGATGTTGCTGCGGTGAATTTTCGCGGTTGCAGTGGGGAGGCCAATCTTTCGTATCAATCGTACAACGCAGGGAAAACGGACGATTTGGAAGCCGTCATCAATTCTATTTTGATAAAAGATAAATACGGTGAAATAGCGCTCGTAGGTTTCAGTTTGGGCGGAAATCTGCTTTTGAAATATTTGGGCGAGCGCGAATCATTTCCCAAGGAAATAAAAAAAGCCGTTGCCATTTCCACGCCATTGAGTTTAAAAGGTTCTTTGGAATCTTTGAATGCTTTTTCAAACTGGGTTTACCGCAACTCCTTTTTGATAAACCTTCGGAAAAAGTACAAAACGAAAATGAAGGATTTCCCCGAAAAAATGACGGCTTCAGATTACAAAAAAATCACTTCCCTTTTGGAATTTGACAACGTTTATACCGCGCCGGCACACGGGTTTAAGGATGCGTTTGATTATTACGAAAAAAACAGCAGCTTGCAATTTCTTCCGAAAATTAAAATTCCGGTACTTGTTTTAAATGCCGAAAACGATAGCTTTCTTTCTTCGGAATGTTATCCAACGGATTTGGCTTCAAAATTGAAAAACCTTTTCCTCGAAACGCCAAAATACGGCGGACACGTGGGTTTTCATCAAACCAATAAATTGTATTATAGTGAAAAACGCACCATGCAATTCTTGAATGAATAATTGGGTTTGAAAACCCTCACACCTCAGACCCACAACCTACCACCTAATTTTATTACCTTTGCCCTTCATTAAAACAGGAATATGATCCAATCCATGACGGGCTACGGCAAAGAAGTTGTTCAGTTGCCTTCCAAAACCATTACCATCGAAATCAAATCTTTAAACAGCAAAGGGCTCGACCTCAACACGCGCGTGCCTTCGGCTTACCGTGAAAAGGAGCTTGAAATCCGCGATTTGCTCGCAAAATCATTACAACGCGGAAAAGTGGATTTTTCACTTTATATTGAAGTGACTGGTGAGGAGGTAACCACGCAGCTGAATGAAGGCGTTGTAAAGCAATATATAAAGCAATTGGCAAACGTGGTAAACGGTGATCCCGTGGAACTATTAAAAATGGCAGTACGCATGCCCGATGCCTTGAAAACCGAACGCGAGGAAATTGACGAGAAGGAATATAAAGCTATTTTGAAAGGAATTGACAAAGCGCTGGAAGCCATAAACGAATACAGGACCGATGAAGGTTTGGTTTTGGAAAACGACTTTTTGGAGCGTTCCAAAACTATTTCAAAATTGTTGGAAGAAGTGATTGCCTTGGACCCTGAAAGAATTGACGGCGTAAAGGAAAGATTGCGCAAGGCGGTTGCAGATTTAAAGGAAAAAGTGGATGAAAACCGCTTTGAGCAGGAATTGATCTATTACCTTGAAAAATACGACATCACCGAAGAAAAAGTTCGCCTTAAAAACCATTTGGAATATTTTGAGGAATCCTTGAAATCGCACGATTCCAATGGAAAAAAATTGGGCTTCATTACACAGGAAATTGGCCGTGAAATCAACACCATTGGCAGCAAGGCAAATTATGCGCCTATGCAGCAAGTGGTGGTGCAAATGAAGGACGAGCTTGAAAAAATTAAGGAACAAGCGCTAAACGTTTTATAGATGGAAGGAGGGAAATTGATTGTTTTTTCGGCCCCTTCCGGCAGTGGAAAAACCACTATCGTACAACATTTGCTGAAACAGGACGACCTCAACTTGGAATTTTCGGTTTCGTGTACAAGTCGCGAGCCACGGGGTGATGAAAAACATGGCGAAAATTATTATTTCATCTCGTTGAAGGAATTTAAGCAGCACATTAAAAATGGCGATTTTTTGGAGTGGGAAGAGGTGTATCGCGATAATTTTTACGGCACTTTAAAAAGTGAAGTGGAACGCATTTGGAGCCACGGAAAAAACGTGATTTTTGATATTGACGTAGCTGGCGGACTTCGGATTAAAAAGAAATATCCGGAAAAAACGCTAGCAGTTTTTGTAAAACCGCCCAGTATCGACGAGTTGAAAATTCGACTTAAAAAACGCAAAACCGAGAGCGATGAACGCATCAATATGCGCATTGCAAAAGCTTCGGTGGAATTGGCGACCGCGCCGCAATTCGACAAAATCATTAAAAACCACGATTTGGAAACCGCTTTAAAGGAAGCGCACGACTTGGTAGAAGATTTCATAAAAAAGTAAACAGTTTTTAATTTTGAAGACTTCAAAAAAAATAGGGCTCTATTTTGGCACTTTTAACCCTATCCACATTGGGCATTTGATCATTGCCAACCACATTGTGGAATTTAGTGATTTGGATGAAGTGTGGTTTGTGGTTACGCCACACAATCCGCATAAAAAGAAAAAAACGCTTTTGGAAGACCATCATCGGTTAGCGATGGTGCGGATTGCCGTGGAGGAGTATCCGAAGCTACAGGCCAGCAATGTGGAGTTTGACCTGCCACAGCCCAATTATACAGTGAATACTTTGGTGCATTTGGAAGAAAAATATCCCGAAAAAAATTTCAGTTTGATTATGGGCGAGGACAACCTGAAAAGCCTTCACAAGTGGAAAAACTACGAAGTGATTTTAGAACGCTATTCCATCTACGTTTATCCAAGAATTTCTGAAGGGAAAGTTGAAACGCAGTTTGAAAATCACGAAAAGATAAAAAAAGTAGCGGCCCCTATTATTGAGCTTTCCTCAACATTCATCAGACAAGGCATAAAAGATGGGAAAAACATCCGGCCCATGCTCTCTGCCGACGTTTGGAAGTATTTGGATGAGATGAATTTTTATAAATAAATTCTCTTCAAAATAGACTCCTCATCTTTACAGATATAAAAAAAACCGCCCCACCAAACTAACACTTGTGGGGCGGCTTCAACTAAATAACCAACCAAAATCATTGAAACTACTTTCGAAATGATTTGAAGTTTCATCTCAATAATCAAAAGCCATAACGCCGACTACCTTGAAAACATTGTGCCGCCAATCTTAAGCTACTGTTAAATGTTTTTGGAAGTATTTGTGTACTTTTGAAATAAGAAAGTAAATCAATGTCAGAAAAACTAAAATTTGCAGTCTTTGGCGGTGGAAGTTGGGCCACAGCCATCGTAAAGATGCTTTGTGAAAACCTTGAGGAGGTTTGTTGGTATATGCGGAGTAAGGAAGCTGTAGATTTCATAAAGAAGCATCGCCATAACCCCAATTATTTAAGCTCTGTTGAATTCAATCTAAGTCAACTTAAGTTGAGCAATGATATTAATGAAACCGTGCGGTGTGCCGATTGCCTGATCTTTGTTATTCCATCTGCTTTCCTTCATAAGGAATTGGAAAAGCTAACCGTTTCCTTGGAAGATAAAATTGTATTTTCGGCCATAAAAGGAATTGTTCCAGAAACCAGCCTTATTGTGGGCGATCATTTCAATACGCATTATAAAGTTCCGTTCAATAATATTGGGGTCATCTCCGGGCCCTGCCATGCCGAGGAAGTAGCATTGGAAAGATTGTCCTATTTAACCATTGCCAGTGCGGATGATGAAAAGGCTAAGCTGGTGGCCAATGTACTGGGTAGCGATTACATAAAATGCACTACCAGTGACGATGTATTGGGGATAGAATATGCCGCAATGCTCAAAAATATTTACGCGGTGGCAGCTGGAATTGCGCATGGGCTTGGCTATGGCGACAACTTTCAAAGTGTGTTGATGAGCAACGCCATTCGTGAGATGAAAAAATACGTGAAAAAGGTTCACAAAATGAAGCGTGACATCAACGATTCTGCTTATTTAGGCGATTTATTGGTTACCGGATATTCTGTTTTTAGCCGAAACCGTTTATTCGGAACAATGATTGGGAAAGGCTATACGGTTAAAAGCGCACAATTGGAGATGAGTATGATTGCCGAAGGGTATTATGCTACCAAGAGCGCCTATAAACTGAACCAACAAAAAGGCAAGAAAAAAGCCAAGACCCCCATAATAAATGCAGTGTATGAAGTGCTCTACGAAAATAAAGACCCCAGAAAAACATTTAATAAACTAACTGAAAAGCTAGATTAAAAAAAGAGCTCCTCAAATTGAGGAGCTTTTCTTTTATTGCTTTATTTCTTTATTGATATTTTCAGGCAATTCTTCATAACCCATATTAAACAGGGTAAATCCAAATATATCCGCATACTGCTCAATGGTTTTGCTCACAGGTGTTCCCGCTCCATGACCGGCATCGGTTTCAATTCTAATTAAAACAGGATTGTTTCCTGTTTGTTTAGACTGGAGCTCTGCAGCAAATTTAAAACTATGCGCTGGTACAACCCTGTCATCATGATCCCCGGTAGCGATTAAAGTTGCTGGATATTCCACGCCTTCCTTTACATTGTGCAATGGCGAATAGCCTTTTAAATATTCAAACATTTCCTTACTGTCTTCGGCCGTACCGTAGTCATAAGCCCAACCTGCACCTGCGGTGAAGGTGTGGTAACGAAGCATATCCAATACACCCACTGCCGGAAGAGCCACTTTCATCAATTCGGGGCGTTGCGTCATGGTAGCGCCCACGAGCAAGCCTCCATTTGAGCCGCCACGAACCGCGAGATAATCACTGGAAGTATAATTGTTTTCTATTAAATATTCAGCGGCAGCTATAAAATCGTCAAACACGTTTTGCTTTTTCATCTTAGTGCCGGCATCGTGCCATTTTTTTCCATATTCCCCGCCTCCGCGAAGGTTGGGTACGGCATAAATACCGCCCTGCTCCATCCAAACCGCGTTTGCTATGCTGAAACTTGGCGTCAAACTTATGTTGAAACCACCGTAGCCATATAGAATAGTTGGATTTTTGCCGTCCATTTTCAATCCTTTTTTGTGAGTAATGATCATCGGGATTTTGGTACCATCTTTTGAATTATAAAAAACTTGGTGGCTTTCAAAATTTTCAGGGTTGAAGTCAATTTCAGGTTTTATGAACAACTCAGAATTTCCGCTTGCAATATCATATTTATAGATGCTGCCGGGAGTAACATAATTTGTGAAGGAATAGTACAGTTCCTTTTCTTCCTTCTTTGTTCCAAAACCACCTGCCGAACCAACGCCCGGAAGTTTTACCTCTCGGATCAATTTTCCATCATAGTCATATTGTAATACTTTTGAAACGGCATCTACCATGTAATTTGCAAAGATGTTTCCACCTCCGGTACTAGGCGAAAGTACATTTTCTGTTTCAGGAATAAAATCTACCCAATTCTCAGGAGTAGGATTATTGGCATCTACGGTTACTATCTTCCTATTTGGTGCATTTCTATTGGTAACTATATATAATTTTGAACCTACGTTTTCCAAAATAGAGGTATCAGAGTCGGTATCATCCAAAATAGTTACGAACGCAGCGCCGGGCTTTGTTAGATCCTTTATAAATAGTTTATTTCCCGAAGTTGAAGTACTTGCTCTAATTATAAGATAATTGTTGTCCTCGGTAACACTCGCATTTATGTACCGGTGCTTTTCCTCTGGGGTGGCGCCAAAAATTACCTTGTCCTCGCTTTGAGGTGTTCCCATTTTGTGATAATACACTTTATGCTGATCTGTTTTTGCGGAAAGCTCACTGCCTTTTGGCTTGTCGTAACTGGAATAGTAGAATCCATCCTCACCCTTCCACGAAAGGCTACTGAACTTGATATCCTTTAGCGTATCGCCTACCAATTCCCTGGTTTCGGTATTCATTACAAGTACTTTTCGCCAATCGCTTCCACCTTCGGAAATGCTATAAGCCAGTTTGCTTCCGTCTTTGGAAAAACTTGTTTCGCCCAATGAAATGGTGCCATCTTCCTTAAAAGTATTGGGATCTAAAAATACTTCGGCAGTACTTGGGTCTTCCCCAGTTTTGTAGCGATATAGCACATATTGGTTCTGAAGACCGTCATTTTTGTAGAAATAAGTATAGTCGCCCTCTTTAAACGGAGGCCCTACTTTTTCATAGTTCCATAAATCGGAAAGCCGTCCCTTTA
>Ga0209344_10002987_pt1 | contig 17517 bp, 19 predicted proteins | sample Cruoilmetagenom6_FD_187293 | JGI IMG/M metagenome (GOLD analysis project Ga0209344, IMG submission 187293) | Oil polluted marine microbial communities from Coal Oil Point, Santa Barbara, California, USA - Santa Barbara Oil Seep Sample 6 (SPAdes)... | ecosystem: Environmental > Aquatic > Marine... | reverse complement strand
TATCCCTGCAATACTTGTGTTTTGGCCGCTGTAAAAAGCCAAACTCCTGCAACAAAATACAATCTCGACTTTCATCGTTCCCAAAATACTCCTGCCGGAGGCTTCGACCTCACGTCACAGTGGCCACAGAAACGGTATCAACGCAGACGCCAACAATCCGACGCTTAGGTTAAGCGGGATACCAACACGCAGGAAATCCGAAAACCGATACCCGCCGGGGCCATAGACCATCATGTTTGTCTGATAACTGATTGGTGTAGCAAAGGTTGCGCTTGCGGCGAACATGACCGTTACAACCAGCGGTCGCGGATCAACGCCCAAGTTAATCGCCAGACCAATTGCAACAGGTGTCAGCACAACCGCAACGGCGTGGTTAATCAGTTCTGACAGAAACGACGTGAGCAAATAAATCGCCCAGACAAGAAAGAATGGTGAGAACCCCGAAATCAACGGCGCAAAACCACCAACGATCAAATCGACCGCCCCAGAGGTTTCCAACGACGTGGCCACGGCCAACATCGCAAAGATCAACGCCAACAATCGACCATCAACAAACGAAAAAGCCTCGTCTGAATCAATACAGCGGGTCAAAAATACGACAGCCATGGCCAGAACTGCCAACAACAGGATCGGCGCAACACCGAATGCTGCCAGCACAACTATCCCGGCAAGCGCCGCCAAGGCAATCGGTGCATGACTGCGCCGATAAGCGCGTGCCGATGGATGAGACACATCCACCATATCCATATCGCTGGACAGTCGTTGAATGTCTTCAGGCGACCCCTCCAACAAAAGCGTATCACCAACGCGCACAACCAAATCGTCCAATTGACGACCGATATTTTGGTTCCGCCGATGAACGGCCAAAGGATAAACACCATACCGCCGGCGCAAGCGCATGTTTCCAAGCGAACGACCTACCATTTTACAACCGGGCGAGATCAACACTTCGACTGTTGTTGTTTCGACCGCAGAAACCTGATCGACACGCTTCAGACTCTTGTCTTGTTGCAGGCTTAACAATTCAGTGATTTTGGTGCGTAAAACCACGCGATCACCCAATTGCAGAACGACCTCTTTCAGGTTGCGACGCAACGATTGGTCACCGCGGATGACGTCAATCAGCCGCACACCTTCACGTTTGAAAAGTTGCACGCCGGAAACGTCCCGCCCAATCAGGTTGGATTCCGGCGGAACCACAGCTTCCGTGAAAAATTTCATCTGGGACCGGTCCGATAACAAGTCAGCCATACTATCCCGGTCTGGTAACAAATGGGGGCTAATGAAACGCAGGTAAAACATGCCCCAAACCACCAACACCACAGCCAGCGGGGTAATTTCAAAAATTGTGAACGCTTCCAACCCATTTGCACGCGCCACACCATCGACCAAAAGGTTGGTGGATGTCCCGATCAACGTCAGCGTACCACCCAGGATCGCCGCGTAGCTGAGGGGAATTAACAGTTTTGACGCGTTGACGCCCAACGTCCGCGCCAGTTGCACGAAAACAGGGATCATCACCACAACGACCGGCGTATTATTCATGAAGGCGGACGCAACGACAACAAACCCCAACAGCATACCAATCGCCAGTTTTGGGTTCACCTTTGCTGTACGATCCGCCAAGGCCGTGAATGCATCCAAGGCACCGGTCCGCACCAATGCCCCCATCACAATAAACATCGCTGCGATCGTCCATGGCGCCGGGTTAGACAGCACATGAAGCGCTTCTTCATACGGTAGCAACCCCAATGCCAACAAGACCGATGCACCGCTTATTGCCACGACTTCGGTCGGATAAACTTCGCGAAAAAACAGCGTAAACATGACCGCGACCACCGCCAGTGCCATCAACGCCTGTGCGGTTTGAGGGATATCAAATAGGTGAATCAACTGTGTCAGTTCCCTTGATGTTGGATGCTATTTTCGTCGATGCTCAGGTCCGGATCAAGCGCTTCGCGAATGCGAGGCTGCACAAGGAAAATCCCTATCAACATGATACCCAAAGCTGCCCAAATGTAGTTCGAATATCGTTCCGACAACAAGACCATCGACCAGACGACGCCAAATCCAGTCACCAGGTAAGCAGTTTGGGCCGCAAAGACTGAACCAGCCTTTCCCACCAACCAAACATAATTAGAATAGACGATCCCGTGAATAACAGCCGCTCCGATCAACGCAAACTCAGGCTTGCCGAAACTCTGTAAAGGATTGATCCATTGTCCCGTGGCCAATGAAATCGGAAACACAATGATCACGCCCAAAAGGGACGCGCTCAACAAGGTCTGCACGGAATCGAGGTCTTGAGTGCCCCATTTTGCGACGAGGTTACCCTCGGTTGCGTACAAAACCGGAGCCAGAAGCGCGACGGGTACAAAGGCAGCCATTGCTTTGTCTGGCAGGCTTGCCTCTGGGCCGGCCAACAAAAATATCCCCGCCAGCCCCAGACTAAGGCCCGATATCCTGCGCCAGGAAAATTGTTCATTTTTCAAAAGCAATGCAATTGGCAGAGGAAACATTGGCACGCAGGAGATAATAATTGACATCACACCAGCGGGCAATCGCGCGGCAGAGATATAGTAGAAAATGTCCGGTAAAACCGCACCACATAGTGCCACCATAAAAAACAAACGCCAATATTGCCGTCCCACGACCAAAGGTTTGCGCCGCCACGCGCAAACCATCCCCAACACGCCTACAACAATTGTAAGTTGCCAGAATATCAAACCAAACGGCTGATGGCCTGAACTGACAGCAATCTTTGAAAGCGGAATACTAAGCCCCCAGCCTGCCCCCATAAACAACAGCCATAGATAGAGAACGGGACTACGTTGCATATTAAGGTCCGGCCTGCGCCAGCCGTCCACCCTGGCGCACCATTTCGATACGCGTGGTCCGGCCTGTGCGGTCATCGGTTTCAATATAAACGCCAGACAGCGTCGCCTCGCCCATGGCGGGCGTGAAACGGCCTTTGGACATGCCAGTTACAAAACGACGCATGGGCTCGGCTTTTTCCATACCAATCACACTGAGATAATCCCCACACATTCCCGCGTCGCTGAGGTACGCTGTGCCGCCCGGTAAAATCTGGGCATCTCCTGTTGGGACATGAGTATGCGTTCCGACAACAAGGCTTGCGCGGCCGTCACAGAAGTGTCCGACACCCATTTTTTCGCTGGTCGCTTCGCAATGAATATCGACAATAGCGGCTTGCACTGCCCCACCAAGGACATGCGCCCGCAACACTTCGTCCAGCGCCGAAAACGGATCGTCGAAGGCACGTTTCATAAACACCTGCCCTAAAACCTGTGCAACAAGCACTTTGCGGCCGCGTGCATCGGTAAACACGCGATGCCCCCGCCCCGGTGCCCCCTTGGCAAAGTTGATCGGTCGTACAATTCGCGTTTCGCCCTCGATGAATTGCAACATATCCCGTTGATCAAAGGCGTGATCACCCAACGTGAGGCAATCTGCACCTGCCTCAAGCAGAAGCTTCGCATGTTCGCCATTCAGGCCCATGCCACCGGTCGAATTTTCGCCGTTAACAACAACAAAATCCAACCGCCAGTCTTTGCGCAGACGTGGCAGGTTTTCCGATATGGCGTGACGTCCACCACGCCCCACAACGTCACCAAGAAACAGTATTTTCATAACACCAGCCCTAGGCGGCGACGCCTGTGAGGGCAAGTCTTAAAGCGTTTCGCGACAGACCAGCAATTCAGGTTTTCGCGAAAAGCTTCAACAACGCTTCACGCGGTATCGGGCTTTGTAATCTACTGGAAAGGCGACAGAACGCGCAATAAAGCAATATTTGTGCACCTCTTGGTGCAATGCATTCGCCTCGACCAGATCTGTCCCTTCTGGCACAACAATGCGCGGCCTTAAGGTAGCACGCAAAAACCGACTCGCGCCGGATTTATCCGTCTCCCCAATTGCCAAGGGATCATCCTGATAGGATTGAACAGCAATTCCTGCATCACTCGACAAATGTAAAAACCACAGCATGTGACAGGCGGACAACGCCGAAATCAGCATGTCTTCAGGGTTATAGAGGGCGGGATCACCCCCTAAAAGCGGCTCGTTGGAGCATGCAACAACCGGTTTGCCGGGACTTTCCATGTTCCACGTCCGGTCATAGCCCTTGTAATTCTTTGTGCCCTGCCCGCGATTGCCAGTCCAGACGACGCGTGCCGTATACTCATGCTCAGCCAATTAGTTGCTCCATTTACGAGACAATAATCATTGTGTATACATGTATACAATCTAGAACAAGGGCGCAAAAATGAAGACCAACAGCGTATCAGAGCGTTTGGAACACGAAATTCTGAGCGGGGTGTTTATGCCGGGGCAACCCTTGTCGCAGTCCGAATTGGCGCAACGTTATGGTGTCAGCCGTATTCCGATCCGTGACGCGCTTTCTCAATTATCGAAATCCGGCCTTGTCCATGTAAGGCCAAACCGTACCGCGCACGTAATTGAAATGACCAAAACAGAATTGATCGAAGTCTTCGATCTTCGGCTCATGTTGGAATGTGACTTAATTCAGCGATCCATTCCCTTGGTGACACCAACACATATGGCCGATATCAAATATGCCTTGGAACGCTCCAATTTGGAAGCGCGCAACGCGAATTGGTCAAAGGGTGATGAGATGTTTCACGCAGCCCTCTACGCCCCCGCTGGTCGGCCTCGCCAATGCGCCATAGTCCGTGACTCGCGCCGCGCTTGTCGTGTCCACATCGCCGCCTATGATGTTCTGACAGAGGCTACGCCCAAATGGCTTTCGGATCACGAAAGCATCGTAGAAGGCTACGCAGCAGGTAATATTAGCGACACACAAGCTCACTTGGCCAAACACATCACATCTGCGCGGGACGCATTATTGGGTGCGATGAGTACGTGATCAGAAATTGATCACTTCGGATTCTGTTATCAACATATTCAAAGGTTGATCTGTTTGCTCTAAAGGAAGGTTTTCTGCCTCTTGTGCCCCATAGGCGAACCCAATTGCCAGCGTAGCACGTTTGGCCCGCAATAATTCGAGAGTGCGGTCATAAAACCCTCCACCGTATCCCAAACGACCGCCAGAGCGATCAAATGCGACCAGCGGAACAATCAAAATTTCTGGTTCGAAATAATCGTCAACCTCTGGAATCATGGCACCAAACGGACCATCCTTCAGCGCGCAATCCGGCTCCCATCGGGAAAACTGTAATGGCAACCCTGCGCCTTGAATGACAGGGACGCCAACCGGGCCATGCGCCGCCGCCTCTGACATGGGTACGCGCGGGTCGATCTCTGTGCGGATGGGCATGTATCCAGCCATTGGCACGCCGCGATGTCCCGCCAGAACCTCGGACAGCAATCCTGCGCCTCGACCCTGAAACAAATCATGCGCCGCCTTGCGCCGGACAAACGCCGCTTTACGCGCCAAGGCTTTTATTTCCGTCAAATCGTTCATAGCAATACCATTCCTGCCAACCCCAGAAAGGCAAAGAAACCAACAATATCTGTTACAGTTGTCACAAATGCACCGGACGCCAACGCCGGATCAACGCCAAAATGATCCAATACCACAGGAATAACCGTGCCAGCGAAACCCGCGACCGCCAAATTTATGATCATCGCGACCGCAATCACATAGCCCAATTCAGGTCCACCGAACCACAAAATGCCGATCCCGCCCATCACCACTGCAAAGATCAACCCGTTGATAAGGCCTACGGACACTTCCCGGCGGATCACGCGCCAGACGTTTGAACCGGTCAAATCCTTGGTTGCGATGGCCCGCACGGCCACGGTCAGGCTTTGCGTTCCGGCGTTGCCCCCCATCGAGGCGACAATTGGCATCAAAACGGCCAGGGCTACAAATGCAGAAATTGTTGCTTCGAATTGGGAAATCACCATAGACGCCAAAATCGCGGTAACGAGGTTAACTGCCAACCAAGGGAACCGCTGTTTGGTCGTAGCGATTATGTTGTCGTTCAAGCCACCTTCACCCACACCGGCCAAGCGCATGATATCTTCTTCGTGTTCTTCATCCAGAACCACCATTGCGTCATCAATGGTAATCACACCGACCAAACGGTCGTTTTCATCAACAACCGGCGCGGATATCAAGTGGTATTGATTGAATGCGTAGGCAACGTCGCCCTCGTCCCGAGCAACCGGAATAGTGTGGAAATCTTCTTCGACTATCGTCAACAACGGCACGTCCCGACGAGACCCCATCAATTTTCCAAGTGTAACATTGGCAATAGGTCGCAACCGAGGATCAACGAGAATGACGTGATAGAACTGTTCCGGTAGATCGTCGTGTTCGCGCAGGTAATCGATCGCCTCACCAACATTCCAATGCTCCGGGGCCATGACGACTTCACGTTGCATCAGACGTCCGGCGGAATATTCCGGATAGGTCAAAGACTGTTCGACCGCGACCCGGTCACTGTCTTCCAGAACATCAAGGATGGCTTCTTGGTGGTGGTCTTCAAGATCCTCGATCAAATCGACGACGTCGTCGCTGTCCAGTTCCCGAACCGCTTCAGCCAAGACCTCGGGGTGCAAAATCCCGATAACTTCCTCGCGAATGGATTCGTCCAGTTCGGACAGGATTTCGCCGTCAAACTCTACGCCGTATAGCTCAATTAAGGCTCTGCGTTCACTGCTGCTGATTTGTTCCAGAAGGTCGGCGATGTCCGCACCATGGAGCGGTTCCATCTGTTCAAGAAGCAGGTCGTGATCCCCGGTTTCCACCGCACGCATAATGGTGGCAACGGCCTGCCGATCCAGAACGTAAGCATCTTCATTTTCGCGTTCGGATTCAGGGTCGGTCTGGTTTTCTTCCTCGGACATCTGATCCCCCCTCATCTGACTTGGCCCGAGAATTAAAGAAGCTGCTTCCAGAAAACAATGACAATGCTCTGATTTACCTAAATGGGGTGCCTGAGGTATCCTTTGAACACGCCTATTTTAGCTGGGACCCTGCAAATTGAAGAATCAAACTATATTGTGCGGGCAAGTGTTGTCATTTGAACGCTCACCGTTTTCCGACGATCCAGAGAATTCTGCCAACATGGCCGAAGCCGTGTTGGTTTCTGATGGATATATAGTATCGGTCGGGTCGAAATCAGACCTGCTTGCAACGGCCCCGAACGCCGCTGTGAAGGACTACGGTGATGCGTTGATCACAGCGGGCTTTGTCGATGCGCATGTGCATTACCCACAAACCGCAATGATCGCCAGTTGGGGCAAACGGCTGATCGATTGGCTGAACACCTATACCTTCCCGGAAGAATCCCGGTTCGAAGACACGGATTACGCCGCTGAGATTGCTGGGCGGTATCTAGATTTAACCCTCGACAATGGCACGACAACTTCGGTCAGTTTTTGTACCATTCATCCCAATAGCGTGTCTGCCTTCTTTGAGGCTGCACAAATGCGGGGTCAACGGGTCGTTGCAGGAAAAACCTGTATGGACAGAAACGCGCCAGACACCCTGCGCGATACGGCACAATGCGCTTATGACGACAGCAAATCACTTCTCGACATGTGGCACGGCAAAGGTCGGTTGTCTTACGCAATTACCCCACGGTTTTCGCCGACGTCTACGCCCGAACAACTTGACGCACTTGGCGCGCTATGGGCGGAACACCCGGACTGCCTGATGCAAACGCACCTGAGCGAACAGACAGACGAAATCGCATGGGTAAAGTCCCTTTATCCTGATGCGCGTGATTATCTGGATACCTACGAACAACACGGCCTTCTGGGTGCAAAGGGGCTTTATGGTCACGCCATCCACCTTGAGCCACGCGAACAAGACCGTCTGCGCGAAGTGGGCGGCGCTTTGATCCATTGCCCGACGTCAAACACATTCATCGGATCGGGTTTATTTGATACCGCCACCATGATTGCCCAAGGCCAACGTGTTGGTTTGGCCACGGACACAGGTGGTGGTTCGTCGTTTTCGATGTTGCGCACCATGGCCGCCGCCTATGAAATTGGTCAGCTGAGCGGCACAGCGTTGCATCCTGCACAACTATTCTGGCTGGCGACCGCCGGTTCGGCGCAGGCCCTGCACATGGGTGACAAGATTGGGAACATCGCGCCGGGGATGGAGGCAGACCTAGTTGTACTGGATCTAACGTCAACGCCTGCAATCAGACAACGGCACGCACGCGCGGAAAATATTTGGGAAGCCCTGTTTCCCACGATTATGATGGGTGATGACCGATCCGTGCACGATGTTTGGATTTGCGGCAAGCGTCGGGAACAAGCACCAAGTTAACAACCGGGGCGCCCGAGCACCATTACCCAGAGATTACCCGATCCGCGAACCAAGCCAAATTCAGTCACGCCCGGGTTCAACAGATTCCTTCGGTGCCCTTTTGAAGACATCCAGCTTTCAAGAACTGCGTTCAGAGATCTTTGCCCTTTGGCAATGTTTTCCGAAGCCATGCAAAATCCGTAATTCTGCGCCCGTATCCGATCGCCCATGCTGGATCCATTTGATCCTGTGTGGCTAAACAATTCATTTTGGACCATATCTTGTGCATGGTTCGCCGCTGCTTCGGTGAGCTTTTTGCTAATTCGCAACGCAGCTGATCCTTTTCGGGCCCGCAGGCCATTAATCTGTTCAATGGCCGCAGCCCCTACGTTGTCGATATTGCCGGCCAGCGCTGGCAACGTATTCAGCGCCACGACTAAAGTCGCCGCAAAAATAAGATTAAATATGGAAGACAGAACATTGGTTTTAATCAATTTTACAAATCTCACCCTTCGAACAACCTCTGAGCCAGACGGTTTTGATGCTCTATGACCCGTGGCAAATCAATTGTCGTGATGTTCCCGTCACGCACCACTTGTCTGCCCTCAACGAAAAGATGTTTCACACGATTGGGCCCTGCAAGCAGCATCGCCGCCTTGTCCCAACTTCCAGCGCTTTCAATTCCTGATACATCCCAAATTGCGATGTCCGCGCGTTTACCCGTTGCCAGGCGACCACAATCCGGACGGCCAAGAACATCGGCGCCCCCACGCGTTGCGATCTCCAACGCCTCACGTGCGCTCATCGCGTCTGCGCCGCGGGCCACGCGTTGCAATAGCATTGCTTGCCGTGCCTCTTGCATAAGATTGCCTGTGTCGTTGCTGGCTGAACCATCGACACCCAATCCAACGGGCACGCCGGCATCGCGCAACGCGCGTATTGGTGCGATACCACTTCCCAGACGGCAATTGGAACATGGACAATGCGCAACCCCGGTTCGAGAGTTTGCAAATAAATCAATCTCTTGTCTGTCTAACTTCACGCAATGCGCGTGCCACACATCCGGCCCAGTCCATCCCAAGTCTTCGGCATATTGCCCGGGGCGACATCCAAACTGAGCTTCGGAATATGCTATATCTTCGTCGTTCTCAGCCAGATGCGTGTGCATCATGACACCTTTGTCACGCGCCAACAGGGCCGCATCCCGCATCAACTCACGGCTGACGGAAAACGGCGAACAGGGCGCAACACCCACGCGGCACATCGATCCTTCGCCCGGATCATGAAACGCATCGATAACGCGGATGCAATCCTCCAGAATTCTGGGTTCGGCTTCAACCAATGCATCAGGGGGCAAGCCGCCTGCGCTTTCCCCAATGCTCATCGCACCCCGAGTGGGGTGAAATCGCAACCCGATTTCGGCAGCCGCGTGGATTGTATCCTCCAACCGCGATCCGTTTGGGTAAAGATACAAATGATCCGAGCTGAGGGTACATCCGGAAAGTGCCAGTTCCGCCAACCCAACAAGTGCGGACACATGCATATGCTCAGGTCCAAACCGTGACCAAATTGGATAGAGGGTTTGTAACCACCCAAACAAAAGCGCATCCTGTCCACCCGGGACAGCACGCGTCAGTGATTGGTATAAATGATGATGGGTGTTCACCAATCCGGGTGTAACCACGCACCCCTGCGCATTGATGAAATCTCCGGGACCCACCAAATTATGTCCCAAACCCACAATTGTGCCATCGCTAATCAATATGTCCGCACCTGACAGTTCCGTGCGGTCATCATCCATTGTCAGAATGGCATCGGCGTTTCTGATCACAAACCGGGTCAAAGGAAAGATGCCAGGATTTCAAGTGCTGCCTGATGCTGTTTTCGACCCGCGGCGGCAATCACCCGCCCGCCGTTATGCGCAGGGCCACCTTTCCAATCTGTCACGATGCCACCCGCCGCCTGAATGACAGCAATGGGCGCCTGAATATCATAGGCATTCAATCCGGCCTCGATCACCAGGTCAATTTGACCGGCTGCCAACAACGCATAAGCATAGCAATCTAAACCATAGCGCGTCAGGCGTACCTGATCCGCAACGGCATGAAATGCCTGGCCTTCCAGTTGGCTGCCGACTTCGGGAAATGTGGTGAACAGGATTGCCTGATCCAACGAACGTTCTGGTCGCGCGATCAGGTCCACTGTACCCATTGGCCCCGTCATCGACGACCTGCCAAATCCGCCTTCAAATCTTTCACCAATGTACGGTTGATCAATAATGCCATAAATTGGGCCGTTTTCATTAGAAACAGCGATGAGAACCCCCCAGCTGGCCGCGCCTGCTAAAAAAGCTCGTGTTCCGTCAATCGGGTCCAACACCCAAGTCAGGCCGCTTGTACCTGTTTGAAGACCGAATTCTTCGCCAAGAATACCATCGTGAGGGCGGCGGTCGGCCAAAACCTTGCGCATCGCTATCTCGGCTGCGCGATCCGCTTCTGTTACCGGATCGAATCCCTGGCTGTCCTTGTTATCCGTGCGCAATCCGTTTGATCGGAAATAGGGTAAAATTGCCGAACGTGCAGCGTCCGCCATTGCATGAGCGGTTTCAATCAAAATTTCGGATGTCATAACAAATCTACCTCAGGTCGCCTTTGCGACCTGAGTAAACTGTACAGCCTGTTGGCTCAAGCGACGTCGCTAAGAACCCGCGCCAAATCAAACAGGCGACGGCGTTGATTTTCCGGAATGGCGTAATACGAACGCACAAGATCAAGCGCTTCCTTGTCACCAAGAAGATCCGACGGTGCGGAGGCCGCTGCATCATCTCTTTTTTCTTCGGTATCAATACCTTCGAAGAAAAAGCTAATATCAACTTCCAGGGAAGCGGCTATATCCCAAAGACGGGATGCGCTAACCCGGTTTGCGCCGGTTTCATATTTTTGGATTTGCTGGAATTTAATTCCAACACTCTCTGCCAGTTGTTGCTGTGTCATACCAACCAACCACCGACGGTGGCGAATTCGTTTTCCCACATGAACATCCACAGGATGAGGCATTTTAGGTTCCTTCCCTTTATCACCGGATCAACGCACGATAACGCGTTGCCACAGAATTTTTGACCACGATGACATTCTGCCTAGTGTGGTATAGATTGTGTCGGATCGTAGCACTATACCAATAATATACAAGATTTATTGCACGACCGTAAGTGACTTGATCAAATTAGGAACAATCAGAACGAGCGCTATACGCCCTTCCAAACGCCCTAATTTTTGGGGAATTTGAATCGCTGGGCTAACTTAGCCTATTCCGGCTCAAACCATTGACAACCTTAAGCTTCAGAAGGCCACCAAACATGCGCGCATTTCTTCTTTCCGCATTTGACACCTCTCCTATCGTATCAAAACGGCCCCGCCCTTCGCCCAAAACGGGCGAGATTCGCGTGCGAATTTTTGCCTGTGGCCTCAACTTTGCTGATCTTTTAATGATCAAAGGCAGCTATCAGGACACCCCGGACCTTCCTTTTGTACTGGGTTTGGAGGTGGCCGGTGTCATTGATGCGGTTGGTCCGGACACCAAAAGCCTGCCAATCGGTACCCGTGTTGCGGTTTTCGGCGGACATGGCGGATTGGCTGAATATGGTTGTTTTCCCTCTGATCGGGCCGTTGCAATACCGGACAATATGAATTTCGTTGACGCCGCTGCCTTTCAAATCGCCTATGGTACCAGTCATGTCGCGTTGGACTACAAAGCCAACCTGCGTGCTGGTGAAACTCTGCTTGTTCTGGGGGCGGCCGGCGGCGTAGGCCTGACTGCCGTAGAAATTGGCAAGGCCATGGGCGCGCGGGTAATTGCCTGCGCACGTGGATCTGACAAACTGGATGTTGCCCGGAAAGTTGGCGCCGACCATTTGATAGATGCCGAAAGTCAGGATTTGCGCGCAGAATGCAAGGCATTGGGTGGTGTAGACGTCGTCTATGACCCTATCGGCGGCGACCAATTCACGGCTGCCTTCCGCGCATGCCGTCCTGAAGCGCGAATTTTAACGATTGGATTTGCCAGCGGCGATGTTCCACAAATCCCTGCCAATCACCTTTTGGTCAAAAACCTGAGCGTTATGGGCCTCTATTGGGGGGGATACCTCGCGTTTCGCCCCGAAATCGTGACAGATAGTCTATCCACTCTGCTGGATTGGTATCAAGCCGGCAAAATTCACCCACACATCAGCCACACTTTGCCACTGGATCAGGCGGCAGATGCATTAGAATTGCTAAGTAGCCGAAAATCTACCGGCAAAGTTGTTGTTACGATTGATTGACCACCATTGGCCTGGATGCGCAAAATCCCTGACGCACCAATTCGGCCAATTGTTCCACCAGTTCGTTTTTAGGCGTCCGGCCGCCATATAGGTTGATTTTTTGTGATCCAAGTTCAGGCAAGTCGGACGCGTTCGGCACCAGTTCGAGGTGTCGTGGTGCACTTCCTTCCAAAACAGTAGTTACCGCCAGGTCGGCACTGACCGTTGCCTCAATCGCGCCATCGGATTGGGAATCGATGGCGCTTTCCCAATCGATACCGGCCTCTTCCAATCGTTTAATCGCGTCGGGGCGAAACATGCAGTTGCGGCAACTGGCTAAGGGAAGTGGGCGTTGTTTCCATGCCGTCCCGTCCAGAGCACCGTACCACTTGAGTGGAAGTTCGGTCAGCGTCTCACCACCCGGCCCAATGATCGTTTCAGTTGTCAGGATCAAATCCATGTCACCACTGCCATAGGATTCGATCAATGCGCTTGAAAACGAAGAATTCAACTGCACCCGCACGCGAGGAAAGGCGGCATTGAACTGTTTCAAAACTCTCGGAATAACGGGATAAATTATGTCATGCGGCACACCAAAGGCGATTTCGCCTTCCCAAACTTGATTGGTTAGGCGGCCCACAACTTCGTCATTCAATTCCACCAAACGGCGCGCATAAGTCAGCATTTGTTCGCCGGAAGGGGTCAGGCCGATTTTCCGGTTTGATCGATCCAGAAGCGTAAGACCCAACAATTCCTCAAGCCGCTTTAACTGCATCGACACCGCAGATTGGGTCAGATTCAACGCCGAAGCCGCACGTGTGACCCCACCGTAATCTGAAACCGCCACAAACGAGCGAAGAGTCGTAATATCGAGATTCCTCATGCATCACATTCCTTGATGGTTAACCCAATAAACATTCATTTTCCAAATCAAGCACACTCTGACATTAATATCAACATACGAAATACTTCGATACAGAAGCATCACCATACGGAAAGGGTAACCAAATGACTTTTGCAACAACAAACACCGGAATGTGCCGCCCTACCCGGCCCGCTCGCGCAGGTCTTATGAAATATCTGGACGTGTATCGCTCGCGTCAACAACTGGCCCGGCTTGATGACCAGGCATTGTCCGACATCGGCCTGACACGCAGGCAGGCAGAAGTCGAAGCGGCGCGCCCGATCTGGGATTTTACGCGCGACTAAGGCCAAAAGGTATGCGAAGGCCGGAAATAAAGGGCTTTTGCCACGAACCGGCACTTGAAATGCGGGGCTGACTGACCGATATTGTGGGCAAAGGGCCCTGAAAGGGGCCCTGCAACCATAACTTATCGGAGGCTTTGATGGCTGAATTTGATACAATCCGGACAGCGGCTGGTTCGCGCGCGGCCCAGATTGACGAGGGCCTTCGCGCCCACATGAACAAAGTGTACGGCACAATGTCCGTGGGCATGTTGCTGACGTTCCTGACAGCATGGGCTGTTGGCAACAACGCCAGCATGATGGAAGTCCTGTTCACTGGGATGACACGCTATATCGTGATGTTCGCACCGCTGATCATGGTGTTCGCCTTTGGTGCGATGATCAACAAATTGTCCTCTGCTGCTGCGCAACTTTTCTTCTATGCGTTCGCGGCCGTTATGGGTGTTTCGATCAGCTACATCTTCATCATCTTCACTGATTTCTCGATTGCTCAGGTTTTCCTGACAACCGCAATTGCCTTTGCTGGTCTGTCCCTCTGGGGTTACACCACGAAGAAAGACATCTCAGGCTGGGGTAGCTTCCTGATCATGGGTCTGATCGGCATCATTGTCGCGATGGTCATCAACATCTTCCTGCAGTCTCCTGCGATCATGTTCGCCATATCGATCCTTGGCGTTCTGATTTTCGCCGGCCTGACGGCCTATGACACGCAGAAGATCAAGACCACGTATCTGGAGCATGCTCACCACGGTGATAGCGAATGGCTCGCCAAAGCCGCCATCATGGGCGCGTTGAACCTGTACCTCGACTTTATCAACATGTTCATGTTCCTGCTGCACTTGCTTGGCAACCGCGAATAAGGGTTCCCTCCAAACGAAATCCACGAGAACGGGCCGGTCGCATATGACCGGCCCTTTTTGCTTCAAATGGCGAAATTTCGACTATCGATGCGTTTCAAATCTCCGGGGATTCCCATTCAATTGCATTGATGCCATAGTACCCGAAACAGACATCGTTGGACCCAGAATGAAACCTATAAAGCTTACAATTACCACGGCTGCCGCAACGTTGTGTGCCAACGCAGGCTATGCTGAAACAGATGTCTGGCAATTGCTGGATCAGATCGAAATACAAGAAATTGTGACGGAAACGACGTATGAAGTCCGCAAGTCTTACCCCGCGGCGTTAGCACAAGGGAACGGAATCGACGTTGAAATTTCCGGGTACGCCACCCCAGCTTTGCCGGGTGACCTGGTACAAGAGCTATTGCTTGTCTCTGACATGGGACTATGCCCGCTATGCGGAAGCTTGGATCATGGAGCGACATTGCTGGTAAATCTGGCCGATGCAATTCCCGTCATCGAAGATGGAAGCCGTATCACCTTAAGCGGCACTCTGGTGCCTGTGACAGACCCTGAAACCTGGCGAAGTGTGGTTCTTCAGGACGCAAAAATCAAAGCTCAATAAAAAAAGCCGCGCTCGGGGGCGCGGCTTTAGAAACGTCAAAGTCAGGCGATCTTACTTGATCTTGCCTTCTTTGTATTCGACATGCTTGCGCACAACCGGGTCGTACTTACGTACAATCATTTTCTCGGTCATTGTGCGTGCGTTTTTCTTGGTCACGTAGAAATGGCCCGTGCCCGCGGTCGAGTTCAGACGGATTTTGATAGTCGTCGGCTTCGCCATTTTGTGTCTCCTGCGCGGGCGGCTACGCTGCCCGTGAATTCCTTATGAAGCCCGCCTTTTACCTGCGCGCGCGCCCGAGTCAACCGCATTTTGACAACTCCGTGCCGGATTGCGCCGGATCAGGGCAAATTATCCACTCACCCAAGGGAAAATGCAAAAATGCGTGACCTTCGCGGCGCGTTTAGCGATTTTTCTGTTTGGGTTTCAAGCCTCCGAATCTAGGGCTCCGGTTTTAAATAGTATGCCTGCGGCAACGCCACCAATGATTGGTGCAACGACAAACAACCACAATTGTGCAATGGCGGTCCCGCCGACAAACAATGCTGGTCCTATCGAGCGCGCCGGGTTGACCGAAACACCTGTGACGTTGATCCCGACCAAATGGATTGCCACCAAGGTAAGGCCAATGGCCAATCCCGCCATTGCGGATGGTGCCCCTGCGCCTGTAGATCCTAAGATGACCACCACAAAGAGAAATGTCGCGACCACCTCAAACAGGAATGCGGCCATCATCGTGTACTCGCCCAGATACCCGGCACCCCAGCCGTTTTGACCCAGCCCATTGGCTGACACCTCATATCCGGCTTTGCCCGAGGCAATGATGCTTAACACCAAAGCCGCTACAATGGCCCCTGCGACCTGTGCGATGATGTAAGGCACTGCTTCGCCCACGGACATACGTCCGGCCGTCACAGCGCCCAGGGTGACCGCAGGGTTGATGTGGCAGCCCGACACAGGCCCAATGCCATAGGCCATGCCAATCAGGGCCAGACCAAAGGCAAAACTGATCCCTGTCAGGCCGATATCCGCGCCCGCGATCACGGCAGACCCGCAACCGATCAAGACCAGAGTGAATGTTCCAATAAATTCGGCAAGTGGTTTACGCATGTGTCCCTCCATGGCGCTATTTACGGGGGTTTGTCCCCTGGTGCGACGATGCTTGCCCTAGAGCGCATAACGTTTAACGGGGAAAAATTCCGATCAAACCGCTCAGACGGGGCATCGTTGGTTTCTCCATCAAGCTCCCTTTAACCGCGTGTGACAATTACAAAGCTAAAAAGACACGGATTAAGGGAAAAAATTTGCGCGGAGAGCCTATAAGCCGGATTTTGTCCAGAGGGCCGAAACCCCCTTGGATGACCATTCATCTAAATGCGCTGTTACCAACGCACCTCTAGCTGCCAACCCGGACCGCCGGGCCAAAACGTGCCTGCGCTGGTTTCGGTTGCCCGACCTTTGCGCGTGCGGTCCCTATTTGGCATTGCTCCTGGTGGGGCTTGCCGTGCCGGTCCGGTTGCCCGTCCCGCGGTGGGCTCTTACCCCACCGTTTCACCCTTACGTCTGCTTGCGCAGGCGCGGTATCATTTCTGTGGCGCTTTCCCTCGGGTTACCCCGGCCGGGCGTTACCCGGCACCGTTGTCTTGTGGAGTCCGGACTTTCCTCCCACGGTAAAACCTTGCGATTTCGCCGCAAGCGGCCATCCAGCCCTCCGCGCGCGCTTGGCTTAGGCGGTTGTGCCGGGCCGGTCAACGGGGAAACGTTCGGCAAGATCAGTGAGTATAGCGATATCAGTGGTATCCAGCGGGCCTTTGGCCCAGGGGCGGAACCGCAGACGAAGGGCTTTCAATATGAGGTCATCGTCAAAATCCGCACCATAGCCGAAGGTTGCGCTCAGGATTCGGAACTGACTCAGGTCCTCGTTGCCCGTCGTCATGGCATCGGGCCAAACCGAAAGCCCCTGCAATGCAAGGCGGCGCCAATCAAACTTTGGTCCAGGATCATCCTTGCGATCCGGAGCCATATCAGAATGCCCAATCACACGTTCCGGCGGAATGTGCCAACGATGCGTAATCCCCTGCATCATATGTTCCAAAACACGCATTTGCGGTTCGGGAAACGGGTGATCACCGGCGTTGGCCAATTCGATCCCAATAGAGCGCGAGTTCACTTCGCCAACCTCACCCCATTGCCCCAAACCGGCGTGCCACGCGCGTTTCTTTTCCGGTACAAGTTGCCAGACCTGCCCGGTTTCGCTGATCACATAATGACAGGACACTTTCGC
>Ga0209344_10002985_pt1 | contig 17520 bp, 11 predicted proteins | sample Cruoilmetagenom6_FD_187293 | JGI IMG/M metagenome (GOLD analysis project Ga0209344, IMG submission 187293) | Oil polluted marine microbial communities from Coal Oil Point, Santa Barbara, California, USA - Santa Barbara Oil Seep Sample 6 (SPAdes)... | ecosystem: Environmental > Aquatic > Marine... | reverse complement strand
AAACTTAAGTTTATATTGACTGATACAGGTTCATAACCTGCTGGTGTAGTAAAAGGAAGAATTCCCGTAGACGCACCTGGAGTCCAAGTAGCTGTCGACCAATCTAAATCAGACTGAGCAAAGGCGCTATTAACGCCTAAAACTACTACTAAGAAGAAAAAAAGACTTCTAAAACTTTTAAAATTAATCGAGAATCGAGTAGAGATTTTCATATTATGATGGTAAAGTTATTTTATACTATTAAATATTATTGATAAAAAACTTTGAAACGCTAGGCATAACAAAGCATTATATAATTTGTTAAAATTCAAAAACCAACACCTTTTTGTGTTGGGTATACTAAATGTGTATCATTTACTACAACTTATTCCCCTAAAAGAAACAAGTTTTAATTTCTTACGGTTTTTCCGTAAATTAATATTCCTACAAAAATATCATTACAATATTTTTATCAAAGCGATTTAATAAAATTGTTCATTTAAATCGGTTAAGCGCAAATATAATCGACTAAGCGTCACTTACATTAATTTCAGAAACAAAAATATCCAAAATAAACTTCCAATTTACCCTAAACCATCAAATAACTACAGTATAATCGACCATATGTTCCCCTTTCTCGATAAAGCATCCATTTTAGAAAATTTAAGGGACATACGACCTAATGGATCACTTCATCTTACTATAATTTACAAAAGACCTAGATATTCAAGACTTCAGTTTTATAATAAGCCGAGTTTAAAATATATTATAATTATCGAAATACAATTAAGATAATTCTTTGAATACTTTATATTTGCACAAATTATTTTTTATGAAATTTACAGACGAAATCAAACGAAGAAGAACCTTTGGAATTATCTCTCATCCCGATGCTGGTAAGACAACTCTAACAGAGAAATTACTATTATTTGGTGGCGCAATTCAAGAAGCAGGAGCTGTAAAAAGTAACAAAATTAAAAAAGGTGCCACGAGTGATTTCATGGAAATAGAAAGACAGCGTGGAATTTCTGTTGCCACTTCTGTATTAGCATTTGAATATAATGGTATTAAAATAAACATTCTAGATACACCTGGACATAAAGATTTTGCTGAAGATACGTTTAGAACTTTAACAGCTGTAGATAGTGTTATAGTGGTAATTGACGTTGCAAAAGGAGTTGAAGAGCAGACTGAAAAACTAGTAGAAGTTTGTAGAATGCGTAATATACCAATGATTGTTTTTATAAACAAAATGGACCGTGAAGGTAAAGATGCTTTTGAATTGCTTGATGAAATTGAACAAAAATTAGGATTACGAGTTACACCTTTAAGCTTCCCTATTGGAATGGGTTATGACTTTAAAGGTATTTACAATATATGGGAGAAAAACATTAATTTATTTAGTGGAGATAGCCGTAAGAATATTGAAGAAACCATTGAAGTTTCCGATTTAAACTCTCCTGAATTAAATACATTAATTGGTGAAAAGGCTGCAGACACCTTAAGGGAAGAGATAGAATTAGTAGAAGGCATTTACCCACCCTTTGATAATGAAGAATATTTAGATGGAACATTACAACCTGTCTTTTTTGGATCTGCTTTAAATAGTTTTGGTGTACGTGAGTTATTAGATTGTTTTGTTGAAATAGCTCCTAAACCAAGAGCTAAACAAAGTGAAGAACGACTAGTGCAACCAGATGAAAAAAAATTTACTGGTTTTGTTTTTAAAATTCATGCTAACATGGATCCTAACCATAGAAACCGTTTGGCTTTTGTTAAAATAGTTTCGGGAGAGTTTAAAAGAAACACGCAATACTTACATGTAAGACACAATAAAAAAGTTAAATTTTCTAGTCCGAATGCCTTTTTTGCAGAAAAAAAAGAAATTGTAGACGTTTCCTATCCCGGTGATATTGTAGGTTTACAAGACACAGGAACTTTTAAAATTGGAGATACATTAACCGAAGGAGAAATACTTAATTACAAAGGAGTCCCTAGTTTTTCACCAGAGCATTTTAGGTATATCAATAATGCAGATCCGATGAAATCTAAACAATTAAATAAAGGTATCGACCAACTAATGGATGAAGGTGTAGCCCAATTATTTACCTTAGAATTAAACGGAAGAAAGGTTATTGGTACCGTTGGTGCATTACAATACGAAGTAATACAATACCGATTAGAGCATGAATATGGAGCAAAATGTACCTACGAAAATTTAAATGTATTTAAAGCATGTTGGATCGAAACTAATGATGTAAAAAGCGAAGAATACAAAGAATTTTTAAGAGTAAAACAACGCTTTTTAGCTAAGGATAAAAGAAATCAATTAGTCTTTTTAGCAGATTCTTCATTTTCTTTACAAATGACACAACAAAAATATCCTAGCCTAAAATTTCACTTTGTAAGTGAGTATAAATAATAAAAAAGTGATTTTAAAGCTATTTCACAGCTTTAAATGATTTTTACCTTATACTTATTCATACTTTTACAAACAAACTAAAAAAACGCCTTAAAATGAGACGTTTTTTTAGTTGCTATTAAAAAATATTATAAAGAAAAAGATTATTATAAATAATAACTATACTAGTAAGAAAAAAGATTGCCGTTGTATTTATTTATTATTTTTAAAATTGCCTTACATATTGTATTCGAATTTTGTAATTTTAATCTGTAAATAAAAACTATGAAAAATATTTTAACAACCTTACTTCTATTATTTATTTTTCACTTCTCTATGTTTAGTCAAAATACAATTGGCTTATTAGTTAGCAAACCGGAAGCATATGATGGTTATACCCTATTTACACCCGAACGTAGTAATTCTGTTTTCTTAATAGATAACTGCGGTAATAGTATTCATACTTGGACTTTTAATAACGTTCCTAAATTTACTTGCTATTTATTAGAAAACGGAAATCTCTTAAGAACAGGTCTAGACACCATAGAAATAAGAGATTGGGACAACAACCTCATATGGGAATACAATTTGCTTACCAATTTAAATCTACTCAAACATCACGATATTGAACCATTACCAAATGGAAATATATTATGTATAGTGAAAGAAAACATTTCGGAACAAGCACAAATCGATCTAGGAAAAAATCCAACCTTATTAAATGGTACATTAAAATCTGAAAAAATAATAGAGATAGAACCCATTGGTGCAAATGCTGTTAACATTGTTTGGGAGTGGCGATTTGCAGACCACTTAATTCAAGATTTTGATGCAACAAAAAGCAACTATGGCACGGTATCTACGCATCCAGAACTTGTTGATTTTAATTATGATGAACCCAATATTGATCATTCTAATTGGTTACATATAAACAGTATAGATTACAACTTAGAATTAGATCAAATTCTATTTTCTTCAAGAACACTTAGTGAAATTTACATCATAGATCACAGTACAACAACTATGGAAGCTGCTAGCCATACTGGAGGAAATCAAAACAAAGGTGGTGATTTTTTATGGCGCTGGGGAAATCCGCAAATCTATAGACAAGGTACTGTAAATGATCAAAAATTAAGAGGACAACATGATGCTAAGTGGATTACGAATACCTATATAAATGAAAATAAGATAAGTGTATTCAATAATCAAAGTGATGCTACTCGTACTTTTAGTTCCATACATATCCTTGATGTAGATAACACTTATCCGCTGCAAAACGCATCCTTTTTACCCGTAGATTATTTTTGGTCATGGAGTGGTGAAATACGTAATGAAACGGTTTTTGAATCCAAAAAAAGTGGTGTTCAAGCTCTAGAAAATGGTAATCTTCTTATATGTGAAACAGAAAAAGGAAGGCTATCTGAAATAACCTTAGCGGGCGAAATTGTTTGGATATATAGAAACCCTGTAGGCCCAACAACCTATAATCAATACGATACAAATGCTCAAATATTCAATAATAACGGTATTTTTAGAGGAGAAAAGTATCCTAAAACCTACGCTGCTTTTACAGGACGTGATTTAACACCTGGAGATATACTTGAAGATACCAACAATCTTTCCGAAGCCTGTAATTCACTCGATATAGATACGTTTGTAATCCGAAAGGATAGCTTTAGCTTTAACAATCCTGTAGTAAATAATACCCTAAGCTTTCATCACGGACTAGAAAACACCAATATTCACACCTATAACACACTCGGAAAATTGATTTTTAAAACCAATAAATTTAGTGGGAAGGAATTAAAAATCCCAAATTTAAAGCCAGGAATTCATTTTCTAAAATTCGAAAAAGAAGGTGTAATTGTAATAGATAAAGCTATAGTTAAGTAAATAAAAAAAGCGCTAAACATAAGTTTTGCGCTTTTTTATACCTCTTCTGTTCGTTGAAATTCAATGGAATTGGCGGTTGTCAAAAAAAACATTTTGAGCATCTCCAAAAAGTAACCACTAAAATACTTCTAGAATGAAGCTATTAAGCTTCTCCTGTTGGTCCAAAATTCAATGGTATTGGCGGTTGCTCATAATCTTTGATTTCACCATGCATGTTCTCAAATTTAGCGACATTGTCACTTAATGCTTTCATTAAACGTTTTGCATGTTGTGGTGTTAGTATAATTCTAGATTTCACCTTACTCTTTGGTGTTCCAGGCATAATACTCACAAAATCCACTACAAATTCGGAAACAGAATGGTTAATAATTGCTAGGTTCGAATAGGTACCTTCTGCAACTTTCTCGTCTAATTCGATATTAATTTGCCCTGGTTTCTTCTTGTTTTTATCTTCTGCCATCGTAAACTTATTTACGCTTCCGTCTATTAACGGAAGTCTTATTAATAATTCTATTTAAAATAAAAAATCCTGCAATTGCAGGATTTTTAAATCTATTATTTATAAAATCTCATAAACATTCATGAGATCCCAACCTGTGTTGGGATAAATTCGATTAGCCAACACTTCAAAAAGAAGTGTTGGAATCTCATTTAATTATAGTTAACTTCTTGTTTTGCTTGCATCATTTGATCAAACTCTTCTTTAGACCCTACGATAATGTTATCATAGTTACGCATTCCTGTTCCTGCTGGAATTCTGTGTCCTACAATTACATTCTCTTTAAGTCCTTCTAAAGTATCAATCTTACCAGCTACAGCTGCTTCATTTAATACCTTTGTAGTTTCTTGGAAAGAAGCTGCAGATATAAACGATTTTGTTTGCAGTGATGCTCTTGTAATACCTTGTAAAATAGGTGTAGCAGTTGCAGGCCTAGCATCTCTAGCTTCCACTAACGCTTTATCCTCACGACGCAAAATAGAATTTTCATCTCTTAAATCACGTGCTGTTACAATTTGTCCTTCTTTTAAGGTAGCAGATTCTCCTGCGTTTTCAACTACTTTCATTCCAAAGATATCATCATTTTCAACAATGAAATCTGATTTATGTACTAGTTGATCTTCTAAGAAGATAGTATCACCAGAATCAATGATTCTAACTTTACGCATCATTTGTCTTACAACTACTTCAAAGTGCTTATCATTAATTTTCACACCTTGCAAACGATATACTTCTTGTACTTCGTTAACTAAGTATTGTTGCACTGCTGAAGGTCCCTTAATATTAAGGATATCGTTAGGTGTTATAGAACCATCGGATAAAGGCATACCAGCTTTCACGAAATCATTTTCTTGTACAAGAATTTGATTCGATAATTTCACTAGATATTTCTTAATATCACCAGTTTTAGATTCTATAATAATCTCACGATTACCTCTTTTAATTTTACCGAAAGAAACAACACCATCAATTGCACTTACAACTGCTGGATTAGAAGGATTACGCGCTTCAAATAATTCTGTTACACGTGGTAAACCTCCCGTAATATCTCCTGCTTTTGAAGACTTACGTGGAATCTTAACTAAAATTTTACCAATATTAACTTTCTCACCATCATCAATCATAATGTGAGCTCCAACTGGTAAGTTATAAGAACGAATAGCTTCTCCTTTACTATCTTCAACGATAAGTGTTGGAATAAGCTTTTTGTTTCTAGATTCAGAAATTACTTTCTCTTGGAAACCTGTTTGCTCATCAATTTCAACTTGGTAAGTAATACCTTGTTCAATGTTTTCATAACGAACTTTTCCAGCAAATTCTGAAATAATTACACCGTTATATGGATCCCACTGACAAACTACATCTCCTTTAACTAATTTGTCTCCGTTTTTAACTTTAACAAAAGAACCGTAAGGAATATTATTCGTACTTAAAGTAATGCCTGTTTTCTTATCTATTAATTTGATTTCAGAAGTACGAGAGATCACAACATCTACGATGTTACCTTCGTTATCTTCTCCTTTTACAGTTTTCAATTCCTCAATCTCTGCAATACCATCAAACTTAACGGCTAATCTATTTTCTTCAGAAATGTTACCTGCAATACCACCTACGTGGAATGTACGTAATGTTAACTGTGTACCTGGTTCTCCAATAGATTGCGCTGCCACAACTCCTACTGCTTCTCCACGTTGCACCATTTTGTTTGTTGCAAGGTTTCTACCATAACATTTCGCGCAAATACCTTTTTTAGCTTCACAACTTAATGGAGAACGAGCATCTACTTTATCTACTGGTGAGTTTTCAATTGCTTTTGCAATATCTTCTGTAATTAACTCATTAGCTCCAACTAATAATTCGTCTGTTAATGGGTTATATATATCGTTTAATGAAATACGACCTACAATTCTTTCTTCTAAAGTTTCAACAACTTCATCATTCTTTTTAAGTGGAGAGATTTCCACTCCTCTTAATGTACCACAATCTACAGTATTTACAATTACATCTTGAGATACATCTACTAGACGACGTGTTAAATACCCTGCATCGGCAGTTTTAAGTGCTGTATCGGCAAGACCTTTACGTGCACCGTGTGTAGAAATAAAGTACTCTAAAATAGAAAGTCCTTCCTTAAAGTTAGAAAGAATTGGATTTTCAATAATAGATCCACCTCCTGCAGTAGATTTTTTAGGCTTCGCCATTAATCCACGCATACCTGTTAACTGGCGAATCTGTTCTTTAGATCCACGAGCTCCAGAATCAAGCATCATATACACCGAGTTAAAACCTTGTTGGTCTTCACGAATACGTTTCATTGACAATTCTGTCAGTTCTGCATTGGTAGAAGTCCAGATATCAATAACTTGGTTATAACGTTCATTATTTGTAATAAGTCCCATATTATAGTTACCCATAATACCGTCAACTTTTACGTTTGCAGAATCAATCATAGATTGCTTTTCTGGTGGAATAATAATATCCCCTAAACTAAATGATAAACCACCTTTAAATGCGTAGTAATATCCTAAGTTTTTAATTTCATCTAAGAAATCTGCTGTTTCTGGTACTGATGTTACTTTTAAAATGTCACCAATAATATTTCTTAGTGATTTTTTAGTTAATACATCATTGATATATCCTGCTGCTGCTGGTACTTTTTTATTAAAGATTACACGACCAACAGTAGTTTCAATAATTTGAGGAACTAATTCTCCTGCTTCATTAAAATCTATTGCTCTTACTTTAATTCCCGCATTTAAATCAACACGTTTTTCATTGTAAGCAATAGTTACTTCTTCATCCGAATAAAAAGTTAAACCTTCTCCTTTAACTTTAACGTCTTTAGTAGAAGTTCTTAGCTTGGTCATATAATAAAGACCAAGTACCATATCTTGTGAAGGTACAGTTACTGGCGAACCATTTGCTGGATTTAAGATATTATGAGAAGCCAACATTAATAATTGACATTCTAAAATAGCTTCTGGTCCTAATGGTAAATGCACAGCCATTTGATCTCCATCAAAATCGGCATTAAATGCAGTAGTTACTAATGGGTGTAATTGAATTGCTTTTCCTTCAATTAATTTTGGTTGAAAAGCTTGAATACCTAATCTGTGTAATGTAGGAGCACGATTTAAAAGTACTGGATGTCCTTTTAAAACATTTTCTAAAATATCCCAAACTACAGGTTCTCTTTTATCTATAATTTTCTTTGCAGATTTTACAGTTTTTACAATTCCTCTTTCAATTAGTTTTCTAATTACAAAAGGTTTGTAAAGTTCTGCTGCCATGTTTTTAGGCAATCCACATTCAAATAATCTTAATTCTGGTCCTACAACAATTACAGAACGAGCAGAATAATCCACACGCTTACCAAGTAAGTTTTGACGGAAACGTCCTTGCTTACCTTTAAGGGAATCGGATAATGATTTTAGTGGTCTATTCGAGTCTGTTTTTACTGCAGATGATTTACGTGTGTTATCTAATAAAGAATCTACAGATTCTTGCAACATACGTTTCTCATTACGTAAAATTACTTCCGGTGCTTTAATTTCAACTAATCTTTTAAGACGGTTGTTTCTAATAATTACACGACGATATAAATCATTTAAATCTGAAGTTGCGAAACGTCCACCATCTAAAGGCACTAAAGGTCTTAATTCTGGTGGGATAATTGGCACTACTTTCAAGATCATCCATTCTGGACGATTCTCTCTATTTTCGTTAGATTCTTTTAAAGCTTCTACTACTTGTAAACGTTTTAAAGCTTCCGTTTTACGTTGTTTAGACGTTTCGGTATTTGCTTTATGACGTAACTCATAAGAAAGCGTTTCTAAATCTATTCTAGCTAATAAGTCGATCAAACATTCTGCTCCCATTTTTGCAAGGAACTTGTTTGGATCTGTATCATCTAGATACTGATTTTCTTGCGGAAGAGTTTCTAGAATATTTAAGTATTCTTCTTCGGTTAAGAAATCCATTTTTTGTAATGGTTCTCCTTCGGCATTCTTAGCAATACCTGGTTGAATTACTACGTAACGTTCGTAGTAAATAATCATATCTAATTTCTTAGAAGGTAAACCTAAAAGGTACCCTATTTTGTTTGGTAAAGAACGGAAATACCAAATATGTGCAACAGGAACTACTAAATTAATGTGTCCTACTCTATCACGACGTACTTTCTTTTCTGTTACTTCTACACCACAACGATCACATACAATACCTTTATATCTAATACGTTTATATTTACCACAAGCACATTCATAATCCTTTACAGGACCAAAAATACGCTCACAGAATAAACCGTCACGTTCTGGTTTATGTGTACGATAATTTATAGTTTCTGGTTTTAAAACTTCACCTCTAGACTCTGCTAAAATAGATTCTGGTGATGCTAAACCAATGGAGATTTTATTAAATCTCTTTACTGGGTTCTTATCTTGTTTTCTTGCCATGTTTTTTAAGTCTTCAGTTATCAGCCTTCAGTATATAGTGCTTGCTATATACTGTTGACCGACTACTATTTTTTTACTCCTCTAATCTGATGTCTAATCCTAAACCTTTCAATTCATGCATTAATACATTGAATGATTCTGGTAATCCCGGATCTGGCATTGGTTCTCCTTTAACAATACTTTCATATGTTTTAGCTCTACCAATTACATCATCAGATTTAACGGTCAATATTTCTCGTAATGTTGCTGAAGCACCATATGCTTCTAGTGCCCAAACTTCCATTTCACCAAAACGTTGTCCACCAAATTGTGCTTTACCACCAAGAGGTTGTTGTGTAATAAGTGAGTATGGCCCTATAGAACGTGCGTGCATTTTATCGTCAACCATATGTCCTAGTTTCAACATATAAATAACTCCAACGGTTGCCGGTTGATCAAAACGATCTCCAGTACCACCATCATAAAGATACGTATGTCCAAATCTTGGAATTCCAGCTTCATCTGTAAATTCGTTAATTTGATCTAGTGTTGCTCCATCAAAAATAGGCGTAGCATATGTACGATCTAATTTTTGTCCGGCCCAACCTAATACGGTTTCATATATCTGACCAATATTCATACGAGAAGGTACACCTAGTGGATTTAATACAATATCAACTGGAGTTCCATCTTCTAAGAAAGGCATATCTTCTTGACGTACAATACGTGCAACAATACCTTTGTTACCATGTCGTCCTGCCATTTTATCACCAACTTTAAGCTTACGCTTTTTAGCAATATAAATTTTTGCTAATTTGATGATTCCTGCTGGTAATTCATCTCCAACAGAAATAGTGAACTTCTCACGTCTTAAAGAACCTTGTAGATCGTTTTCTTTAATCTTGTAGTTATGAATTAAATCTGCAACTAACGTATTAGTCTTGTCATCTGTCGTCCAAGTACCTGAAGTTAAGTGCGTATAATCATCTACAGCATTTAACATTTTAAGTGTAAATTTCTTTCCTTTTGGAAGTACTTCTTCACCTAAATCATTAAAAATACCTTGTGCAGTTTTACCATTTACAAGTGTAAATAACTTATCTACTAAAACCGCTTGTAAATCATCAAACTTCGTATAATATAAAGCTTCTAATTGCGCTATATCTTCCTTATCTTGAGCACGTTTACGCTTATCTTTAACCGCTCTTGAAAATAACTTCTTATTAATTACAACACCATGTAATGATGGTGAAGCTTTTAAAGAAGCATCTTTTACATCTCCAGCTTTATCCCCAAAGATTGCACGTAATAATTTCTCTTCTGGAGTAGGATCAGATTCCCCTTTTGGTGTAATTTTTCCGATAAGGATATCACCAGGTTTTACTTCTGCCCCAACACGAATCATTCCGTTCTCATCCAGATCTTTTGTCGCTTCTTCAGAAACGTTAGGAATATCATTAGTTAACTCTTCGTTACCTAATTTTGTATCTCTAACTTCTAAAGAATACTCATCTATATGTATAGATGTAAAAATATCTTCACGTACTACTTTTTCTGAAATTACAATTGCATCCTCAAAGTTATACCCTTTCCAAGGCATAAAGGCTACTTTCATGTTTCTACCTAAAGCTAGCTCCCCTTTTTGAGTTGCATAACCTTCGGATAAAACTTGACCTTTTACAACTTTATCTCCTTTAACAACGATTGGTTTCAAGTTAATACTTGTACCTTGATTCGTTTTTCTAAATTTAGTTAATGGATATGTTTTCGTATCCGAATCGAAACTAACTTTAGCTTCGTCATCTGTACGATCGTACTTGATTGTAATTTCTAATGAATCTACATACTGAACAACACCATTTCTTTCTGCATTAATAAGTACACGAGAATCTGAAGCCACTTGACGCTCTAAACCAGTTCCTACAATAGGAGCTTGCGGACGTAATAATGGTACAGCTTGACGCATCATGTTAGATCCCATCAGGGCTCTATTCGCATCATCATGCTCTAAGAAAGGAATTAATGAAGCGGAAATAGATGATATTTGATTAGGTGCTACATCGGTATAATGTAAATCTTTAGGATCAATTACTGGGAAGTCACCTTCCATTCTAGCAATTACCTTATCATGTAAGATTTTCCCATTCTCATCAACTTTTACTGTTGCTTGAGCAATTAGTTTATCTTCTTCTTCTTCTGCACTTAAATAGATTGGTTCGCTTTTAATATCTACTGCACCATCTGTTACTTTTCTATATGGTGTTTCAATGAATCCCATAGAATTCACTTTAGCAAATACAGAAAGTGACGAGATAAGACCAATATTTGGTCCCTCAGGTGTTTCAATAGGACAAAGTCTTCCGTAGTGTGTATAGTGCACATCACGTACTTCGAAACCTGCTCTTTCACGAGATAAACCTCCTGGTCCTAATGCGGAAAGACGACGCTTATGCGTTATCTCTGCAAGAGGATTGGTTTGATCCATAAATTGAGATAACTGATTAGTACCAAAGAAAGAATTAATAACAGAAGATAATGTCTTCGCATTAATTAAATCAATAGGTGTAAATACTTCGTTATCACGAACGTTCATACGCTCACGAATAGTTCGTGCCATACGTGCTAAACCAACACCAAATTGTTGTGATAATTGCTCACCAACTGTACGTACACGACGGTTAGATAAGTGGTCAATATCATCAATCTCTGCTTTAGAGTTGATTAGCTCAATTAAATATTTTATAATAGTTATGATATCTTCTTTGGTAAGCACTTGCTTATCCATACCGATATCTAACTGTAATTTCTTGTTCATTCTATAACGTCCAACTTCTCCAAGAGAGTAACGTTGATCACTAAAGAATAATTTATCTATAATACCACGTGCAGTTTCTTCATCTGGCGGCTCTGCATTACGTAGTTGTCTATAAATATGTTCTACAGCTTCTTTTTCAGAGTTTGTAGGATCTTTTTGAAGTGTATTATGAATAATAGCATAATCTCCTTGTTCTGCACTTTCTTTATGTAAAAGAATTGTTTTTACATTTGCTTCAAGAATTTCTTCAATATTGTCTTTGTCTAAAATAGTATCACGATCTAAAACGATTTCATTACGTTCAATCGATACTACTTCCCCTGTATCTTCATCTACGAAATCTTCATGCCATGTATTAAGAACACGTGCAGCAAGTTTACGTCCTAAGATTTTCTTAAGACCAGATTTTGAAACTTTAACTTCTTCAGCTAAATCAAAAATCTCTAAGATATCTTTATCACGTTCAAAACCAATTGCTCTAAATAAAGTAGTTACAGGTAATTTTTTCTTTCTATCAATGTATGCATACATTACAGAGTTGATGTCGGTGGCGAACTCTATCCAAGAACCTTTAAATGGAATTACTCTTGCAGAATATAATTTAGTTCCATTTGCGTGGAAGGATTGTCCAAAGAACACACCTGGTGAACGGTGTAATTGAGAAACTACAACGCGTTCTGCACCGTTGATACAAAAAGTACCAGAAGGTGTCATGTAAGGGATAGTACCTAAGTACACATCTTGAACAATAGTCTCGAAATCCTCATGTTCAGGGTCTGTACAATATAACTTTAACCTTGCTTTTAATGGCACACTATATGTGAGTCCTCTTTCGATACATTCTTCTATAGAATATCTAGGTGGATCAATAAAGTAATCTAAAAATTCTAATACAAATTGATTACGTGTGTCTGTTATTGGGAAGTTTTCTAGAAAGGTATTGTATAAGCCTTCATCTCCTCTTTCTTCAGATTTAGTTTCTAACTGGAAAAAATCCTGAAAGGATTTTATTTGAATATCCATAAAATCAGGATACTCCGTTCTATTTACAATAGACGAGAAATTTAATCTTTCAGCTTGTTTTGCTAACATCAATGGACGGAATTTTGATTAAAAAAAATATAAAGCGTATACGTCATATTTATATACGCAAAATGGTCTAGGTCTTAGAACGCATGTTCTAGACCTAAACCTTTATGTTGTTTGCTTGTTAAACTTATTTAAGCTCAACCTCTGCTCCAGCTTCCTCTAAAGAAGATTTTAAGCCTTCAGCTTCATCTTTAGAAACACCTTCTTTGATTGCACTTGGTGCATCATCCACTAAACCTTTAGCTTCTTTTAAACCTAAACCAGTTAATTCCTTAACTAATTTTACTACTGCTAATTTAGAACCACCAGCGGCTTTTAATATTACATCGAATTCAGTTTGAGCTTCAACAGCTTCTCCACCAGCAGGTCCAGCAGCAACTGCTACAGCAGCAGCAGCAGGCTCAATACCGTACTCATCTTTTAATATAGTTGCTAATTCATTAACTTCTTTTACAGTTAAGTTAACTAATTGTTCTGCGAAATCTTTTAAATCTGCCATTTTTCTATCGTTTTAATAATTTGGTAATAATATATTTGTAATTAAGTGCGTACTTATTGAATTATCCCTCTCTCTGAGATAATGTTTTTAAGATACCTGAAAGTTTTCCTCCACTCGATTGAAGCGCTGAAATAACGTTCTTAGCTGGAGATTGTAATAATCCAATGATATCTCCAATTAATTCTTCTTTCGACTTGATGTCAACTAACATATCTAATTGCTCATCGCCAATGTAAATAGCTTCTTCAATAAAAGCACCTTTTAATAAAGGCTTCTCTGCTTTCTTTCTGAACGCTTTAATTACTTTAGCTGGAGCGTTTCCAGTTTCAGAATACATCACTGATGTATTTCCTTTTAATACTGAAGGAAGGTCACCAAATTCTCTATCTGATGCTTCCATTGCTTTTTCAAGTAATGAGTTCTTAACAACTGCTAATTGAACATCTGCTTTAAAACAAGCACGACGTAAATTGGATGTTGCAACCGCATTCAATCCAGAAATATCTGCTAAATAGATATTTGCATTATCAGCTAATTGTGCAGTTAAGTCTTTAATTACTTGTGATTTTTCTTCTCTTGTCATAATAAAAGTTTTTAACTATTAACCAATTTTTGGATCTACTGCAATACTCGGGCTCATTGTAGAAGACATAAATATGCTTTTTACATAGACACCTTTTGATGCAGTTGGTTTAAGTTTCATTAATGTTTGTAATAATTCATTTGCATTACCTTCAATTTTATCAGCACTAAAAGATGCTTTTCCAATTGCAGCATGTACAATACCAGTTTTATCCACTTTAAAGTCAATTTTACCAGCTTTTACTTCTGTAACGGCTTTTGCAATATCCATTGTTACTGTACCTGTCTTTGGGTTAGGCATTAAACCACGAGGACCTAATACACGTCCTAAAGGACCTAACTTACCCATAACACTAGGCATAGTAATAATAACGTCTACGTCTGTCCAACCACTCTTGATTTTATCAAGGTACTCATCTAAACCAACGTAATCTGCTCCAGCTTCTTTAGCTTCTGCTTCTTTATCTGGAGTTACTAATGCTAAAACTTTTACGTCTTTACCTGTACCATGAGGAAGAGATACTACACCTCTAACCATTTGATTAGCTTTTCTAGGATCTACTCCTAAACGAACTGCTAAATCTACAGATGCGTCAAATTTCGCATTAGATATTTCTTTTATTAATGCAGATGCTTCAGTAATAGAATAAATTCTTCCTTTTTCTATTTTTGCTAAAGCTTCTTTTTTCTTTTTTGTTAATCTTGCCATTTTAAATTTCTTTTATAGATTAATTTGGCGCGTTTCCAGTCACGGTTATACCCATTGACCTTGCGGTTCCAGCTACCATCTTCATAGCAGATTCAATTGTAAATGCATTTAAATCTACCATTTTGTCTTCTGCGATAGTTTTCACTTGATCCCAAGAAACTTTAGCTACTTTTTTTCGGTTTGGTTCTCCTGAACCCTTCTTGATTTTTGCCGCTTCTAATAATTGTATTGCAGCTGGTGGTGTTTTGATTACAAATTCAAATGATTTGTCTTTGTAAACAGAAATTACCACAGGTAAAACTTTACCTGGTTTATCTTGTGTTCTAGCATTAAACTGCTTACAGAACTCCATGATATTAACCCCAGCAGCTCCTAGAGCGGGTCCAACCGGTGGCGACGGATTCGCTGCACCTCCCCTTACTTGTAACTTAACTACTTTGTCTAACTCTTTTGCCATTTTAAATAATTTAGTCGATTTTCTTTTATTGGAAGCAAAAGAAAAATCTATCTTTATGTAACAATTATTATACTTTTTCTACTTGCATATAACTTAATTCTAATGGTGTTTTTCTTCCAAAAATCTTCACCATTACTTCCAGTTTACGCTTTTCTTCGTTTATCTTCTCGATACTTCCATCAAACCCATTAAATGGACCATCTATTACCTTCACGGTTTCTCCTATAGTGTAAGGTATAGCAACGTTAACATCTGTATCTACTTCAAGTTCATCTACCTTACCTAACATTCTGTTTACTTCAGATTGTCTTAAAGGTACAGGCTCTCCTCCTTTTGTTTCCCCTAAAAAGCCAATAACGTTAGTTACTGATTTTATTATATGAGGTATTTCTCCACTTAAATTAGCCTGAACCATAATGTAACCAGGGAAGTAAACTTTCTCTTTACTTATCTTTTTACCATTACGTATTTGAATTACTTTTTCAGTAGGAACTAGCACTTGATCCACATAATCTTGCAAACCTAATCGAGCTATTTCATTCTCAATATATGCTTTGATTTTGTTTTCCTGACCACTTACGGCTCTAACTACGTACCATTTTTTCTCAATTCCTTCAGACATAAATTTTAAAATTATCCGTTTATTAAATTAAAATAATACCCAATAACTTTACTAAAAACTGTATCTACTCCCCAAATTGCTAATGAGAAAATAATAGAAAACACAGCTACAAGAATAGTTAAACTTTGTGTTTCTGCCCAAGTAGGCCAGCTCACATTGTTCTTTAATTCTTCAAATGATTCTTTTATATAATTTACAATTCCTGCCATTATAATATTTGTATTTGCACGGGTTGAGAGACTCGAACTCCCGACACCTGGTTTTGGAGACCAGTGCTCTACCAACTGAGCTAAACCCGTAAATATAAGTGAAGGTGTTCCGTTAAAACGCAACACCTTTACCTATTATTTATAAACTTTAATTAGTCTAAAATCTCAGTTACCTGACCAGCTCCAACTGTTCTTCCTCCTTCACGTATAGCGAAACGAAGACCAATATTCATTGCAATTGGCTGAATAAGCTCAACGTGAATTGTTAAGTTATCTCCAGGCATTACCATTTCAACTCCATCAGGAAGCGCAATGTTTCCTGTTACATCCGTTGTACGAACGTAGAACTGTGGACGGTAATTTGTATGGAATGGAGTATGACGTCCACCTTCTTCTTTTTTAAGGATATAAACCTCAGCTTTAAATTTAGAGTGAGGAGTTACAGAACCTGGCTTACAGATTACCATTCCTCTAGAAATCATTGATTTCTCAATACCTCTTAATAAGATACCTGCATTATCTCCAGCTTCACCTCTATCAAGGATTTGACGGAACATTTCAATACCTGTTACAGTAGAAGTTAACTTTTCAGCTCCCATTCCAATGATTTCTACAGGATCTCCAGTATTTGCTACACCAGTTTCAATACGACCAGTTGCTACAGTACCACGACCAGTAATTGAGAATACATCTTCAATTGGCATTAAGAAATCTTTATCTACTTCTCTCTTAGGCTCTTCAATCCAAGCATCAACAGCTTGCATTAACTCTAAAACAGAATCAACCCATTTTTGCTCACCGTTAAGTGCTCCTAAAGCAGAACCAGCAATTACAGGTCCGTTATCACCATCATATTCATAAAATGATAATAAGTCTCTGATCTCCATGTCTACTAATTCAAGTAACTCTTCATCATCAACCATATCCACTTTATTCATGAATACAACCATACGAGGAATACCTACCTGACGTCCTAATAAGATATGCTCACGAGTTTGTGGCATTGGACCATCTGTTGCAGCTACCACTAAAATAGCACCATCCATTTGTGCAGCACCAGTAACCATGTTCTTCACATAATCGGCGTGACCTGGACAATCTACGTGTGCATAGTGACGATTTTCAGTTTGATATTCTACGTGAGAAGTATTAATTGTTATACCTCTTTCTTTTTCTTCAGGTGCGTTATCAATTTGATCAAATGATCTTGCTTCTGAAAAACCTGCATCAGCTAATACTTTAGTAATAGCAGCAGTTAAAGTTGTTTTACCGTGATCTACGTGTCCAATAGTACCAATGTTTAAGTGTGGTTTTGAACGATCGAAAGTTGCCT
>Ga0209344_10002984_pt1 | contig 17521 bp, 13 predicted proteins | sample Cruoilmetagenom6_FD_187293 | JGI IMG/M metagenome (GOLD analysis project Ga0209344, IMG submission 187293) | Oil polluted marine microbial communities from Coal Oil Point, Santa Barbara, California, USA - Santa Barbara Oil Seep Sample 6 (SPAdes)... | ecosystem: Environmental > Aquatic > Marine... | reverse complement strand
GATTTACGTGTTGCTTAGTGCCGAAGCAACACGTAAATCTCTTAGCGCCTCGGGGCCATCAGCATTGGCAGCGCGGCTGACGGCAGCGTCACCATCAGCAAATTGATTTTGAGCTGAAACCTGACCACGCACTTCTTCGTTGAAGCTTGCCGAGGCCAAAGCGCGTTCTTCAGTCGAGTAAGAGGCCCACTTAGCCTGATCTTCCTCTGAGCCATAGTTTTGAATTACGTTACCAAGGGCGCCCGCTCCGCTGGCATTAACAATGGATCCACCACCCCCCATGCCTATCGCTGTCTGGGTCGCTACACTGTCTGCGTAGCCCACAAACCCTGAAAGGGATGAATAGCCCTCTTCACGTCCCTGGCTAACCCACTCATCCATTTGGTCAGAGAATCCAGGAGATTCCTGGTACATCTGACGAGCAGTGTCACCAAACTCTTGCCCCCAGCCTCCAAAGTTGGCGTCATTGGCCTGGCTCTGGACGATACCCTTCACGAAATCCATTGCCGTTGCAGCCCCTTCAACAGTTCCACCGCCCTGTGAGCCTTGGCTATTAAGACCGGCAATCATCTCGCGTGCCTGTTCGAGTTTAAGCTCTCCAAGGCCTTGGCGGGCCTCAGCGACTCGATCATCTCTGCTCACTGCATATTGCTGTCCAGGTGTGCTAGGGGAGGTTCCGCCACTTCGAGCCGTGTCTTCTATCTGGGCGCTGCGACCTGAATCATAAGAACTACCGGGTGCCACATTCTGTACGTTCTGAGCGGCATCTTCAGTTCCCTGGTTACGGTGTGGATCGCCAACTGGCCCTTCTTGAGGCACCTGCCCTGGGTCGCCAACGTTTGTACCGAATACCGCAGAGAAAACGCCTGCCGATGAGAAGCTACTAAAGGCCTGAGAGAAGCCACTCTGGTTTTCACTTTCCCAGTTGCTTTGTCGCATGACTGCCGCAAACTTACCTGCAGTTTCTGCCGCTTCAGGTGAAACCCCCCGAGAAACTAGGTTGTTTTGAGTTTGCTCTTTAGCGGTAGCCATCATTGGATTGTCAGCGACATTGCTGTTGTAGGCATCGTGTACGGCACTTGCAGCGCCAGCATTCTTCTCGATCTGATAGCCCGCATCGTTAAGACGAGCGCTACCCGATAGCTCAATAGCATTGGATTGCTCGCGGGTTTCTTGAAGTGACTGTGATGAGCTATAAAGCTGACCAGCAGAGCTGGATAGCTGATTCTGCTGAGCCGCGGTGTACTGATCTGAATCTGTTCGATCAAGGGTGTCACTAAAGGACTGAGCAAATTCACCGCGCAGAGCAATCTGGTCATCCTCGGACCAGCTTTCTTGCGTCATGGCTTGCTTAACATCTTCTGCAGAGTACGTGTTGCCACTCTTCGTCGTATATGACTCGCTGGCATTAGCACCAAAACCAAAACCGCCCACACTTGGTGACGCTGCTAGACCAGTGCTGATTTGGCCTCGGAGTTCCTGGGCATCCTGCGAGCTTTGCGCTATACGCTGGGAAACGCTACTAGCTGTAGATTGAGCCTTACCAAACGACTCGGAACTGGTGAACGAATCACTCTGCATAGCGGCATTGGTAAGCCGTGATGTAACCCCGGATGTTTGAGTATTCGAAGCCATCTGGGAGTAGACTTGTGCAAACTGATCGTTGGCCTGTACCGCATCTCCCCGGGCTGCTTGTGTCGCACCGCGTGCAACATTAGAAGCGCTGATTGTGGCCATCGTCCCTTCAGACCCAGACAGCCGGGTACCACCACCATGGTCAAAGCTATATACTGGCGCTTCGGAAATTGCGGCTGGCGCAGCTCCAGACTTCGCACCCACACGGCCTTCGTCAAACGAATCTGCTGAGGACATCCGGCCAGCAAGCTGGTTCATGGTATAGATAGAGCCTGATACCACGAATAGCGAAATAAAGGGAGTGGCAGCCATCATCGCTGAGCCGACCCCGACCCACGTTTCCGCAATTTTCGCCAAACTACTGAATGCATAGAACGACCCCATGTTGAAGTTGGAGTTGCCTGCCGCAAGGGTGTTGAACTGATCGCTAGCTGCCTGAATTAAATATAGATTCGTAATAGATAATATGGGCATCCACAGCTGGATCCAGAAGAACAGCATCATGTATTTGCCTACAAGCGATATACCTGCAGCCCCCATGATGACAATGATGGCGGCGAGGGGGGCAATAGCAAAACTTAGGCCCTCAACGTAAGCCAAGAAGGGACGAACGGTATCCAGGAAGGAACTACCTTCGGCAGCCCACTGAGCATTACGCTCTTGCAGTGCAAGGTTGTAGGCAAGGGCAGCTTCGCCATCGAGCCCGTCCTTCAAGTGACCTGCCTCTGCGGCTTCAAGTAAGGGAAGGACGATCCCCGCCTGCATCAAAGCGATGGAGTTGCTGGCGGATATCTCTGGGAAGCCATTGAAAAAGTCTTCCAGGTTTTGAATCGAATTTGGCTTGCCAATCGACTCATCGAGCTTGTCTGAGCGAAGAACTGTAGTGATTTGCTCGTGGATGTCCGTGCTGTCTGCTAAGCGCTCAAAAATAAAGCTAATACGGTTTTGTGCGGTCACGCAGTCTTCCACCTGTGGACCGCCACCGGTGTAAATTTCCGTGGTGTAGAAATTGTTATTTAAAAAAAGCGCGTCTGGAAGTGACCCAGTCATGATGTCGTCATAGCTGGCTTGCCCTTCGAGGCTAGGCTTGCGCATCGTGCAGTCGCGCATATAGTTGAACAGCGTATGCTTTGCATTCCCACCAATGCTTTGATCGACCCCTTGAAGGGCCATCTCGACAATCTCTTTGCGCCGTAGTCCCACGAGCGTTTTCAGCGGGTCGATATACCCACCTTCGGTTAGCCGTGCCGTATCGGAAGCCAGTCCGTAGCCTTGCTCCTGAAGCTGTGTCAGGCCATAGCCAAACTGACTCATGATCGAGCCAGCTGCGACCGGGCCTATCGGGACGTTATACGTGACGGTTACTCGGCCTGTGTAAATATCTTCCACATAGGCGGTGACGTTCGGCCCAAACATCACTGCATACATCAGGTACCCAGCCAGGGCTTGCCCCCAAGGAACACCTTGCTGAGGGTTCATCACGTATTTAACACCCGTCCACATTACGAAGAGCAAGAAGCCGACACTGGCCATTTTGCCAATATCGCCGCTGCCCGTGATCATGGCCACACCGTTCAGGACTTCCGTCAAAAACGTGCTTGACCCAATGGAGTAAATTGTAAAATCCATAGTTTAATCCTCCTCTATTGAGTCAGGCCCGACATGCCATCGTATGGTTGACGGGTTAGCTCAAGCAGGCTCCGGCCACGTTCTAGTAGGTCGGTAATTTCGCCATACTGGCCAGTTGCTGACTGGTAGTCCTTATACAAGTCATCTCGAGCTACTTGGATATGTTGGAGGACTTTTTCTTTATGCAAATGATTGGAGTTCTGAACCGCTTGGATGGCGATATCGATCATCTGCTGTGCTGTGTTATAGGTGGCGGAAAGTGCAAGCGCATCCGCGTTATCTTGCATAAAGGAGACCGCAGCGGATTCGCTTTTTTCTATGAGATTGACCAGGATCCCAGAAACATTATTTGGGAGGGCCATGATGATCTGTGCGTCATTTACAACGCTGCTGTCCCCAAGGCGAATGCGTTGGACAAGGCCAGTTGAAGAGCTAGTCCCTTGGAAGGCTTCAAGTAGCCGATCAGACATACCCTTGATGGGACGCTGCACATCACTGTAATTCGTGCACTCACTGTTGCTGCAGTCGAAAATGGTAATGTCACCACCTTCGAGGATGTCAGTTAATCCGTAAGAAGGGGTCGTATAGTCAGGCTTTACATTACCCTCTTCACCGGTGTTGCTTGCGTCGTAAACAATGAATCCGGTTAGCGACATGATCTCTTCTCTGAACCGATCGGCGCTTCCGCCAAAAATGGGTACCACATCGCTATTTTTGAGGGCCGTCCATAACGGGTTGCCAAGCTGGTTCTCTCGGGTCTCTTCATTTACGGACCCGTCTGCAATTTCCCTCGTTGAGCTGTTACTTCCTGAGGAAGTGAAGGAGTCGAAAATGCCGTCAAAAACACCCGCGCCAGCTGTTGCTACATCTGCCGCTGCTTTGGCGGTATCAGTAAATTCATCTGGCGCGTCCATGGTCAAGATGCCTCGCGCCATCTTGCATGAGTCGAGCATGCTGTCGTTCATTTCCTGGATCTTGGCGAGGAACTTGGTAACAGAGTCCGCTAGCTCGGGTGACATCTCTTTCAGAGCCACTTCAAAGAGCAGACCCGCGGCATTCTGAGCCGTGGCACGCGCCAGCTGTATGAGCTGGTCCTTGTTAATAAAGGAGAACGAGCCACCAAATATGTCGATGCCACCACACCCTGCAGAAATTGAAGGGGGATCCAGGTAAACCAAATTGGCTCGAGTGATTTTCGTACGTGCCGAGTACCGCCCTCCCGAGAGGACGCCTCGACGAGCAGACTCATATGCACCAGGAGGACTGGTATTGCTCATCATGTCATTGAAAACGCCGTCAAGCGTGCTGTTCAGCGAGGCGTTGGTCGATGAGGCGCCCGCCATGAAGCAGGTTCCTAGCGCAACAGCCATCGCCAGTTTGGATAGTGCGACTTTCATCGGCTGATTTCCTCTTCGATAAGCTCATACATCGAATCTGGATCAATGAATCCATCTTCTCGCGGAGCAATAGACTTCGATTCAATAAGTTGATTGAAACTCTGGCCCAGCGGGTTAAGGCGGCTTGACTGAGTGGACTGAAACTCTTCTTCTGAAATCACGCCATTCATTCGTGCCTGGGTAATAATGGCCTCTGCCAACGCATGGGCTGACGTACCCCCCTGACCGATCGATACGATGTTTTGGGAGTCAATCACGAGGTAGATCGCCGGCGTGGCGACTAAACCAAGCATCTCTGCCTGGCCTTCATCCACTGAGAAGTTTTCGTATCCCTTGATGGGAATTGGAGCTCCATCGAGAGAGATAGGCTGGACATCGAATCCGCCTCTACGCTTCACCCAGTTAAGCGGCCGGGTTTGTTCCAAACAGACTTCACAATCATCTTCATAGAAAAAGAACAGGCCTAGAGACCTATTACTGATCTCGCGAAGTAACCTGAATTTCGCTTCATCTGCTTCTTGGTCCATTGCCTTAGTGGCAAAGGATGCAGTCGAGCGATTGGTGTTCTCATCAAGCACGGGGTACTTAAGCAATGCTTGTTGATAGGTCTTTGTGAACTGCTCTGCCTTATCCAACGCGACACGCTTCAGAAACGCGTAGACCGCAACGGTTTGAACGTTCGTGGGATCGTCAAGGGCGGCTTGGTGGTAGCGAGGCAGGTTGTCTTTAAGCCACACGGCCGATAGGTAGGCTGGCTCTTCCGGAGGCTCTGGTGTCTCTTCCGGGGGCTCGGGTGGATCGATTTCGACGGGTACAACCTGAGGGGGATTTTCCTCTGGTGGCTCTTCTTCAACGGGCTCTGGTTCGTAGAAGAACCATCCTTCGTTTTGACTGTCCCAAAATCCGGATTGCGCATAAACTGCGGGTGAAGTAACTGCTATGCCAGCGCATGCAATTGCCGCTACCAGCAGCCGCTTTGGCCATAAGGCATTGTAGGGCTGTGACATGGTGTAGGCGCCATTTGTCCAATGTGAGCCCATGCTACGAAATGGCAAGAGCTATCGTCGGCGGATCGGCGCCAAAAAAGGGCGGACTTTGTGCTAGCGGGGACTCCCTATCTACCCTAAGTAAGTTGCGGAATTAACGTTGATAGTAGAAAGTAGGGTGATGCTGCTAAAAAGTGTACAATGTGGCATTAGTGGCAGTATCAAAGCGCGTCGTGTACTTTTTTAGTAATCAAGTGTAACTTACATTTACAACATTGGTGGTCGTTACTGTGGTCCAGAGCACCGGTATTAGCCCGCTTCATAGTGAAGCATGGATTGGGGTTAGCATGAACATGTTAGAAAGTAGGATCTTAGACCCTTCCAAGGGTCCCGTTATCCGTGATGCAAGCGGCAAAGAGCGATCGGTTGAGCTCACCGCTAGGGCATTGGCGAGGGTCTATGGCCTGGACGAAGAGGGGCTGACGACGTTCCTCAATAACGTTTCGCAAACGTTAACCGAACATGATTTAACACTCGACCAACTGATTGAGATCTTAGTGCGACACAAAGGGTCTCACGTTATGTCCGTTCGGCGCCTAAGGACTGCAGAGCGCCTTCGCGAGTTTTTTCACGGTGCGGGAGCTAAGCGCTTCGTGTGTGTGAACCCCTATACAGGGGAGAGCGAACTGGCCGTCGATACCACTCGATTGATTCAAGAGTGGGAGCGTAAGTACGGCCATGACGAGGTTGACGCGTGGAAAGTTTTTATTGACTGAGAACTATGCCGGGGTGGGCCAGATGTTCTTCTTGATCCATGCCAACCGGCTTCGGGCGCACATAGACGGTCACGAGTCTGCGTGACGCGCTGTCCAAGGGCACTGTTGTGAAACGAAACAGTTGCTCAGGAACACCCCAGAACTCAGAGCGGCTATAGCGTCGCTCTTTCTTTTTGGCAATGTTGTCTGCCAACCTGATCTCGACCAGCTCCTCTTTCATCAGCCATCGCGATAGCGACAGCGCACAGCTGGCCGGGGGTGTCGCTTGCTCTGGGTAAGGCGTGCTGGGGTCGACACCTTTGAATCCTGATCGCGCTGAAAACTGAGATAAAGCGTGTTCACTAATTTCCACTCTCCCAAGCACAGGAGAGGTCACAACGTTTTCACGACTAGTCGATGCTGTGATCGCATATTCATTTACATAGCGAGCCCCCACGTCACGTTGAGCCGTGGTCAGCTTTTTGGCTACCTGGAGCTTTGCCCCTTCGAGCCAAAATACCCCCCATTTTGCAAATGCCGATACAGGGTGCTCTCTATCCCCATCACCAATGGCCGCTAGCAGCGCTTTGCGGGTCGCGCCCTGAGATACTTGAATGATGTTAAGACCGCGCTGGCGCCAAGGGGTACCAACCGTTCCACTTGGCTCGTGATGATGATAGTCACTGCATAGCCGCCACGGATTGGCGATGATAGCTTTAAGGGCTTCAAGCTCACCAATCGCTTTTGCGTACCGGGTTTGCTCCCCCTCTAAAACGGGAAGCTCGATGCGGATGATGCCACTCCTGTCAATCCGAGAGCTGTCACCAAATTGGACGACTACGGTGTTCAACTCTTGGTCATAGCTTAGAACATCCGTGAAAATAGCGGCTTGAGTTATCATTGATCAGCTCCCACGCTAGTCATTTCGCTTCAGACAGTAACGCAGGCCCATATACCCCATATCCATACCTAGAACGCTGTTCCCGCACATAGTTCTGGCCTGGGCAGGATAGTCCATGAAGGTCTCTGCGAGCTCGTTGTACGCCACTTCCTCCATACGAAGGCACCGGTCAAAAGCCTCCTGATCTGCATTGCCATCAGCGACCAGCTGCTCACAGTGATAACGCGAAGGAAGATCTGGCAGCGACTTCATTTCTTCGGTGAAATTGACACGGTCGATGCCTCTAGGCTCTGTTTCCTGTGAAAGGGCGGGCATGCTGGCAACTAAGGCTGTGGCCACCATCATGCGCAAACTCTGCTTAATCAACGTGCTGGCTCCTGTGGGTAGTTCATTGGTTCGGGAATAATTACCGGCTGCCCGGCCCAGGTAAGGTGATTAATAAAAGCGCCATCCAGGGGGTAGCTGATAACAGCCTGGTTCACATAATCATTGATTGAATTCTGCTGCGGTGAAAGCGCCATGATCACGTCACATACCGCCACATTGACCTCCATATTATCTTCACCTTGCGGCGACATTGGCCAGGCCATAAGCCCAGCTTGATGCACCTTGGCGTATCGCTCGCCGCTTGAGGGGGTGTAGGGGCGCTGGGTCTGCATCCCTGATTCCTGAGCAGGCATAAGGTCGCAGGCCAACGCTATCGCGATCTTCGTGTCTGGTGCATATCCCTTATTGTGCAAGTAGGCTTGAAATCCTGAGCACGTTCCGTCAAAAAATGTCTCGTCAACGGGTATCGGCCGTGGTCTTCGTTCACCCTGACGCTCAATGAAGCGCAGCTCTTCTGGAACGTGACTCGGATACTCGCCCTCCGGGATATAACTGGAGAGGACCGGCGTCCGTTCCAACACTGTGCTGCCATCTGGTGATAAGGCAACGAGTGAAAACGCGTACCGGCGTAGTGATGCCCCTATGATGGTTTTGCCAGAGGCGTCATCGACCGTATCGCGAGGGGTTTGACTGTTACGGGCACCTTGACCAAGGCGGTGGCGCACACTTTCTACATGTCGGGGATTTGCCAAATCCATCATCTTGGGCATCCAGAGGCGAATTCGCCGAACCTTAGCCACCTCGGGGCCATCCGGATAGGAGGGCTCCAGAGACGTGATAAGGCTGGCGCGTCCGTGGAGAACGCGGTCATCACTGCCCATTGAAACAAGCCAACGGGCAAACAGGATGCCCGGCTTAGTAGGGTCGGATCTCGCGCTCTGAGCCACAATTAGGGGCGACTGTCGGCAGTGGTTAACCGTGCGTTGGTCGATCTTACCACCGAACCAGCTCCCGCGAGCTCGCTGGCCGAGCTTGTCCCGTTCTGGCGTGCTAATCGCCTTCAAGTCCATGCAGACCTGAATGGACTGAGCAGGCAAGGATGACGAGGTTGTTGGAACAACCTCACCATGTAGAATTTGATTCGCGGCATCTACAGTCTGAACGCGAACAAGCACATTCTCATCATAAATCCCTTGTTGCCGGGGTTGTCTTACTGTGGCTTGGCTGGGTAGGTATGCCATATTTAGTCTCCGTCGTCTCGCACACACACCGCTATGATACTGAAGTTGCCGGTAACCAGAACCCAAAGAACTCCTAGTCACGACAAGACGGCCATATTTGGGCCCGGAACGTCGCTCTCCCAGGGCAGAGCCGAGATACCGTGATCTTGCCACGACAAGGAGATTTTCAATGAACAACGCAATAGTCTACCGATTGAACAGCCCACTACCGGATACAGAAACACTGGCAGAGTTGCTTGAAGATGCACCCGGAAGGCGATGTCACTTTGATGAACTGTCGCACACAGGGTTCTGCCCCCCGATCTCGGGTGCCCAATATGCCGTAGAAACCGAAGGGTTGACTCTCTTCGCCGCGGAAGTGACCAAGGTGTTACTACCAGGCAAGGTCGTGAAGCGGGAAACTAGCAAGAAGCTTGAAGAAATTACCGCGAAATACGGTCGTGCACTAAGCGATGGCGAGAAGAAGCAGGTTAAAGAGGCAGTAAAAACTCACTTAATAGCACGCTCCCACCAATCCTCTGATCAGGTCGATATACGTCTCGATCGAAAGCGGTCTCTCCTTGTGCTTGATGTTAGTTCGGCAACAAAAGCAGATGATGTTATTAACAAGCTAAGAAAAGTCATAGGGTCACTCAAAGTGGTGCCTTTCGTGACACAGGAACCCGCTGTCGCTGCGATGACACGGTGGCTAGGGCAGGGGTGGCCAGATCCGGCAGGCTGGCGCTTCTCTGGCTCCTGCCGGCTGACAAGCTCGAATGGCTCCCATGTCACTTTCGATAAATGCCTCTTGGTTCATGAGCTTGATACTGCAGAAGCCCCTGATGAGGTCGAGAAGGTAGGGCCCTCGACAGAAGTGGATGCCTGCCTAAATCAAGGGCGGCTTTGTACAGAAGCTAAGTTTGAACTGGACGACATCGGCGAGTTCGTACTGACGCAAAGCCTAAGCCTAAAGTCGATGAAGTTTTCGGGGGACATTCCCGAAGTGGAAATTGAAGATGCTGACGAGGCACGACGCTTGAACTATGAGGCCACCGCGCTGCTGGAGTGGGGGTTGATTGGACAAGTGATAGACGATCTTCAGGCCTACTTAGGAGAGGCAAGTATCGAAGAGGAGGATCTGCAGCCCCCTCAGGAAGATGAAAGCCTTGGTGCAGTCGAAGTCGACTTGTCAGCAATTATAGTGGATAGCGGGACGGAAACGGGGGATGACGAGGCGAAGCAGGAAGGTGAGACTGTGGCTGAGGAAAAGCCTGCCCCGGTGGAATAGTAAGAAAACAGGAATAGCGTGAGAGGAAGAGCCCCAAGCCATATGCCGGCATGGGGCTCTTATCATTTTGGTATCCTGATTAAGGGCTTGTTGATGAAGGTCTAAACGTATGTGCTAGTGGATCGGTGTCAGCGCGCCGGCGCTCAACATCGGCTTCGCTAATTAGACCATGCGCAACCAGAAGGCCCTCCGTGGTATCCGTCTGAGACAATAACCCTTCCTTAATCGCCTCGTATCGCAGCACCTTATCGGTTGCTCTAGCGCTGAATACATCACGAAACTTCCCGATGTTGCCAAGAAGGCACGCTAAAGCGGCCGCCGCGCCGGCGAAGGTGGCGACAACACGAGCGTTGTCTTGCAGCTGGTCTTGCGAGTAAGTGCTCAGGTCCGATGTGTTGACATCCTCCCCTCCCTCAGCTTGCGCTGCCGTCTAGCGACGGAAAGGAAGGGGATTCCCAGGTTGTTACCTTCCTGGTTTCTGCTTCCAAGACGATTGCCCGAGGGAATGGCTTGGTTATCGCCGTAAAAGTCCCACAGTGGGGATTTTTACGGTGGCGAACCAACTCATATCCCCCAGGTCTCACATCGTCTCCACAGACGTAACTTTCCGAGTGCCCCTCGGTAGGTCGTGTCGACGTGAGCAGTATAGCACTGTGCAAATCATCAGCAAGGGCATCCTGCGGATGCCGCGCTATCCATCCGCTCACTAAAAGTAAGCGGTTTTTCGCGCTGATTGATAAAAGAAGAGGACTCCTTCACCAAGTCAATCCCGGTTTACACGTATGAGGGAGACCGGATTATTGAGGAGCACTGCGAGGAACCCGGATGGCCAAATGTGACCCATCTAGGTCACCTGATGTACGAGAACACTTACTCAACTGACAAAGAGCAAGTGGTGGCTTGGGCAAAGCGAAATGCTCGGGGGCATAGTATGTACGCCCAGGAAGAAATCGAACGTCTCGAAGAGCAAATCAACACCCGGCGTAGCCAGTTGGTAAAGGCTCAAGCTTGGCAAGCAACGCTGGATGCTGACTATCCAACTATCCCGGCTGAGTTATAAGCATGGCTCGCGCAAAGCTGCACCTGATTTGTGGCAATTGTGGTTGCAACGATATGTGGTCGTATTGGATTGATCCGCGGGGGCGAGACATTGATGGGGAGCTGGTGCCAGCGGTGTTCTTGTCCTGTGGTAACTGCGAAACGCTGCATGATCTTGCCGATACAGCAAGCGATCGGTCTGATGTGCGTAAAGGGTGAATTGTCGTTGCCGGTTAACGCTGGCGCCAGCTACCCTACGGGTACTCTCGCACGCAGCTCTTGTAGTGTTAGCACCGAAAAATTGTCGCGGTCTATGATCCATCTATTACGCAGTAGCTTTCTGGATTAGACAGGGCTCAGTAAACTGGTGCGTGAACGTACCAGTAGGTATATCGGAGATATAAGGAATCCGCGATGACTGACGCTAACCGAATCAAAAACAATACCGCCATTGTTTCAATGTACGAAGGGTATATTCGCAAAAGCATAGCGCGCCTCTCTGCGGTAGAACGCCACCGCATGATCATATTGCTCCGATATGTCAGAGAGGAAGCCCAGTTTGGAGAAGACATCCCACCAGCAGCCAGCCTCCTAGAAGCGAAATCCGCCGACACGCTAATTGAGCTGATCGCAGCGACGGCTGGCGAAACTATCGAGGAAACAGTGAAGGCTGTCGGTAATCGGTTGCTATCCAGAGATCAGGCTGCCAAAGCTATCCTTAATGAGGCGAGTGACATTATCTGGTTTTCCGAAGACATCAAGCAGAAAGCCATGGCAACTACCGATACCAATGCGCGTGACGCGCTATATCAAGCTGATCACTTGTTGGCAATCGCCAACAACTGCGCGAAGTGACTTTGCACCGGTTCGACTCATCGCCAGCCTTGTTTGCGGGAAGCTGGCGTGAGTGAGTGGGAGAGCATCCAAAATTTTGCGCAACGTATGGCTGTTTTTGCTTATACGTTTAACGAGATGCTGGGTAACGCTGATTTTGAGTCTCTACGAAGCGAGTGGCGGTATTACTATTCAGCCCTGGGTTATAGTAAAAGAGAAGTCCTGGCGCTGGAGCTGAACATAGCCGAGTGTCATGACCGGCTTGTAGAAGCTCAGGCAGCGCTTCATAGGCAAGCTGACTCACGTAATGCGTTGGCGGAGATTCGCTCGGGGCGCGCACAACTCAAAGCTCTTGCCATCAAGCCCCTCCACGGCTGCCCTGTCTGGATTTATGCAGTCCCGGCGCTGGGTGAGCGTCTCTTTCTGGTTGTGGGATGAAAACAAAGTGTCATCCCACAACATTCGACGCAATCAATGACCAAGGAGCTTCGCGCATGCCTCTAACTGACACCGCTCAAGATGTCATCAGCCCTTACCAGGAAGTCGATGAATTACGTTCCCAGATTAACGATGCCAACTACCGCTATTATGTGCTGGACGACCCTTACCTGACGGACGCTGACTACGACAGCCTTATGCAGAAGCTGATGGCGTTGGAGGAAGCTAATCCGGAGCTGGTGGTTCCCGAGTCGCCTACTCAGCGGGTAGGTGCAGCACCCGCTGCAGGCTTCAGTGAAATCCGGCATGCGACACCTATGCTGTCCCTGGGCAACGCCTTCAATGATGACGATCTGGCGTCATTCGGTCGACGTATTGCAAAAGTGCTTGGCCAACCAGCCTCCGATATCGAATTCGCCTGTGAGCCCAAACTGGATGGCGCTGCGGTATCCTTGGTGTACGTGAACGGGTTGTTAGTCAGCGGGGCGACACGAGGCGATGGGACGGTAGGGGAGGACATCACCAGCAATTTGCGCACACTTCGAACCGTGCCCCTGGCACTCCAAGGTGAGAACATTCCGGCTTTGGTTGAGGTTCGAGGTGAGGTGATCCTCCCGCACCGTGACTTCGAGTCCTTGAACGACCGGGTACGCGAAGAGGGACGCAAACCTTTCGCTAATCCTCGTAACGCCGCGGCCGGTAGTCTCCGGCAGTTGGATCCTAGTATCACAGCGACACGCCCGATTGCATTCCACGCTTACCAGATGCCTCAAATCTCTCCAGACATGGGAGACACCTCCCATGGCCAGCTCATGGAGCGCCTTCGCGGGTTTGGATTCATCGTCAGCAAAGAATTGAGCATTGTTAAGGGCATTGACGGCCTGATCGCCTATTGCCAAAACCTCGGGGCAAAACGAGACGACATGCTCTATGACATTGATGGCGCCGTGATTAAGGTCAACAACCTGACCCAGCAGCAACAGCTTGGGTTCTTGTCTCGATCGCCACGATGGGCCACTTCTTTCAAATATCCAGCACAGGAAAAAGCCACTCCATTGATTGGCGTAGATTTCCAGGTAGGGCGCACAGGCGCAATTACTCCAGTTGCACGGCTGGCGCCCGTATCCGTTGGCGGTGTCACTGTTTCAAATGCCACCCTGCATAACGCTGATGAAATTGAGCGCCTTGGCGTTCGCATCGGCGATATAGTCATCGTCCGCCGTGCTGGCGATGTGGTGCCACAGGTTAGCGGGGTGCTCATAGCATCACGTCCAGATGATACCAAAGCGATCACGTTCCCGACGCATTGCCCAGTATGTAGCTCGGATGTGTCGCGCCAGCCAGGAGAGGCAGTAGCCCGTTGCACCGGTGGCCTTGTTTGCGCCGCTCAGCGTAAAGAAGCCCTTAAACACTTCGTGTCACGCAAGGCGTTTGATGTGGATGGCGCGGGAGAAAAATTGATAGCCCAGCTGGTCGAGCATGATTGGGTGGAGTCGCCTGCGGATTTATTTCGGCTCCAGGCTAGTCGTTTGGCTTTGCTGCCACGGATGGGGGAGAAGTCCGCCCTTAATCTCGTCGAAGCGTTCTCAAAGGCGCGACAAACCACCCTGGCTCGCTTTATCTACGCCCTAGGCGTTCGGGAAGTGGGTGAATCTACTGCACTGGCCCTTGCCAAGCAGTTCCGGGCCCTCGATACCCTCATGTCAGCTGATCAAGTGACTCTTGAGACAGTGGATGATGTGGGCCCGATTGTAGCCGGCCATATCCGCGCTTTTTTCCAGCAGGAGCGAAATCAGCAAATCATCACCGCGCTGCTTGATGCCGGCGTGACCTGGGAGCAAGAAGATGCACCACAGGGCGATCTTCCATTAGCTGGTCAAACGTGGGTATTGACCGGGACCTTGGAAACAATGACGCGTAGCCAGGGGAAAGCCCGACTCATGGCCCTCGGGGCCAAGGTAGCTGGCAGTGTGTCGAAGAATACCGATTGCCTGGTAGCTGGCGCTAATGCGGGAAGCAAACTGGCCTCTGCTGAAAAATTTGGTGTGAACATTCTTGATGAAGTGCAATTTAGTGAACGACTTGGAGGGCTTGAATCTTCCGGCTGATTAGCCGCTACCGCCACATCCACGACCAACTGTACCTTTGAGCTATCTGCCCTGTGGCCCGCCGTTTGATACCGGCAGGGTCCCAGGGCATTTTCGTGCTGGGGGCTGATGCCATGAAGTCGGCTAAAAGAGGGCGGACTGCAGCCAGCTTGTACATGCGCGATGACGAGACAATTAGAAAAATAGAAAAGGCGTTTCGCATGCCATTGAAGCATTGGATATCCAAGGGGGCCGCATGAAAATTTTATGCAGAACAGATCGGCTAAGACGAACATTGAATGCCGTAGGATTTGGTATTCTGCTGTTAGCACCGTTGTCATTACAGGCTGAAATGCTTGGTTATGATTACGTAGATATATACGGTAAAAAAAATAATTCTGAACCTGGCGGAATTTATGCAAACCCCAAAGGAGAAATTACTTTTCATCTCCGTGCTGGGGTAGATAGAAAAGTAGAAGTTGAAATTGCTTCTCCGGAAGGACAGGTTTATAGCAATAAGCGTAGCGAGCTTCTTGGTGCAAATGATCGAGTCGAATATCAAGGTCGCTCGTATTACGGAGCGGCCCTCAAACTACGTGCCCCTAGTGACGGCGATTATCTAGCAATTTCAAGAATAATATCATCATCAGGCGAAGTGGTTTCAGAGGATAGGTATCGACTCGTTGTTGCTCGAAATCCCCCTAGCACAGGGCAATTTGAAATTGATCAATCGAGAGCGGTTTTTTGGAGTGGCTATGAAAAACCTTTACTTAGTGGCCCAAGGCTTCAGGGTGTATACCTAAGAGGGATAGAATCGAATATCCCCCTATCTCATGTTAATTTTACTCTTCTTAAACCAAATGGTGAAGTAGTAAAAACTTTTAGATCTAACATTTCGGGCAATGAGGCCGGAATTTCTAGGACTGAATTTCTAGTTGAAAACACTCAAGCTGATAGGACTTTGAAAGCAGAAGTTGTAGATGCCGCAGGAAACTTCTCAGTTAATGAGATGGAGTTACTTTATGATTACAGTGATGGCAAGTCAGAGGTAGGCAATTCTGAGACCATCGCTATTTATGATCCTTCACGATTTAAAGGTCAGGAGATTCCCGGGATTGGTGTAGTGAATGGCTATATTCCTTACACTCCTGGCATTACGATTTCGGAAAACCCAATTAGACTTATATTCCGAGTTCCCAAAGAGAATTACCACGAGTTCTCTCCCTATGGAATTGGCATTATTGGTAACTCACTGCCCCATATTGGAAATTCTATAGTCGCTGAGGATAAAAATAATGTATACGTCCATTCACAAAATAATTGGACTTCAACTTCATATGGGCTGGATAATGTAAGTTATCGTGGTTATGATAGGGCATTAAATTATCATGCGAATACAGTTTCTTGGAATTTAGATGACAAGGCTATTGTTGGTCCTAAAAAGCAACAGTATGCTGTTAAGTACTCTGATAGTGATTCATGGATAAGGGGGCATAGAAACTTCGGGCTTCATGATAAAACCATAAATTTAGTCGGTGCACGAGTAATTGTAGAATCACGCCCGTTCCGACAAAAAGTTAGATTTCGCTTAACAGGAACAAGTAGCAATCTGACCAAGGACGTTATTCTACAGCCAGGTGAAACGGTTGCAACTGTAGACTTTAACTACAATAAATATGATGACATGGTAAATAATGGAGGAAGTATATCCAGTGCCGTGTATTTTCAGGTTTTTGGACTTGACCAAGCTTCGGGACTATCATCTCAAGCAGGCAGGCATTATTGGATGGAAGGTGATTACACACCACCAGAAATATTAAGTATTAACTCAAATGCAGATGATGGTTCTCTGATTGTAGAAACATTGGAAAGTGACAGAGAACGAGTTGAGTCACATATAAGATGGCGCAATTACTATGTAGACTTCTCTAGCTCCTTGCTTCGTTTACAAGATGAGAATGGCAAATGGCATTCATTATCTCGTAGCCAAGAAATCGAGCTTAGCCATTGGCGTCGAGACTTCGTATATTCAACCAAAAATATCCCAGAAGGCGTGTACATAGCTGCTAAAGCTGAAGTTGTTGATATTCATAAAAATCAAAGCAACATGAAGCAGACTATGGAGATCATTGTAGACAGAACAAAGCCAGAAATTGCTTTTGAGTCTCCTGAGGAAGTTAAGACGCTCGATGATATTGTTATCGTTGTAAATGATAACCTTGATAGTTTGCCGGTAATCACAGATACCGTGATTCAAGGTGGACCTGCAAATGACAAAATTGGTCTTGCTACTGTAAGAGAAAATAACTCAAATAACCGTTTTCGGCTTGAGTATCCGATAATGTTTCCGACGCTAACCTCGGGAGAGGAGTATTTGCTGACTATTCATGCAAAAGATGTCAACGAAAACAATACAGATAATACCTTCAAATTTGTATACGACCCTCCCAGGGTCGATCTAGCCTATGGCGATGGCTTTGTGGCCATGCTGCCCGCGATCAGTCAGCCCTTCTATCGCCCCAGTGGGGCGCGGATTATTGAGTCCAAGCCCCTGCAGCTACGTGATGGCAGTTTGGTGGTGGGGCGCTACCAGTTGATTGCCACTCTACGGTCTGACGCGGAAGTACCGCTGATGATCAACGGGCAGCGTCTTAACCCAGGCGACACTGTGGTGCTCGATGAGCAGTACGACTTTGCTGCCAATGATTCGCAAATCTCGGTGTCAGCGTATCCCGCTGAAGATGGTGTGATTGGTACGTCATCGCTGCTGCTGTCGACTTCTGCGCCCAACGCCCCGGTGCTGTTGACCAACATTACCACCTGGCTGCCCGATATCGCCCTGACCGCCGACAGCTGGGAGGTCAAACAGCTGGTGGATCTGGTCGACATTCGCGCCGAGCGCAATGGCGAAACTACCTGCAGGGTGACCATGGATGTTGAGGAAGCCAAAACCGCCGACCCCATCGCTGACCCAGTATGCTTGATG
>Ga0209344_10002983_pt1 | contig 17526 bp, 19 predicted proteins | sample Cruoilmetagenom6_FD_187293 | JGI IMG/M metagenome (GOLD analysis project Ga0209344, IMG submission 187293) | Oil polluted marine microbial communities from Coal Oil Point, Santa Barbara, California, USA - Santa Barbara Oil Seep Sample 6 (SPAdes)... | ecosystem: Environmental > Aquatic > Marine... | reverse complement strand
CCGGCCCAACATGGGCATCGGCGGGATCACACCCGCTGAGAAACTGAAACTAGCCGCGTAATTCTACAAGCGGACCCCATTAGAAATGGGGGGATTACCACTCAGGCTCGGCAATTTGAGCAATAGTTTCGGCCATTTTACCCCAGTTGGATATCCTACATTTCGGTCAATCAGACTCGATTGGCAAGCTAGGGTCTGGTCCCCACTCACTCATCGAATTTTCGTATACAGAAACAGTTTCGTATCCCAACTGATACAGCCAGAAAGCATTCACGGTGGCGAAAATTCCACCCCCACAATATGTAATATGCCGCACCGCCTGGTTTTCCGTTGCAACCGCAAATGCAGCCCTGATTTCGGACAATGGCCGAAACGCGAGCGTTTCAGGGTCTACAAGTTCCGTTTGAGGTATGTTTACACTTCCTGGAATTCGGCCTGGCCGTCCGTAGCGCGGGTTTTCGCCTGAAAAAATATCTCGCCCAAGTGCATTCACCAAACTGGTCTCGGGATCGTCTATTGCTGCCAGAACCTCTGTCTTGCCAACAAACGATCCGGGCCGAATGTTAACCGTCAACTGACCTGGCGGATAACTGCATGGGGCAGTTGAGAGTGGCAGTTCTTCGGCCACCCATTTCTCAAAGCCACCATTCAACACCGAAGCTCGATCAAATCCCAACCAGCGCAGCATCCACCAGAAACGGGTCGCCCACGACATGCTGCGACGGCTGTAAAGCACAACGCGGGAATTCTTGTCGATACCGTGCCTTGCGAAAGCAGCGGCAACGGATCCCGGGTCTGCCAGTGTCATTCCGAAGGGGCTATCCTCAATTGAAAACTCGCCTTGCAAGTCGAAAAACCCGGCCCCGGGAATATGCCCATTCTCATGCTCATCTTTGCAACTGACGACTCGGTAAGGGCGCTTGCCGCCCTTCTCAAATTTCAGCACTGTTGAACAATCAAATACCCTGAGATTTGGATCGCCGAGGTTCCGCGCCAACCATTCAGTACTTACCAATGCGTTGGGGTTTTTCAGTTCGATTTTAGTCATATAATACCCTCGATAGGCAAAGCGCCGACGTTAGATGTCTACCAGTTTGTAATGCTTTATCCTATGTAACCATACTAATTCCACTTCTGCAGGATCAATTTCATGATTGGTATAATCCACGCCTAGGGATGCCTTCAAAGCGGCCAGCCTCCTTGAGACTTTGAAAATACTGATCTCTCTTGGACAATCGGAACCTGGCGCGCCGTGAAAAACATTCATTATTCCACTGATGCTCCATAATAGAGGATTGCAGGTGTTGAAGAAGAATTTTCTGAACACCCGTTATTTGCCCGGCTCGTATCAACTTCGATTATTCGAACAGTCATGTTGCAGATCTTTCAAAGTCGTCTGGCCGGTTAGAACGGTTGGTTGACGCCAATTTAATACAGTTGGAAAAATGGTATCTGCGGAGGGTTCTTAGCGGCCATTTGACGAATTTACTCTGCCATGGTTTCCAAGCTAACATAGCCATTCAGTTTTTCTTGTAGCACAACGAAATATGGGAGACGGTTATGAAAATCGGATTTATCGGCTTGGGCAATATGGGCGGGCCGATGGCCACAAATCTGGCCGCAGCCGGACACGCAGTGACGGGTTTTGATCTGATCGCCCCCTGCCCGGAAGGTGTAAGCGCCGCTGACAGCGCCAGGTCAGCGGCCACCGGGCGTGACGTGGTGATTACCATGTTGCCCAATGGCGATATCCTGCGAAGCGTTGCGGCTGATATTATTCCGGTGATGGCCGCAGGTGCAGCTTTCCTCGATTGTTCCACGGTTGATGTGCAAAGCGCGCGCGATGTTGCTGATCAATACAAAGCGGCGGGATTACTGGCACTGGACGCACCGGTTTCGGGCGGTGTTGGTGGGGCCACAGCGGGTACACTGACCTTCATGGCAGGGGGAAGTGACGCGGCATTTGCCAAGGCGGAACCCTTGTTTGACATCATGGGCCAAAAAGCGGTGCATTGTGGCCCATCTGGCAATGGTCAGGCGGCCAAGATCTGCAACAATATGATCCTCGGTGTGACAATGATTGCCACCTGCGAAGCCTTTGCATTGGCTGACAAGTTGGGTTTATCACGTGAAAAGATGTTTGATGTGGTATCCACATCATCTGGCTATAGCTGGACGATGAATGCCTACTGCCCGGCCCCTGGGGTTGGCCCACAATCCCCGGCCGATAACGATTATCAGCCAGGATTTGCCGCGGATCTGATGTTAAAAGATTTGCGCCTGTCGCAACAGGCAGCCCAAGCAGTGGATGCAGATACGCCAATGGGCCAGTCGGCAACTGACTTATACACGCAGTTTGTTGAACTGGAAAATGGATCAGGCATGGATTTTTCCGCCATGCTGCCACGGTTTGAAAAACGTGGGCGGGGTTAGAACAGCACCAAATCGGCCCCAAGCAACGCCGGGCTATGGCCCGGCGCACTAATTCGTATCCGCTATTTTGTTATCACTTCCGGCCCCATCATAAGCGTGGGAAGGTAAGTCGATATGAACGGGACATAGGTCACAATAATCAGGAATACGAAAAGTACTGCCAAAAATGGCATTGACGCACGTACCACTGACATCATCGGCATACCTGCCACCCCAGAGGTTACAAACAGGTTCAACCCTACAGGTGGGGTAATCATTCCGATTTCCATATTCACCACCATGATGATGCCCAGATGGATCGGATCGATCCCCAGTTCTATCGCGATGGGAAACACCAGTGGTGCGACAATCAACAACAACCCGGAAGGTTCCATAAACTGCCCGCCAATAAGCAGGATAATATTAACAACAATAAGGAACATTATCGGGCCGAGCCCTGCACTTAGCATCGCGTTGGTGATTTGTTGCGGTACCTGTTCATCAGTCAGCACGTGTTTCAGGATCAGTGCGTTTGCAATCACGAACATCAGTGTGATGGTCAGTTTGCCAGCGTCAAACAATGTCTGCCTGGTATCGCGATGGCCCCACGCAGTGACGATTGCCAGTGGATACTGCAACAGGCTGCGGCGCGCACGATCATCTTTTTCCGATAACGGCCCCATATCGCGATATACAAAACTGGCGATCAGAAAGGCGTAAATCGCGGCGACAGCTGCGGCTTCTGTTGGCGTGAAAATCGCCGATGTCAGACCCGGAATTCCGTAGATCCCGACCATGATGATCACAATCAGCATCAGCCCCCAGACGGCCTCTCTGAAGGAGGCACCAATTTCGCCCCACCCCGCCCAGTTGCCTTTGGGCATGTTTTTGATGCGCGCCATCACATAGATTGCAATCATCAGCATCAGACCAGCCAGAACACCGGGGATAACGCCGGCCAGAAACATCCGGCCCACGGATACCTCCACGGCAGCCGCATAAACCACCATCACAATTGAGGGCGGGATCAGGATACCTAATGTACCGGCGTTGCAAATTACCCCGGCGGCAAATTCTTTGGTATATCCGGCCTGTCGCATGGCTGCGATCACAATAGAACCTATAGCAACTACAGTGGCCGGTGATGACCCTGACAATGCAGCGAACATCATACAGGCAAAAACACCGGCAATCGCCAGCCCACCCTGTAAATGGCCAACGCAGGCAATAGAAAAGCGGATGATCCGTTGCGCCACTCCACCCGTTGACATGAACGTAGATGCCAGAATGAAAAACGGGATCGCAAGTAGGGTCGCGTGGCCTTCAAACGCGGAAAAAAGGGTTTGAGCGATGGATGCAAGCGAACTGTCCGAAAAAATCAACAGGAACAGAATAGAACTCATCCCAAGGGACACGGCAATGGGAACACCGATCATCATCAGACCGATCACCATCGTGAAAAGAAGTACTATTTCCATTAGCCATCCTCCCCACGTTGCGCGCGCATTTCTTCGATTTCGTCTTCTACTTCATGGCTGGCCACAACCCGGTCAACTTCACCCCGCCAAACCGAAAAACCCGCCTGTATAAAGCGAAATAACAACAGCGCCATCGATAATGGCAACACCAGATAAGGCACCAGACGTGGCATTTTTTCATAGTCGTCACCATCATTGAATGCGCTTTCCAACCAGCCCAAAATTGCAGGGTTTGGCACGCTTTCAACTTCGTACCAGCCTTTGGGGCGGAACTTGTCTTCAAATCCGGTCGGGAACCAGCGGCCATCAGTGCCGGGCAGATTGGCAAAATTGGCCCAATAATCCCAGGCACCTTTTAGCAGCAAAAAGGAATAGGCGACACAGACGGCAACCGCAACGACCCCAGCCACACGACGGGTATGAGGTGCCAGCGCATTGATCAGCACGTCAACGCCCAAATGTGAGTTTTTCTTTACCGCGTAAGATGCGCCCAAAAGCCCCAACCAGCCAAACATGAAAACGGTCAGTTCACCGCCCCATAAGCCAATGTTTTCTAGGCCAAGGAATTTGATTATTGCAGGGGGGTCATTGGCGAATAGCTTACGCACGACGACGTTTACAAAAGTAACAAGGGTCATCACCCCAAGAAGCAACGCAATTATCGTTTCTTCAATCTCGTCCAAAAATCCGGATTTACTGTGCATGTCATCCCCCCTGCCCAAATACGGGCGAACCATAACTGGCCCGCCCGCACAATTTCATAAGTCTAACCAATGCGTTTGCGCCGGTTTCTTACATGCTGTTGTTGATTGCCTGCGCGGCATCAATCATATCCTGGCCAACATCGTCAGCGAACTGTGACCAGACAGGCAACATTGCATCAACCCAAGCCTGACGTTGTGCCGCATCAAGTTCAACAATCTTACCACCAGCATCAAGAACGGACTGCCTGGCCGCTTCGTTGACTGCGAATGCTTCTGCATTTCGGGCCGTTGTAACTTCACCCAAAATTGTCAAGAATTGATCACGAACGTCGGCATCAAGGCTTTCAAGCCAATCCACATTGGTTACAACAAGATAGTCGATGATACCGTGGTTGGTTTCGGTTGTACCATCCTGCACCTCGAAAAATTTCTTGCCGTAGATGTTAGACCAGGTGTTTTCCTGACCATCCACAACACCCTGCTGCAGCGCGCCGTAGACTTCGGAAAACGCCATTTTCTGCGGGCTGCCACCGATTGCCGCCATTTGGGCGACAAGAACGTCAGACGCCTGCACCCGGAATTTCAGACCATTTGCATCTGAAGGCGAAACAAGCGGCTTGTTGGCTGACAGTTGTTTCAGACCGTTGTGCCAGAATGCCAACCCCTGCAAGCCACGCTTTTGCATGCTGTCAAGCAGTGCCTGACCCGCGTCAGAGCTTTGGAACGCATCTACAGCATCCATGCTTTCAAACATGAAAGGCAGGTCAAACAGGCGGAACTGTTTGGTGAACTTTTCAAACTTTGACAAGGAAGGTGCTGCAAGCTGCACATCACCTTGCAATAGCGCTTCCAGCACTTTGTTGTCGTTATAAAGTGTTGAGTTCGGAAAAACTTCCAAACAGGCTTTACCGTTCATTTCATCGTTTACACGGGACTCCAACAGTGATGCAGCGATCCCCTTAGGGTGCTTGTCTGTATTGGTTACGTGGCTGAATTTGATCACAACCTCACCTTCTTCGCAGGATGCAAAGGCGCTTCCAGCGGCAAACGCAAGTGCGGCACTAACCGCTACAGTTGTCAGAAGTTTCATGTTTCTCTCCCAAGAATTAATCGTTTGGCGCACATTCACAGGCACCCTTCGTTATTGGATCAGAGGTGTCAGATCAGTTCAAGTAAATTGTCGCGCCAACGGCTAATACGCAACCAAGTGCCGCGGCGTTTTACTGGCGTGAAATCGAATTAATAAGAAAAATCAGTAACGCCTGCGCAAACTTGCCATTGGCAACCAGAATCCGCCATATCTATACATAATCAGATTGGTTTTGGATGCAGGCGGGGTGAAATATGAATAGCGTCAAAATTCATGGTGATGACATTGTTGAAAGTGTGCGCTCGGCACTGCAATTCATTTCCTGCTATCACCCAAAAGATTTTCTCGATCATATTCACGCCGCTTATGAGCGTGAACAAAGCCCTGCCGCCAAGAGGGCAATCGCGCAGATTTTGGTGAACTCGCGGATGGCAGCACTGGGAAAGCGCCCAATGTGTCAGGATACCGGGATGGTCACGGTTTTCGCCAGTCTTGGGCAGGACGCACGGATCGAATCGGATAAACCACTGGACCAGCTGATTAATCAGGCTGTTCGTCTGGCCTATTTGGATGCTGATAATCCATTGCGTGCATCAATGGTCAGCGACCCGCTTTTTGAACGGCTGAACACCCGTGACAACACCCCGGCAGTAACCCATGTGGAGCTTGTTTCCGGCGCAGATTTGAAGCTGACCATTGCAGCCAAAGGCTTTGGGTCTGAAAACAAAACACGGTTTACCATTCTGAATCCCGGCGATTGCGTGGCTGACTGGGTTGTTGACACTGTCGCCGGGTTGGGTGCCGGTTGGTGCCCGCCCGGCGTGGTTGCCATCGGGGTCGGTGGCAGCGCAGAAAAAGCGATGCTAATTGCCAAAAGGGCTGTTCTGGACCCGCTGGATATGGGGGAACTGATCCGGCGTGGTCCGGCAAACAAAATTGAAGAACTACGCCTGGAACTTTATGACCGTATCAATTCACTGGGTATCGGTGCGCAGGGCCTTGGTGGTGTAACCACGGTGCTTGATGTAAAGGTCGCCACTTATCCAACCCATGCAGCATCACAACCAGTGGCGCTTATTCCGCAATGCGTTGCAAACCGGCATGTTCACATCACGCTGGAAGGATCCGGGCCGATTGAACTGCCCCCCCCTGATCTGCAAGACTGGCCGCAGGTGGCGCTCGACCAAACAGCCCATGCAGCACGGCAGGTGAATATCAACACCCTGACCCGTGAAGAAATGGCAAACTGGATACCAGGCGAAACGCTGTTGTTATCAGGCAAATTGCTGACTGGGCGCGATGCAGCCCATAAGCGGATCGCTGATATGCAAAAGCGCGGTGAAAGTCTGCCCGTCAGCTTCAAGAACCGCCTGATATATTATGTGGGGCCTGTTGAAGCAGTCAGGGACGAAGCCATCGGCCCGGCGGGGCCAACCACATCATTTCGAATGGATAAATACACTGACATGATGCTGGATCTGGGGCTTTTGGGCATGGTGGGCAAAGCCGAACGCGGTGATAAAACAATCGCATCGATAGCCAAGCACCGCGCAGCATATCTTGCCGCTGTTGGCGGCGCAGCTATCCTTGTATCCCGGGCAATCAAAAAATCCACGGTCATTGCTTTTCCAGATCTTGGCATGGAAGCTATCCATGAATTCGAAATTGAGGATATGCCGGTTCTGGTTGCCGTTTCACCAGATGGGAAATCCGTTCATTCCTCAGGCCCCAGGGCATGGTCTTGCAAACATAAATGTGTCAGTTGAAATCAACCCTAATAGTCTGAGATTATCTGTTGAAATCCTTTACCCAATCCCCGACCGATGATGCGTTTGTTCAAAACCCCTACCCGTTTTACGAAATGGCGCGGGAAGAAGCAGGTGCGATGTTTTACTGGCAGGACTATAATATGCCCTGTGCCGTCTCCTATGCAGCGGTCTGGGCGATATTGAAGGACAGACGGTTCGGGCGTGAAGAACCAGCGCAGAACATCTCGGAAAATCCACCTCATCAGGCAGATTTCTGGGCGATTGAAAAACACTCTTTATTACAACTGGAGCCACCAAAACACACACGCTTGCGCGGGCTGATCCTGCGCGCATTCACATCGCGTAAAATTGCCGGGATGGGGCCGGATATTGCAGCACTTGCGCATCAAATGATTGATCAGATCGAAGGCGACACCTTTGATCTCATCCCTAGCTTTGCTCAACAGTTGCCTGCAATTGTTATCGCGCGTCTTCTTGGGGTTCCCGAAGATCGGGTGGGTGATCTGCTGGCCTGGTCACACGCGATTGTCGGGATGTATCAGGCGCGACGCGACCATACCCAGGAAGTGGTCGCTTCCAAAGCAGCGCAGGAGTTTTCCGATTTCCTGACTGATTACATTAGCTTTCGTCGTGGCCGGCCGGGCGATGACCTGATCACCAGCCTTATCGCCGCCGAAGAAGACGGAAAACGCCTGACCCGCGAAGAACTAATTTCAACTTGTATTCTGTTGCTTAATGCAGGTCACGAAGCAACAGTTCACACCATCGGAAACGGTGTAAAGGCGATGTTGGAAACCGAATATCCCAAAGATTTGTTAGCACCAGAAAACATCGCCCCACTGATCGAAGAAATCCTGCGGTTTGATGCGCCGCTGCACATGTTCACCCGCTATGTTTACGAAGATGTCGAGGTCGGCCGCCATACCCTGCGCGCGGGCACCCAGGTTGCCTGCTTGTTGGGGGCAGCCAATCGTGACCCCGCCAGATGGTACCGCGCTGATCAGTTTGACCCAATGCGCGCGGTCCAGACTAACGCCAGCTTTGGGGCCGGTGTACATTTTTGCATTGGCGCACCCCTGGCGCGGTTGGAACTACAGATCGCCCTGCCAATTCTGTTTGAACGATGCCCCAATCTGGCGATCGAAAACCAACCCCGATACAGCAATGCGTATCATTTCCACGGCTTGTCATCGCTATGGGTAAGACGTTGATCAGATCGGCAGCATGGTGGTGGTTTTGATTTCTTCCATCGATAAAAGCGCGGTAACGTTGAATACCTGCACCTCTGAAATCAGCGCCTGATAAAAATCATCATACGCCCGGGCGTTGGCGACCCTGACTTTCAGAATGTAATCAATATCACCAGCCAGACGATGCGCTTCCATCACTTCTGGCCTGTCCCGCAGGGCTTTCAGAAACTTTGCCTGCCAACCAGCTTCGTGTTCACTGGTGCGGATCAAAACAAAAAAACAAGCCTCAAGTCCCAGAGTTTCCGGATCCAGAATGACCGTCTGGTGGCCTATCACCCCGGCGTCGCGCAATTTGCGTATGCGATTCCACACTGGTGTTTTGGAAGATCCGGCTTTTTTTGCAATTTCATCCAAAGATTGACTTGCATCGCTCTGCAATTCCCCAAGGATTTTCCGGTCAATGGCATCCAGACGAACAGACATTCTACATTCTCCTGATTTGTGGAATATCCACATGATTTCACCCACCAGGCAGAACGTATGTTCTTATCTACCTTGGGATATAGCAAACAAGCAGAACAATATCCTATATTCAAGAGGTATTAATCAGGGTCTGTCATGCAACACTTTCCAATTTTTCTTTCCCTTACGGACCGCAGCGTGGTGCTATCTGGCGGTGGAGATGCGGCATTGGCAAAGCTGCGTTTGTTGTTAAAAACCCCGGCGCTTATTGCTGTGTTCGCCCCCAGCCCTGCAAAGGAAATACTTGCATGGGCAAGGGAAGCCAGGATTGACCTGAAACAACGTGTTATACGCGAAGGCGATATTGGTGATGCCACCCTGTTTTATGCTGCTAACGAAAACCCGGCAGAAGACACCCGAGCAGCGGCAATCGCCAAGGCAGAAGGCGCGTTGGTCAACATTGTTGATAACCTGCGCAACAGTGAATTCATTACCCCCGCAATCGTTGATCGAGATCCGGTAACCATCGCTATCGGAACAGAAGGTGCCGCCCCGGTTCTGGCCCGCGCGATTAAGGCTGATCTGGAACAAACCCTGCCAAGCAATCTTGGGCTGCTGGCGCGTATCGGCAAGGCGTTCCGCCCGATGGCTGAACGGTTGCCAATGGGTCGTTCGCGGCGGAAATTCTGGGCAGAATTCTATTTAAACAAAGGCCCCAAGGCTTTTGATATGGAAGGACAATCGGGTGTGGAAACAGCTTTGGTTGACCTACTCAGCAACCATTTGGTGGCGCGCGCACCCCAGGGTTTCGTGGAATTTACCGGCGCGGGCCCGGGTGATCCCGATTTGTTGACACTAAAGGCCCGCAAAGCACTGGATCGCGCAGATGTCGTGTTGCACGATCACCTTGTCAGTGCCCAGGTTCTGGAACTTGCGCGGCGCGAAGCCCGGATCGTCGACGTTGGAAAATCCGGGTTCGGCCGCTCAATGGCGCAGTCAGACATCAATGACCTGATGGTAAAACACGCCCTGAAAGGTGAACATGTGGTTCGGCTTAAATCCGGTGATCCAACAATATTCGGGCGTTTAGACGAAGAAATTGACGCCGCAGATGCAGCAGGCATTGAATGGCGCATCATTCCGGGCATTACCGCTGCATCTGCGGGCGTCGCAGCCATCGGGCAAAGCCTGACACAACGTGGCCGAAACAGTGCAGTACGCATGCTGACCGGTCATGACATGCAGGGCTTTGGCGAACATGACTGGGCCACGCTTGTGCGCCCGGGCGAAGTTGCCGTTATCTATATGGGCAAGCGCGCCGCGCGGTTCATTCAGGGTCGGTTGCTGATGCACGGGGCAGCTGGTGACACCCCAGTTACGTTTATCGAAAACGCCTCGCGCGGGGATCAACGCACCATTGCAACAACACTTACCGAGTTGGCGCAGGCAATGACCAAAGCAAACATGACCGGGCCGGCCTTGACATTTATTGGCCTGACTCCACGCGCGGCAGTTCTTGCCGCTGACGAAATTCATCAAAAGGAAATCGCGCTATGACTCGCCGATTCACACCTAAAATAATTACCGCCAACGCCCTGCTGGAAGGTGATGTTGTCTACCTTTGCGCAGATGGCACATGGTCACGTGAACATGTGGACGCAGAACTGATTGAAGATGAAGCGCACGCGCAGTTGCGCCTTTTGGATGCAGAGCAATCCAGTGGCATTGTTGGTGTCTATCTGGCGGATGCGACTGCAGGAAAGGACGGGCCGGAACCGGTTCACTTCCGCGAAGCGTTTCGTGCAAAAGGGCCATCAAACTATGCTCATGGCAAACAGGAAAGCCAGAAACATGTATAGCTATAATGACTTCGACCGTGCCTTCGTGGCCGAACGCAATGCTCAGTTTCGCGCGCAGGTCGAACGACGCATTGACGGTTCGTTGACAGAAGACGAATTCAAACCCTTGCGCCTGATGAATGGTCTGTATCTGCAGTTGCATGCCTATATGCTGCGCGTTGCGATACCCTATGGCACGCTGGACAGCGCCAAGATGCACCAACTGGCGATGATTGCAGATAAGTTTGACAAGGGGTACGGGCATTTCACGACGCGCCAGAATATTCAGTATAACTGGCCAGAACTGCGCGAAGTCCCCGATATTCTGGACGCGCTGGCTGATGTGGAAATGCACGCCATTCAGACATCCGGCAACACCATCCGCAATGTCACTGCAGATCATTTCGCCGGGGCCGCAGCAGATGAAATAGCAGATCCGCGCCCAGTTGCAGAATTACTGCGCCAGTGGTCCACTGATCACCCCGAGTTCCAGTTCCTGCCGCGCAAGTTCAAATTTGCGATCACCGGATCCCCGCATGATCGTGCCGTGACCCGCGCCCATGACATTGGTGTGCGAATGATCACTCAAAACGGTGAACCGGGATATGAAATTCTGGTGGGTGGCGGATTGGGGCGCACGCCAATGGTGGGTCAGGTAATCCGTGATTTTCTGCCAGTAGCTGACTTGCTGCCATATGCCGAAGCAATTGTCAGTGTCTACAACCTGTTGGGTCGCCGCGACAACAAGTACAAAGCCCGGATCAAAATCACCTTATATGAAAACGGCATCGAAAATATCCGTGCGCTTGTCGAAGAACGGTTCAAAAAGCTGCGAACTGAATTTGACGGCAACGACCAACTGATGTTGAACGAACTGGAACATCAGTTTGCCGCCCCTGCTTATGTGGACAGGGCAACAACGTCTTATCTGTTAGCACGAGGGGCAAACCCGCTTTTTCGGTCCTGGGCAGAAACCAACCTGTCAGAACATAAAAACCCGGATTATGCGATTGTTACCATATCGCTGAAAGCACATGGGCAAACCCCTGGTGATGCAACATCTGATCAGATGAGGCTGATGGCGGACCTTGCCGCGCAATACGGCCATGACGAATTACGCATCAGCCACGAACAAAACGTGATCCTGCCCCATGTGCATAAATCTGATCTTGCAGTCATTCACGCCGAACTAGGTAAAGCAGGTCTGGCCACAGCAAATATAGGCCTGATTTCCGACATCATCGCCTGCCCTGGCATGGATTATTGCGCCTTGGCAACGGCGCGGTCAATTCCGGTGGCCCAACAAATTGCAACCCGGTTCGATGAACTAAAACTGGAACATGAAATTGGCCCGCTCAAGATCAAGATATCAGGCTGTATAAACGCATGTGGCCATCACCATGTAGGCCATATCGGCATCCTTGGATTGGATCGCGCCGGTGTGGAAAATTATCAGATTACGCTTGGCGGCGACGGAACCGAAGACGCGACGATCGGTCAGCGGGCCGGTCCCGGTTTTGCCTATGACGCGATCGTTCCTGCAATTGAACGGATCATTCACGCCTATCTGGGCCTGCGCCAAACCCAGGACGAAACCTTCCTTGATGCGTTCAGGCGCGTCGGGGCGCAGCCCTTCAGGGATGCATTATATCCGGTTGAGGACACAGCAAATGCCGCTTGAATTCCCGCTTCCGTCAGTTGCAAAACGGGTGGCAAGCCTTAATGCAACTTATCGCTACCACAGCGCCACTGACGTGTTGAAACACACGTTAAGCGACACGCAGGTCGGGCGCGTGGCAATGGTATCATCTTTTGGCGCGGAATCTGTAGCGTTACTGCATATGGTTGCTACGGTTGATCGCACGACACCTGTTTTGTTTGTCGACACCGAAATGCTGTTCCCCGAAACACTGACCTATCAGCAGGAGGTCAGTGAATTTCTGGGCTTGACCGATGTGCAGATCATCCGCCCTAACCGCGATCAGATGTTTTTGCGCGATACCGATGCCATGTTGCACCTGAAAGATCCCGATGCGTGTTGTGCACTACGCAAAACCGAGCCGCTGCAAAATGCGCTGGAAGGTTATGATGCATGGATCACAGGGCGCAAACGCTTTCAGGGCTCAACGCGCCTTGACCTGGAATTTTTTGAGGCTGAAGAAGACAAACGCATCAAAGTGAACCCGCTGGTTCACTGGACGCCGGGAGATGTGCAGGACTACTTCATCAACAACCGCTTACCGCGCCACCCGATGGTTGCGCGCGGATATCCTTCTATCGGATGCGTACCGTGCACGTCTGCGGTGGAAAAAGGTGAAGATGCCCGTGCTGGGCGCTGGCGTGGACGCAAAAAAGAAGAATGCGGCATTCACTTTGTGAACGGTCGGGTTATGCGTGGATCGAAGGAATTTGTAGTATGAACACAGTTGTAACTGATGCCGGATTTGGGCCTGACAGCTGGTCAGGCAGTTTCGTGACTCCACGGGGATTGGCCGCAAATCACGTAGGCCCATTTGCGCTTGATCTGGGATCTGATGCCAGACCCGAAGAATTGGTTGGGCGTCTTGAAAACGTGGAGATGATCCGCATCGCATTTCCCAGCTTTGCTGATGGCCGGGGTTTTAGCATTGCGCGCCAGTTGCGAATGATGGGGTACTCTGGGCGGCTGCGTGCCTTTGGTCATGTGATCGCAGATCAATACGCGATGGCACGCAGATCAGGTTTCGACGAAGTGGAAATTGACGAAGTTTTGGCCAGGCGGCAACCCGAACAGCATTGGTTGGCGCGTGCCAGCTGGCAGAACCATGACTATCAGTCGCGGCTTCGCGGTTAATCAGGGCTTCAATCATTTACAATTCACACCTAAAAGGGAGCCGGGTAATAAGGCCTGGCAAATTGATATGAATGTTCAAAGTACAGTGACAAAAGAAACAAAATCAAAAACTCCCGCACGCCCTGATGCCCAGACTGTGACATCAGTTACCCACTGGACAGACAGGTTATTTTCTTTTCGCGTAACCCGCCCCCAAAGCCTGCGATTTCGTTCAGGTGAATTTGTGATGATCGGATTGCTTGGCGATAACGGAAAACCATTGCTGCGTGCTTATTCCATAGCGTCCCCAAGCTGGGATGATGAGCTGGAGTTTTATTCGATCAAGGTTCAGGACGGCCCCCTGACTTCACGCCTGCAACATATCAAGCCTGGTGATGATATTATCCTGCGACCAAAACCTGTTGGTACGCTGGTGCATGATGCACTGATCCCCGGCAAACGGTTGTATTTCTTTGCCACAGGTACGGGTATAGCCCCGTTTGCGTCACTGATCCGCGACCCGGAAACCTATGAAGAATATGATGAGGTCATTCTGGCCCACACCTGCCGCGATGTGGCGGAACTTGAATATGGTCGCCAGCTGGTTGAAAGTCTGGCTGACGACCCGCTGATAGGTGAATTTATCGACGGCAAGCTGCGCTATTACCCTACCACAACACGTGAACAAAGCCCGGTTATGGGGCGGATCACAGATCGGTTGAAATCAGGCGAAATGTTCGCTGATCTTGGCGTTCCGGAAATTTCACCAGAAAATGATCGCGCGATGGTTTGTGGTTCAATTGGATTGAACACTGACCTTAAAGAAATTCTTGAGGGCTTTGGGCTGCGTGAAGGTGCCAATTCTGACCCGGCTGAATACGTGGTGGAAAAGGCTTTTGTTGGCTAAGGTAGGACTGCGGATAACTAGTAGGACCCTGGCATCAGGATATAAATAAATCCGCCCCGGAATTTTTCAGGGCGAATTTTTTGGTATTTTGGAACTCTACGCTACAGACCAAGCGCCGCTTTGATCGCTTCCAGTGTCGTTTGCAATAACGCGGGATTATCCTGAGCACTTTCCAAAGTTGTTTTGAATGTCAGTTTTTCCGCCGCTGACAGATCCGCTCCGTCAAGCAGACCGACAACTTTTTCGATGTCAAAGTTTTCTGATGTCAGCAGGTCACCTGGTGACACTTCATCAGCCGCCTGCGAAACTTGTTCAGCGGCCTCAGCAGCGGCTGCGTCTGCGGCAGCCTTGGCTTCTTCTTCCAGTTTCATCGCTGCTTCTTCAGCCGCTTTAGCCGCAGCATCAGCGGCAGCTTTGGCTTCTTCTTCCAGCTTCATCGCTGCTTCTTCTGCCGCTTGAGCCGCAGCATCAGCGGCAGCCTTGGCTTCTTCTTCCAGCTTCATTGCTGCTTCTTCTGCCGCTTTTGCGGCGGCGTCTGCGGCAGCCGTGGCTTCTTCTTCCAGCTTCATCGCTGCTTCCTCGGCAACTTTGGCGGCGGCCTCCTCAGCCATCTTGGCTTCTTCTTGCGCCTTTGCTGCTGCTTCTTCAGCAGCTTTGGCGGTTGCGTCAGCTTCTGCCTTGGCAATGGCTGCGGCCTGTTCAGTCGCTGCGATTTGTTTCTGGTTATAGTAATAATAGCCGCCACCCGCGACGACCAAAACAACGATTGCAATGATCAAGTTCTTGTTCATTTTGTAACCCTCTAATTTGCCAAAATTTCATCATTTCTGAGCGCGCATATGGCAGATGAAGATTTGGAAGGAAAGCCAACAACTGATATATCGCGGCAATCTGCCCAAATCCGCGAACTATCAGGTTGAAAAGCGCGGCTTTCCCCCCTATTTCTCTGCACCTGAAGTATAACAAACCAAGGATTCGCGCCATAGCCCGCAGACCGCACAACGCTCCGCCACAACGTGACACCGGCCCGAGAGTTAACGAAAAGATTCACAGCACCGAAATTCGCCTTATCGGGGCAGAAGGTGAAAACGTCGGTGTAGTAACGCCAGAACGTGCCCTGGAAATGGCAATTGAAGCCGGTCTGGACTTGGTTGAAATTTCGCCAAACGCAGCACCGCCAGTGTGCAAAATCATGGATTTCGGCAAGTTCAAGTACGAAACCCAAAAGAAAGAGGCAGAAGCCCGTAAGAAACAAAAAATCATCGAAATCAAAGAGATAAAGTTCCGCCCTAATACGGATATCCATGATTACGAAGTCAAAATGCGCAACGTGGTGAAGTTTCTTGAAAATGGTGACAAGGTGAAAATCACCATGCGGTTTCGCGGACGCGAAATGGCGCATCTGGAACTGGGGCGAAACCTGCTGGAACGGGTTGCCACAGACACAGAAGAACTTGGTAAAATAGATTCCATGCCAAAGATGGAAGGCCGCCAGATGATCATGATGATCTCGCCTGCCAAATAGTTTTAAATTGCAGTTGACGACGAAAAGCCCCTGAGTTCGGGGGCTTTTTATTTGCCTGAAACGTTGCGATTCCCCCGCCACCACGCCCGGCTATCGCAAAAATCAAAGACCAGTGAAATCAGGTCAACAACCAGCAACACATACAGGTAGGTTTGGAAGCTAGCTGAAATATTCTGCTCATTGGTAACCAGCCAGACCACCAGCAGAACCAGTGGTATCCACAAGATCAGATGCGAAATCGACATTGCGCGGGAAAACCCACGTTCCAGCAACATCAGCGCAAGATTTGGCACCATACCACCGATCGCCAGGGCCGCGACACACCGACCATAGGGTTGACCCAGGTAAAATATAGAAACGCTGTTCACCGGAACCAGTATGATCACAACCCAAGCCTGCACCCATCCGGGCAGGGAACAATAGCTGATCCAGATATCTTGCAAAAGTCGTGCCATCAACCGCCTCGGCTATTCGCCCCGGACAAATTGCCGGGTGTCGGTATCTCGTTCAGGTCAGGCGGCTGATACAGCGCGCCCAGTCAGTACCTTAACCAGATTAACACGGTATTCAAATCTGCCATGCGTGTCACCGATCATACCGACCACCTGGGCCGAAAGTTCAGCGATGGCGGCAGCGGAAAAAATCAGCCAGTAACGTACGACCGTCTGTTTCGCAGGAAACGGACCTGCCATTTACGGTCATCCTGACTTTCACCATGACATCCGTCCTTTTTAGTTTTCTCAAAAACCCAAGGGTTCCGCTGCGTGGGAACAAATTTATTGGTCAGGAGCTTGATCACAAATTCATTCACCCAATCGGTTGACTAACATGTTTTGATATCTTATTCACCCTTATGGTTGAACAAAATGAACCCCTGCTTTCAGACATCCTGAGAGCCGCCAGTGATCCGACCCGGCGCGCAATTCTGACGCTGCTCGCACAGGAAGGAGCAACCCGCGTCACTGATCTGGCAACCCATTACGACATGAGCCTGAATTCGGTGTCAAAGCACATCAAGGTTCTGGAACGGGCCGGGTTAGTTACACGTAAAACCGCGGGGCGCGTTCATCTGATCGAAGTAAATATCGAACCGTTGAAAGAAATTGATCTCTGGTTCTCCAGACTACGGTCAATTTGGGACATGCGCCTCGAAGCTCTGGAAACTCTGCTAACCAAGGAACCTGACAATGAATGAACTTTCTCTTAACGTATCGCGCACTATCAATGCCCCTGCCGAGGCTTTGTTCAACGCCTGGCTTGACCCTGAAATGCTTGCCCGGTTCATGATACCGGGCGAAGGCATGTCAGTATCAAAAGCCACCGCAAACCCAGCGGAAGG
>Ga0209344_10002982_pt1 | contig 17526 bp, 15 predicted proteins | sample Cruoilmetagenom6_FD_187293 | JGI IMG/M metagenome (GOLD analysis project Ga0209344, IMG submission 187293) | Oil polluted marine microbial communities from Coal Oil Point, Santa Barbara, California, USA - Santa Barbara Oil Seep Sample 6 (SPAdes)... | ecosystem: Environmental > Aquatic > Marine... | reverse complement strand
TGCGACGAACCCACCAGCGCGCTCGATGTGTCGATCCAGGCCCAGGTGATCAATCTGTTGATGGATCTGCAGGAAGAGTTCGGGCTCAGCTACCTGTTTATCTCGCACGATATGGCCGTGATCCAGCACGTGTGCGAGCGCATCGCGGTGATGTACAAGGGCAAGATCGTCGAAGAAGGCTCGCGCAACGAGATTATCGACAACCCGCAGCACCTGTATACCCAGTCGCTGCTTTCGGCGGTCCCCGAACCCGATCCGCACCGCAAGATCGAGCGGGTGATCTTCGACGGCGGGGCGATGTAGTGATGCAGGCTTCGATCGGGATCAGCCCGCCTCGTCCAGACGAGCCGCGGGTGAGGTTCCTTGTTGAACTCGCCCGGGCTCTGGGCACCTATGGGACATCCTCCAACCGACTCGAAGAAGTGACCGCCGTGTGCGCGGCCGAGCTTGGCCTGCGCGCCCAGACCTTCTCGACCCCGACCTCGGTGTTCGTGTCCGTTGAGAGCGATGACAACCTCGCGACCTACCTCGCCCGCGTCACGCCCGGCGAGGTGAATATCAACAAGCTCATGCAGATCGATCGCTTGTTTAATCTCGTGATCGCCGAGAAGCTGACCCCGCAAGAAGGCATCGCACAGATCAAGGATGTCGTGAACGAATCAACCCTCTATCCGATGTGGCTCACGGTGCTGTGCTACGGGCTCGTCTCGGGCTGTGTAGGGGCCTTCTTGGGCGGCGGTTTCCAGGAGATGATCGCGTCGGGGGCGATCGGTCTGGTCATTGGCGTCTTGGTGCATTTCACCGGAAGCAAGCGTGAACTCTCTCGCCTAATGGAGTTCCTTTCCGGGCTCAGCGCGGCATTGATCGCCGGGCTGTTTTCGATCCCATTCGTCGGCTATATGCCCGCAATCTCCGCGATCGCCGGGATCATTGTGCTCTTGCCCGGGCTCACGCTCACCGTCGCGATGGTCGAGCTGGCGACCAAGCATGTGGTGTCGGGCTCTGCTAGGCTCATCGGCGCGATTATGGTGCTGCTGGTCATCGGCTTCGGGGTCGTCATCGGGCAGGGGTTGTCCGGGGTCTTTGTTGAGCAACCGGAGTTCTTCGCTTCGCACACGCTCGGGTGGATGGTCGAGGTGCCGGCGCTGCTGGTGGCGACACTCGGTGCGGCGGTGCTCTTTCAGGCCAAGTTCCAGTACGCGTGGGCCATGGTGCTCGCGGGGTTCTTGTCGTTCTACTCGGCTCGCTATGGCACACAGTACCTCGGGCTCGAAGCCGGCGCATTGTTTGCCGCCATGGCCCTCGGGTGTGCGTGTAATCTTTACGCCCGCATCTTCGATCGCCCGGCCGTCACGATGATGATGCCCGGATTGCTGATGCTGGTCCCCGGGTCGCTCGGGCTCAAGAGCCTGCAGCTGTTCCTTAAGAACGAGACCGTTGACGGCGTGCAGTCCACCGTCACCGTGCTCATCATCGGCGTGGCCCTAGTCGTTGGGTTGCTGCTCTCGAATGTGATTCTGCCGCCGAGGAAAGTGCTCTAGCTATTGCCAGCGTCTGGCTCGCTTTTGCTCAGGCTTTGGTGCTGTTCGAGCAAATCGGAATATGAACTCGCGATCGGCTCGCCCAACGCGGGCAAGAAGGTCGCCTGGAGCAGCGTGGCTTGGTCTTGGGCGCTGTCCATATCCGCGTCGTCCTCGATCAGGATCTCGTACTCGAAATACGAGCCGAGATCCCGCACTTCGTCGAGATGGATCCTTGTGGTGATCCCGTCATTGGTGTAGAGGTACAGCTCGCGGTTCTTCTCGACGGTGAGCCACACGGGCAGCGGGGCTTGCCCGAAGCGTTCTTGGACCTGGGCGTGGGTATAGATTTGATACTCCGAGACTTTCGCGTCCACCCGGTTCTCACGCTCGTAGAAGATGTACTCGATGGGCTCGGGCGAGCCCACGGCCCGATCCATGGCGATCGAGCTTCGGCGCTTGAGACGCCCTCGCGCGACATTGTAATAGGTGTCCGTCTGCTTGAGCTTGACCACACGCCCAGCGCCCATCTTCTGGCAGATGATGCGGGCGAGGTCGGGGTCGCGGAGTTCGGCTTTGAGTTCCAGATTCTTCATTGTGTGCTGTATCGTCTATTCTAAGCAGATTCATCGGCTGATTGGATCGATTCGAGCGTTTCCATGGTTTTCGCCTCGTCCCAGACCTCGATGCCCAACGATTGAGCCTTGGTCAGCTTCGAGCCCGCTTTGGCGCCCGCGATGACGATATCGGTGTTCTTCGAGACCGAGCCCGAGACCTTCGCCCCGAGCGATTCGAGGATCTGGGCGAGCTGCGGGCGGGTGGAATGCTCGAGCGATCCGGTGAGCACAATTGTTTTTCCTGCTATGGGCGAGTGGATGATGGCCGACGGATCGACAAAGTCGTGCGAGTTGAGATCGAGTCCCAAGGATTTGAACTGCTCGAAGGTTTCGAGCGCCGGCTTGGAATGCAAATACGCGAAGAACAGCGGGGCCGTGTCCGCGCCCAGCCCGGTTTCGTACTCAGGGTCTATTTTGTCCTTGGTCCCGGTGAGCTTCTCGCGTTTCTTCTGGCTCATCCGGTTCACCGCCATCGGCATCAGCTGCCAGAGCTTCGCATCGAGCAGTTCGTCGTAGCTCTTAAAAACCTTAGCCAGCGACTTGGCGGTCGTTGCCCCGACATGACGGATGCCCATCCCCGCGAGCAGTTTCGAGAGCCCACGCCCCTTCGAAGCTTCGATCGAACTCAGCAAGTTCTCGACCTTCTTCTCGCCCAGCCGATCGAGTCCGAGCAAGGCCTCCTTGTGATCTTCGAGCCTGAAGATGTCGGCGAAATGGTTGAGCGGGATGTCCGATGCCCGGATCACATCGATCGTGGACTCGCCGAGCGTGTCGATGTCCATCTGGCGGCGACCAACAAACCAGACGAGCTTCTCGCGGATCTGGGCGGGGCACTCCGGGTTCATACATCGCCGGACGGTTTCGAGCTTCGGTTCCTCGATCGCCTCGGGCGGCTCGATCTCCAAGGGCGACTGACAATCCGGGCAGTGCTCCGGGGGCATGACCGCCGAGGCATCCTGAGGGCGTTCCTTCTCGATCACCCCGACCACCTGTGGAATGATCTCGCCGGCCTTCTCGACCTCGACCAGATCGCCGATGTGCAGATCGCGCTGTCGGATCATGCCGTAGTTATGAAGTGTAGCGTGGCGGACCTCGGTCCCCGCGAGCAACAACGGATCGAAGGTCGCCCGAGGCGTGATCTTGCCCGTCTTGCCGACTTGGTGCTGGACATCAAGCAGGCGGGTGGTTTTCCGCTCCGCCGGGAACTTGTAGGCGATGATCCAGCGGGGTGATTTGGAGGTCGTCCCGAGCGTGCTTTGTTGAGCGAACGAATCGACCCGGATCACGACGCCATCCGTGGCGTAATCGAGCGTATGGCGCACTTTGTCGATCCGGTGGATTGCCTCGATGATCTCGTCGGCACTGGTCGCTGTCGAGCGGTGTTCGCCGATCGGGAATCCGAGCGTGCGGAGCTTGGCGGAGAACTCAGAGAACGACTCGGCATACCCCGGGTCGCTGACCTCGCCCACGCCATGGGCCAAGAAGCCCAGATTCCGGGCCGCGGCCACCTTCGGGTCGAGCTGCTTGATTGTCCCCGCGCAGGCGTTGCGTGGGTTCATAAACAAATCGTCGCCGTCTTCTTCGCGTTCGTTGTTGATCCGCTCGAACTCCGAAAGCGGGATGTACACCTCACCCCGAACCTCGAAGACCGCGGGTACAGAATCAGGCGGGAGCTCCAGAGGCAGGGCTCGGATCGTGCGGATGGCGTGCGAGACATCGTCGCCCTGCACACCATCGCCCCGTGTCAGTGCGTGGATGAACCGCCCGTCTTCGTACCGGACCGAAAGAGCTACCCCGTCGATCTTGGGCTCGCAGACGAAGGTTGATTCCGCGGCTGATCCAAAGATCCCGGAATCAGATCCGGGATCGATCCCCATCGCGCCCTGGGTCTTGCTGATCCAGGCCCGGATCTCTTGCTCGTTGTAGGTGTTATCGATCGAGAGCATCGGGAGCCCATGGGCGATGGTGGTGAAGCCGTCAATTGGAGAGCCACCAACTCGGGCCGTGGGGGAGTTGGGATCATTGAGCTCCGGGTGTGCTTCTTCGAGAGCCGCCAGCTTTTCGAGCAACGCGTCAAACTCGGAGTCGCCCATGATCTGCTCAGCGTCGTTGTAGTACGCATGGTTCGCACGCGAGAGCAGGGCGCGGAGCTCGAGGATGCGAGATTTCTGTGTGGGTTTGGACGACATTCGTCCAATCATATGGGCACGGAAGGTCGTAAGGCTATGATGATCCGTATGACCACCAAGATCATTGACGGCCGGGCATTGGCAACCGACTTCAGGGCACAAGTCGCACAGCGATCCGCTGATCTTCGCGCCCGTGAGTTCGTGCCCAAGCTCGACGCGATCCTCGTTGAATCGGGCGACAACGGCGCCCGCGTCTACGCCCAGAATCAGGCCCAGACCTGCCAGACATTGGGGATCGACTACGAGCTCCACACGCTCCCGATCGGATCGGGTCAAGCCGAGATCGTTGCGAAGGTCAAGGAGCTCAACGAATCCGATTTTGTCCATGCGGTCATGCTCCACATGCCCCTGCCCGATGGGGTTGATGCGTACCGCGTCCAGGAGCTCATCTGCCCCGACAAAGATGTCGAGGGCGTGAATCCTGCCAACATCGGCAATGTGGTCTACGGGCGATCAATGCGTGCGCCGTGCACTGCATTGGCGACCCTCAAGCTGATTGATTCCACCGGGATCGATCTCAAGGGGAAGCGTTGCGTGGTGGTGGGGGCTTCGGCAGTTGTTGGCCGCCCGATTGCGGTGCTTTTGATGAATCGAGAAGCAACCGTCATCAGCTGCAACAAGTACACCCAAGGCATGCAAGACCTCTGCCGGTCAGCTGATGTCCTGATCCCGGCTGCTGGGGTCGCGGGGCTGATTACCGGTGATATGGTTCGCGAAGGGGCCCTGGTGGTCGATGTTGGGGTCAACCGCATCAAGGGTGACGACGGGAAGTCGAAAACCGTCGGCGATGTTGATTTTAACGCGGTCAATGGGGTTGCCGGCTGGTTGAGTCCAGTCCCCGGGGGCGTTGGGCCGATGACGGTGGCGGTCCTGCTGCACAATGTGGTCGAACTGGCCGAGGAATGTGCGGCTCGACTCGTCAGATAGCAATGAGCAGGGGATTGGCAGGGCAATGGGAATTGAAAGATGCTCATCGTCGGATCGTTGACTCTCAGGAGAATGCACCATTGAATCACACCATGGAACACACACTCGCCCTCATCGGCCCGCTGGGCACCACCGAGACCATCGTCATCGGGGTCATTCTCTTGCTTCTATTCGGGCGAAGACTCCCCGAGGTTGGGCGCAGCTTGGGCCAGGGCATTGTTGAGTTCAAGAAGGGGCTCAAGGATGTCACCGACGACATCAAGAACGAGACAAGCGATGACAAATCAGCGGAGTCGCCCAAGTTTGATTCAGCCAAGCCCCCCAAGAACCCGGATATGCTCAGTTCGGCCAAGACCAGTTCGATGCCAGATCGTGAATCGGTTCCGGTGAAGGAAACACCTTCCGAAGGCTGATTCCTTGCTTGGGTGGATGATTTTTCAACTTTCAGCGTTGATTTCTCAGATCACGGGCTATGATCAAAGCCCATTTTGGCGAGGTAGCTCAGCTGGTTAGAGCGGTGGATTCATAACCCACAGGTCGGGAGTTCAAGTCTCCCCTTCGCCACTTTTCGAGTAAAATCAGCACAGAGCCCGATAGAAACCGGACTCTGTGTTTTTTTGTGCAAATTATTGTCATATATCGTGCATCCGTGCGTTGAGCGATAAACACCTACTCGGGAGGGCCTCTACATGCAAAGCAAGCAAATCGTCACCATCGCCATCTGTGCACTCAGCGCCACCGCCATCGGCGGGGTCTATCTCTGGATGGATAATGGCTCCAAAGAGTCTGTAGAATCCCAGATAGTGCCACCCGTCGCACCGCCGCCTATCGCGATGGCGACGGGCCCAGAGACTACAGATCAGATCGAGACAGAGCGTCGGACGCCTCAGGGGAACCGTCAGGGCGGGAACAACCGGTTCGGGATGAGTTCTGAAGATATGGCGGCACGCCTTGCTCAGTTCGATGCTGATGGAGACGGGATTCTCTCTGAGGAAGAGCGCGAAGCGATGATGCGGTCATTCCGAGAACAGATGCTCGCCCGCCTCGATACCGACGGCGATGGCCGGGTATCGCGTGATGAACGAAGAGCGGCTGGACGCGAGCGGTTCGAGCAGTCGGAGCGTGGGCAAGAGCTGATGCGTCAGTTCGATGCCGATGGCGACGGGGTGCTCAACGAAGCGGAGCAAGCCGCAATGGATGCTCACATGGCCGAGCAACGAGAAGCCCAGCGTGAAGAGCGTCGTGCTCAGGATCTCGAACGCTACGATCTGGATGGGGACGGCGAGTTGTCGCGTGAGGAACGCAGTATTCAGCAAGACGAACGACAATCACAGCGTGACGGCTTCATGGAAGGGCTGACGAATGAGTTCGACCGTGATGGGGATGGTCAGCTGAGCATTGAAGAATCACAGAACGCGTTCGATACCATGCGGACCCGGCGTGAGATCGACCAGTTTGTCCAGAGCTACGACAGCAATGGGGACGGTTCCATCTCTGCTGCTGACTTCGAATCGTTTCTTAATGACTACTCGAACCAGAGCCCATCGGCGGACTTTAACCGCGACGGTGTGATCGACGCCGACGACATCTCGGCGTACCGCGACATGATGAACCTTTCTCAGAACCGTCCGTAAACAGAGCCAAGTGGTTGGTTAATCAATCAGATCAGATTCTAATGCCTCGGCGAACGCCGGGGCATTTTCATTGGGCATATCCCAGTACCCGCCAACAACGGCACACTGCCAAGCGAGCCAATCACCGGCCACAAGCTGTGGAAGCTCGTAGCTCAGGCTTGACCCGGTGGATTCGTCGCGTGCTTCTATGAATCCGAGCCCGAGTTCGTTGAGCATCATCGAAGCCGCGATGATGTCGGATTCATGATCAATGTTGATCTTTGGCTCGATGATTGTCGTTGGGGTGATCATGAGCGGATTCTCGTCGGTCACAAGGGCATGCTGATGGGCACAGCCGCCCAAAAGCGAAATTGTTCCAACGAATCCTGCGAGCAGTGAGCACGATGAGCGGGGGGGGAAGTTCATGCCTTCTGTATCGGGAGTTTGGGCTCTGTGCTGATCTTGGAGCCGTTGAATCGATCAAAACAGCGATGTACGCGCAATCAAGTGCACAGATTTCACCCCAAACAAGCGAATCCGCCGGGGTTCTCGGACCCAATGGGTGCATTTCCGCAAAACCGTGTTAAAGTAGTTGTGGGACGGGAGTCAGGCAGGCTTTGACGCAGCCGCAGGTGTGCGCGGATGTATCAGATCGGCCCAAGAGATGCGATCAAGGATCGATCGAGTGACCAACCGCTACAAAGAAATGAGTGTTCGGTGTGTTGCATGCGCTGTGGTCTTTGGCTGTACATCTTGGGTTTTCGCCCAGGACCATGGCGAGCAGATGGCCTCAGAACCCGTCGCCCCTCCCATTCAACAGACCCAGCAGCCTGCCAGCGAGCCCATAGAGATCGTGGAGTATGTCCGCGAGCGTGATTTCTTTGGGTACCCGGTGAGCGAACTGATCTATGTCTATCCGTTTGCTCATCCAGACCTGCCCGATCTGACGGTGCTCGCTGATCTGGTGGTGCCGCTGAGCCGAACAGCCGACGGCTATGTCCGCCCGATCGCCGGCTCCGTCATCCATGGTGTCCGTCTGGGCGAACTGGGAGCGGACGGCATCGAAGTGGTCTACACCAGTGCCCTCGCCGTGATCAACCAGGCTATCCGGGACTATCTCGAGGCCGAGTACGGGCTCATCGGGCATTTGGTGACCCCTGACGCGTCGCAGATCGCCTATCAAACCACTCGTGAAGATCTGCGAGCGGTAGATACGACTGCATTGACCATTATGGTGTGGCGAGCCGCGGTGGGTGAGGTCCGGACCGTTGCCCACGGCGACCGGCTTGCCGAGAAGCATCAAAATCCAGACGCCGCCCCAGACGCCGAACCTGTTTCAAATGTCAACCGCCCAGAGCACCAACGCATCCGCAAGCGCCTCGATGTCGAGCCCGGCGCTCTGCTCACCCGCGACTCGATCGATGACGAGGTTCATCGGCTCAACCGTTTCCCCGGACGGCGCGTCGATGTCGCGATCGCTCCATCGCAGAACCCGGGCGATGTGGTCGTTGATTACTTGATCACCGAGCCCAAGCAGTGGAACGCCTACGCCCAGACCAGCAATACGGGGACGGAGAGCACCGCCGAGTGGCAGCAGCGGTTCGGGTTCATCCACCGACAGCTCACCGGACGCGACGATGTGTTCTCGCTCGATTATGTGACCACCGAGTTTGAATCAACCCATGCGATTCTCAGCTCATACACCTTTGACTTTGGTCCCAAGACCCGGCTCAAGCTCTTCGGGAGATGGAACGAGTACACCGCCCGCGATGTGGGTCTGGGCTTTGAGAACTTCAAGGGCGACGGGTTCTCGCTGGGTGCGGAAGCCGCGATCAACATCTGGCAGGATGGCCCGAAGTTCATTGACTTCCTGGTCGGCGCTCGCGTCGAACACATCCATGTCGAGAACCGTTTGTTCTTGCTTGAGGGCGAAGACGATTTCTTGCTCCCGTCCGTCGGTGTTCGCTACGAGAAGAACACGCCGATCCATTCCGCGTTCGGTCAGCTCTCCATCGAATCCAACTGGGGCTCGGTCGTGGGTTCGAGCAAGGGCGATGTGCAGACCCTTGGGCGTTTTGGAGCCGATGATGATTTCACGGTGCTCAAGGGGCAGCTCACACATTCGTTCTATCTGGAGCCGATCTTCAACAAGGCCGGCTTCCGGGGCGAATCGGGCACCGACGAGATGACCCTCGCCCACGAGGTCGTGCTCAACTTCCGAGGTCAGTACAGCTTCAATAGCCGATTGGTGCCCAACTACGAGTTCGTCGCTGGCGGTTTCCACTCGGTGCGTGGCTATCCCGAATCCTCGGCCGTGGGCGATGACGGGATCATGGGCTCTGCAGAATACCGCTTCCATCTCGGGCGTTCCCTGCCCGCGAGAGCCGATACCGGCACCTTGTTTGGCAAGCCCTTCCGCACCGCTCGCTCACGCCCATACGGGCGGGCAGACTGGGATGTGATCTTCAAGGGGTTCATAGATGTCGCGCACCTGAGCGTCAACGATGCGCCGTTCTTCGAGAACAACGAGACACTTGTCGGTACCGGCGTGGGGATCGAGACCCAGCTGCGTTCAAACCTCACACTTCGCTTGGACTACGGCATGGCCCTGACCAACATCGGTGAGGGCGTGAGCCAGACCACCAGCGTCGGGGACACCCGGCTCCATTTCTCCGCTCAGTTTGTGTTTTAATCCAATATTTAATCAACCAATCTCTCGCATCGCCTCGTATCAATCAATGACAACTCAAGAGAGGATCACGCCATGAATACGCCAGAACTCAAATCGATGTTCCAGATCGGTCGACGCTCCACCCAAGGGCTCATGCTCGCGCTGGCGTTGTGTTCTGGCTCGGTCGCTGGTGTGGCGATGGCTGCGCCCGAGGGCGGCGATGTCGTCGAGGGCGATGCCAAAATTGATTACGGCGACTGGACCCGGGTGATCACGGGTGAGATCACGATTATCCAATGGCTCTCGTTCCAGATCGCCGCGGGCGAGACCGTTGAGTTCATTATGCCCAGCGAGAACTCGCGGGTGCTCAACCTGATCAACTCTGGCGTGCCCACCGAGATCATGGGGACGATCCTTGGCAACGGGCAGGTGTTCCTCGTCAATCCATCGGGCGTGATCTTCGGCCAAGGCGCGGTCGTCAATGTCGGTGCCCTTTACGCGGCGGCTGGCAATATCTCGAACAATAATTTCATGGACGGGGTGTACCGCTTCACCGACGCACGCGGCGTGGTCGAGAACCGCGGGATGCTCCAGGGCGATCTGATCGCCCTCGTCGGCGGGCGCGTGGCCAACCACGGCACAATCTCTGCACCCGGGGGCACCGTCGTGATGGCGGCAGGCGAACAGGTACTCATCGGCGAGCACCTTGGGCATGTCTTTGTTCAGCTTGAACGCCCATCAGATCTGGCCAACACGGATCAACTCTCGAACCCCGGCAAGGACTCGGGCATGGACCTGGCCGCCGGCGATGTGTTCTCGCTCGCGGCATGGAACACCGGGACAATCCAGGCCGAGCACGCGACGATCGCGGTGAGCTCGGGTCATTCCGCGATTGATCATTCAGTTCAGGTCATTCCGCGATTGATCATTCGATCGAAGCCGGTGACATCACGCTCATCGCGCAAAACGATGCCCACATCGAGCTCGGGGCTGATCTCTCGACCACCGGCGACGGTATCTTTATCGAGGGTGATCTGGTGATCACTGATGATGTCCAGCTCACCTCAATGAGCGATGATGGTGTGATATTCTTTAAAGGCGAAGTGGACTCGGCTGCTGGTCAAGAGAACGACCTGCGGATCAATGCGGGCAATGGGTTGGTCAGCTTCAGAGGTTCCATCGGGCAGACCGATCGGCTCGGGGTGCTCGATATCACCGCCGGTAAAGTACAGCTCTACGGCGATGTTGCTGTTAACGAAGAAATGAACTTCTACGCACCCGTCGAGATCATGCGTGAATCCACAACCTTCGATGTTGGATTCGGCACCGCGCTCTTCGCAGATCTGCTCTACGCACACGAAGCCGGGGCCAGCGATGTGGCGTTCCTCTACGACGGCGAGGCTTGGGTTGGCGAAGGCGAAGCCCGCACGCCGTTCAAGTTCCGTTCAGGCATCGGCTTTGGCCCACAGTTTACAACCGGACGCCCTATTCCTGGCGCCTTCGGCAATATCCAGTTCGGCGATGACCGGGCAACCCCATCGCGGGTGAGTGCGTTTATGTTTGCCGACGGCGCGATGGCCGGGCTCGAACTGATGGACTCGGCCAATGTGAATCTGGATACGATCTTCCAGGTCAACGCCCGCGAATCCATTCGCATGGGGCGCGGCCAAAAGATGCTCTCCTTCGGCTCGCTCTCGCTGCTGGCCAAGGGCGAGGGTGCGTCGCTCATCGAGGTCGGTGATGTCAATGTTCTTGGCGATCTCCGCGTCATCGCCATCGGGCGTCAGGGTGGGATGGTCCGCTTCCTCAACCGTGCTCCGGGCGAGATCGACTATGCCGGCAACGAATCTGATCGCGAGCTCGATGGCCTATTCGATGAGGGCACCGAGCTTATCGCGTCGGGCTCGATCACGCTTGGCGGCGAACTGGTCATGGACGGGGGCGTAAGCCTTGGTGCGAGCCAGGTCCAGTTTCTTAACAACAATGGTACAGGTGATGCCGGGGCGTTTGATATCGCCCTCTACCCGGGCGGCGTGTCGATCGACCTCTTCCGTGGCGTGCTCAATGACACGACCGGCTTGCTGTACCCCTACGACCTAACCCTGCCGCCGACAGCCGGTGGTGGATCGCAGGCACTGCTCGCGACCACGTTCACCGATGAGGAGCAACTCAATCTCCGCACCGACGATCGCCTGCTCGCCAGCCGAGCGGTGCTTGCTGAGCTCGGGCTGATCGCCCAAGACCCACAGGACGTGTCCTCCATCAGCGGCACTACCCGCGGTGGTGCCCGCTATCAGGATGGTGCGGTTTCGACCCAAGCTGCTGGAACTCAAAGCGTACGCCCTGTGACGATTGATCGCCTCTCACGCCAGAGTGTGGCTCGGCTCGCGTCGTCGTATGTCGGGCTGCTCGGCGAAAGAGTCGATGCAGATTCGCCTCAGCGATCCAATGAATCGCAGGTCCGCGAAACCATCCAGAGCCTCTGGGCTTCCAATGTTCAATCGGCGGCTGAGGACAGCCCGGTTGTCCGTCAGGTCCAGAGCGTGCTCCAAGGGATTGATCTGCTCGAGCTCTCACCCGTTGAGATCAGCACGGCCCGCAGCAACTTCCTCAGCCGGATCGCGCCAGAGGGCATAAGCCCCAAGGTTCTTGAGGTATGGTTGGGCCACTCGGCATCACAGATTGCGAAAAGATAACCCGTCATGCCCATGGTTGATTGCGTCGCGCTCCCGGATCACCTGTCTCCATCCCAGCTCGATGGCAAGATCGCCGTGGTCATTGATATCCTCCGTGCGACCACGACAATTGTGGAGATGCTCACGCACGGGGCATCGTGTGTTGTCCCGGTAGCGAGTGTCGACGGAGCCCGCATCATCGCGCAGGATCGCCCTGATGCACTGCTCTGCGGCGAACGCTCCGGCACCCCGCCCGAGGGTTTCCACTGCGGCAATAGCCCGCTCGAATATACGCCTGACCGAGTCGCGGGCAAGGCGTGTGTGATCTCGACTACCAACGGCACGCGGGCATTGCATATGTGCGATCATGCGCACAGAGTGCTCATCGGGTCGATCACCAATATCCAGGGCCTGTGCGCTGTACTCGCGGATGACGCTCGCGATGTCGCCCTCGTTTGCTCAGGGACCGATGGCCAGGTATCGCTTGAGGACTGTATCGGTGCCGGGCTGATCATCGAGCAACTCGGGTACAGCGCGACGGACAACGCCGCCCTGCTGATGCACGCCGCACGCGGGGCGATCGAGCGGTTTGGTGGGGTCCGATACGCGATCGAATCGAGCTTCCACGCCAAACGCCTGATCGATTTGGGATTCGGTGACGATATTGCCTTTGCCTCGCAGCCGGACACACGATCCATGGTCCCCGAGTTCGATCCAGCGATCGGCGAGATCCACCCGGTCTAGAATAGAGGGATGATCTAGAGCACAGAACCGATGCCCATCCACAAGGAGCCGACCGTGTATACGCTTGTTTTGATCCGCCATGGCGAGAGCACTTGGAATAAAGAAAACCGTTTTACTGGCTGGAAGGATGTCCCGCTCTCAGAGAAGGGCCACACCGAAGCCGCGGCTGCAGGTCAGCTTCTCAAGAAGGAGGGCTATGAGTTCGACATTGCGTACACTTCGGTGCTCAAGCGGGCGATCCGCACGCTCTGGTATGTGATGGAAGAGATGGACCTGATGTGGATCCCGGTCATCCGATCATGGAAGCTCAACGAACGCCACTACGGCGCGCTCCAGGGACTCAACAAGGCCGAGACCGCCACCGAGCACGGCGAAGATCAGGTCCTCGTCTGGCGTCGCAGCTACGACACCCGCCCGCCCGCGCTCGAACTCAACGACGAACGCCATCCGAGCCACGATCGGCGCTACGCCGGGCTCGATGCCTCCGAGACCCCGGGTGCCGAATGCCTCAAGGACACCGTCGAGCGTGTGGTGCCATACTTCGAGTCACAGATCGTCCCGGATATCAAGTCGGGCAAGCGTGTGCTCATCGCAGCCCACGGCAACTCGCTGCGTGCCCTCGTCAAGTACCTCGACGAGATCGGCGACGCGGACATCGTTGGGGTGAACATCCCGACCGGGATGCCGCTGGTGTATGAGCTCGATGAGAACATGAAGCCGATCTCCAAGAAGTACCTCGGAGACGCAGCGGCTGTCGAAAAAGCAATGGCCGCGGTCGCAAATCAGGGCAAAGCCCACTGACTCAGGCTTGGTTGAAGACGATCACGCATCCCATTGCAGATCCATCGGCAGCGCGTTGAAGTTCTCGTATCCGCTTTCGGTGACGGCCACCATATCCTCGATACGCAAGCCGCCGATGGCTTTGCAGTAGAGCCCCGGTTCGATGGTGATGACATCGCCGACGACCAACGCCGGCCCATTGACATCGAGCAGCGGGGGCTCGTGGACATCGAGACCGATCCCGTGCCCGGTCCCGTGTGCCATGGTGCACAAGGTGTCCGGGTCGGTGTCTTTGGGCACTCCGAAGCTGTACCCGTGTGCTTTGATGACATTGATTGCTGCGTTGTGCACATCTTCGCCCGTCGCGCCGGGTTTGGTCGCGTCTTGAGCCGCGGCTTTGGCTTCGAACACCGCCGCGTGCATTTTGGCGACTTCATCGGGGATCTGCCCGTGCACGATGGTGCGGGTGCAGTCGCCGTTGTAGCCGGTGGCTCGTATATGCGGGAAGATATCGATGATGATCGGTTCGCCTGTTCGGAGGTTGCCCTCGCCGCGATGATGACAGTCTGCACCAATAGGCCCGCAGGCAACGATCGAGCCGTGGGGGGTGCTTGCGCCGCGCTGGAGGAAGGCTATGTCGATCAGCGAGATCATCCGTTCGGAAGTCAGCGACGAGCCTTCGTGCATCAATATGCCCGATGAATCAGCGGTTGCAGCGAAGATCAGCCCGCAGGCGTAACGCATGACTTCCTCGGTGATCGCCTGGGCCTGGCGCAGGTGCTCACGCTCGCTGGAATCCTTCGATCGGCGATCAAGGATCCCGAGCTCAAGATCGCACTCGATCGTGATGCCAGCCTGTTCGATCATGTGCGCATAGATCAACGGCAGCGTACGATCCGCGGTGACGCTGGTGATCTCGTTGCGACGCAGGCACTCAGCCAATGCCTGTGCGGTCGCCGTCTCGCGGTTGCCCGAGAGCCCGCCTTCGGGCGTGAAGTCCGCATTGGAATAGAATTCGTCGGCTTTGGCAGATTGCTTTGCTCGATTAATCTCGATATCGCGGAGGATCAGGATCCGCTTGTCATCGGGCAGCTCGATGTACGCGGTCGGATCACCCACGGAGAACCGAATCTTGTGAAACAGCGAGAGGTTCGTTTGCGGGATCCCTGCCAGTACGGTTGCGTGCGATGCGTTGGTCATGGTTCACGATAGGTTCGTGCGTGCGGGCATCCTACGATCACGCATGAGAATCGCAACATGGAATGTCAACGGGCTCCGAGCCGCCCTGAGAAAAGGCTACCCCGAGCATATCGAGCGCGTCAACGCCGATGTGATGCTGCTCCAAGAAGTTCGCGCACTACCTGAGCAGCTGCCGACAGATTGGCAAGAGCCAGCGGGCTGGGATGTTCTCTGGCACCCGGCTCAAAAGAAGGGCTACTCGGGCACCGCCGTGTGGGCCAAAGATGCATTGAAGGAAGAGGCCCGAGGAGCGGGCGAGGACGATCCAGAAGGTCGGGTCATTGTCGCCAAGGTCAACGGCGTCCGCGTGGTCAGCGTCTACCTCCCATCGGGGTCATCGGGCGATCATCGCCAGGCTGAGAAAGATCGCTGGCTCGGGTTCTTCGCGGAATGGTCGAAGAAACTCCTCCGATCGAAGATCCCGACCGTGCTCGGCGGCGATTTCAACATCGCACACAACGAGCAAGACCTGTACTACGCCAAGTCCAACATGAAGAGTTCCGGGTTCTTGCCCCACGAGCGAGAATGGATGGGCGAGCTTTTGGACATGGGCTGGAACGATGTCATCCGCCAGAAGTTCGGCGAAGTCGAAGGGCCGTATTCGTGGTGGTCCAACCGCGGCCAAGCCCGCGTGCTCGATCGCGGCTGGCGGATCGATTACATGCTGCTCAACAAAGCCGCCAACGATCGGCTCAAAGATTGCCACATTGATCGCCAGAGCGGGCTCGAAGTCTCGGACCACGCGATGGTGGTGGTCGATCTGGATATCTGACTGAGGACGAACTCAGTGTTCGTTGGCCGATCCGTCTTTGCCTATCTCTACGCCGACCCCTTTGATGGGCACGGCACCGTGCTTGGCGACGAGTGTAGCGAGTTTGTTGAATGCCTCAAGACGCGATTCGGCCTCGGTCTCCATAGACGCCGTCTTGCTCAGGCGTTTACCGTTCACCGAGCAAGTCGCGATGGACTTGAACACCGGGCGTTTGGGCGGCTGGTAGGGCTGCCCGGGCTTTGGTGTAGCAGGCTTGGGGCTCTCTACGAGGCGGACAACAATAGAAATAGCGGCTTTGCTCATAGCGGTTTTCTTCTCGGCAGATCTTCAGTGAATGAGCCGGGATTGTAGCGTTGCTTGGTGTGTTTAGCTCCCGCTGCGATAGGCAGTGAGGATCGCATCCACATTCTTTTTCGCGTCCCCGAAGAGCATCTTGGTGTTGGGCTTGAAGAACAGCGGGTTCCCGATCCCCGCATAGCCGCTGGCCATGCTCCGCTTCATCACGATAACATCTTTCGCCTTCCAAACCTCCAGCACCGGCATCCCCGCGATCGGACTCGCCGGGTCATCGAGAGCACTCGGATTCACGATGTCGTTGGCCCCGATGACCAAGACCAGATCTGTGTCCGGGAACTCATCGTTGATCTCATCCATCTCAAAGACGATGTCATAGGACACATTGGCCTCAGCCAGAAGCACATTCATATGCCCCGGCAGGCGACCCGCGATCGGATGGATCGCGAACTTGACCGAAGTCCCCGCCGCTTGAAGCTCCTTGGTGATCTCCGAAAGCGTGTGTTGGGCCTGGGCGACGGCCATGCCGTACCCTGGGACGATCACGATGCTCTTGGCTTCACGGATCAGATCCACCGTGCCCTCAACCATGATCTCCGTGTGCTCGCCTTCAATAGCCACCGCCGTGCCTTCTGCGGCTCCAAAGCCGCCAAGGATCACACTCACGAACGAACGGTTCATCCCCTTGCACATGATGTAGCTGAGAATCGCACCGCTCGAACCAACCAAGGCTCCGGTGATGATGAGCAGGTCGTTGGAGAGCATAAACCCAGCCGCGGCTGCTGCCCAGCCAGAATAGCTATTGAGCATCGACACCACCACGGGCATGTCCGCACCGCCGATCGCCATGACCATGTGCACGCCCACGATCCCGGTGATCACGCTCGCGATCCCGAGCATCCAGAGCGCCAGGTTCATGTTGTGTGCCTCGACCGCGTTAACGAACAACACCCCGATCACAATGGTCGCCACCAGCAGCCCGATATTGAGCAGGTGACGAGCAGGCAGGATCAGTGGCTTGCCACCGATCTTTCCGTGCAGCTTGGCAAAGGCGATGATCGACCCGGTGAAGGTCACCGCACCGATGCACACCCCGATGTAGATCTCGATGTTGTGGATCATCGCCTCACCAGAGGTCATATCACCGTGCGGATCGAGCAGCGTCGCAAAGCCCACGAGCACGGCCGCCGCACCCACAAAGCTATGGAGCAACGCGACGAGCTGAGGCATCTCGGTCATCTGGACTCGTTTGGCAAGCACCGCGCCGATGATGGCCGCCGGGACCAGTGCAACGACAAGGATGATAGAGCCGTTGAGATCGAGGGCCGCGGCGGTGGCGATTAGCGCCAGGAGCATCCCGGCGATCCCATAGAGATTCCCTCGCTTGGAGGTCTCTGGGCGACCAAGCCCCGAGAGGCTCAGTATAAACAACGCCGCGGCAAAGATGTAAGCGACAATGGCGAGGGTGTTGGGCATGGTGTACCT
>Ga0209344_10002981_pt1 | contig 17527 bp, 15 predicted proteins | sample Cruoilmetagenom6_FD_187293 | JGI IMG/M metagenome (GOLD analysis project Ga0209344, IMG submission 187293) | Oil polluted marine microbial communities from Coal Oil Point, Santa Barbara, California, USA - Santa Barbara Oil Seep Sample 6 (SPAdes)... | ecosystem: Environmental > Aquatic > Marine... | reverse complement strand
AAATTGAAGTGAAGGACCACGTTGAGATTATCCCGGTTACTGAAGTTTCAGGAGAAGGCATAAAACGCTACAGTTTGGACGATTATCAAGAAGTAGAAAATCGCCTAAATAATGCCAAGGCATCCAAAAATATGACTGCGGAAGAAGTAGAGGACGAGGATGTTGAAATAGTTTTTGAAAAAAGAACTGTTTCTGAAACAAGTGAAAAGGAAACTGGCGTGAAGGAAGAGGAAGACCCAATGAATTCGCCAATTTCAAAAATTTTGAGTGATCGTACCGAAGAACGCAAAAGAAAAATGAAGGAGTTTAATTACAAATTCAAAAACAGTCCATCTCGAATTGACGAAATTGAAAAACAACCAGCGTACAAACGAATGGGCATTGATCTAAACGAAACCAAGAATGAGGCAAATATTTCCAGAACCTCTGTAAATACAGATGATGACGATATTGCTTTGCGCAAAAACAATTCGTTTTTGCATGATAATGTGGATTAATTGATATTATTTTCACTTAAAGCAGGGCCCAAATTTCTTAATTGATTTTGGGCCTTTTTCGTAATGTAAAGTACTTTATAAAACAAAGATTACTGTTTCAGATTTCGGCATATTTAAGTATCTTCGCATTCAATTAAAAATTCAGAAATGAGCTTACAGGAAAAGGTAATGGAGGCAATGAAGGTCGCTATGAAAGCCAAGGATACGCAATCTTTGGAAGCATTGCGAGCCGTTAAATCTGCTTTGTTATTGGCACAGACTGAAACAGGTTCAAAAACTGATATATCCGAAGCCGAAGAAATAAAGTTACTTCAAAAACAGGTAAAGCAACGTAAGGATAGTGCAGCAATTTATAAGGAACAGGGTCGTGAAGATCTTGCAGAGCCGGAATTAGCACAAGCAGAGGTTATTGAGCAGTTCTTGCCCTCGCAATTATCTGAAGAAGAGGTAAGCAAAATTGTGGACAATATTATAGCCGAAACAGGCGCTTCCTCAATGGCAGATATGGGCAAGGTAATGGGTTTGGTCAGCGCAAAACTTGCTGGGAAAGCTGATGGCAAAACCATATCGACTGTAGTTAAATCTAAATTGGCATAATGTTATAACGGCCCCGTGGCGCAACTGAATAGCGCATCAGATTTCGGCTCTGAGGGTTGGGGGTTTGAATCCCTCCGGGGTCACAAAAAGGAAAAGTCCATATTGTAAAATATGGACTTTTATCATTCATGAGTGTTTCAATATTAAACTCCAAACTGTCTAAAATGGTGGTCCAAATGTTTGTATTGCATTTGTCCCCATTGCACTGGAGTAAATTTTCCAAAAAGAGGATGTGGATCCCATACAGTTTGGTTTTTTCTTTCGTGAAATTCATCAATTAGTTTTTGAAGTTCCACTTTTTCACGGTTAAAATCTTTAGTTTCCGAAGTTTTAAAGGGCTTGGCGGTAGGTAAACTTTGTCGCCATGGTTTATCATTGTACAATGACTTTTTAAAGAGAAACGCTAAGGGAAAAAATTGTTTTTTAATCTTCCCTTTTCCCAAGGAAACATTTAAGGGTTGCTGGCAGTGGTAGAGCATTTGGCCCACTTCCATCTTTCCCCAATGGCGCTCACTATTTTCGGTCAATTGGTTTGCCCTTTCTTTTATTTCAGAATAGCCTTCATTTTCAAATAATGATTTCATTTGTGGATATTTAGGATGTACGTAAAATTATTCAATAATTATTTAATCTCAAACCAGCCCAGAATATTTTTAAAACCCTATGTGTTTTAAAGATTCGTCACTATCTTTATTGAAATGCAAACTTAAATGGAAGAAAACAGTTCATTTTCCATTAAAAACTGGAACGAAGACGACCGTCCCCGTGAAAAATTGCTGCTTAAAGGCCGTGCAGCACTGAGTGATGCCGAACTGATTGCAATATTAATAGGCTCTGGCAGCCGAAACGAAAGTGCTGTTTCCTTGAGCCAACGCATTCTGGCGTCCGTTAGCAACAATTTGAGTGAATTGGGAAGACTTTCCATTCCGGAATTGATGGAATTTAAGGGCATAGGCGAAGCCAAAGCTATTTGCATTGCCGCTGCAATGGAACTTGGAAGAAGAAGAAGGGCGGAAGCGGCGCTGGAGCGGAAGAAAATTACTTCGAGCGGTTCGGTTTTTGAATATGTGCAGCCCATTATTGGGGAACTTCCTCACGAAGAATTCTGGATTCTTTACCTCAACAATTCAAATAAAATTATTAAAAGCACTCAACTCAGCAAAGGAGGAATTACCGGCACGGTGGTAGATGTGCGTTTGGCTTTTAAGGAAGCATTGCAACTGGGCGCTGTAGGTATTATTCTGGCACATAACCATCCTTCGGGCACGTTGAAGCCCAGCCAAGCCGACATTCAACTTACCAAGAAACTAAAGACTGCCGGTGAAAGTCTGGACATAAAAGTACTGGATCATCTTATAATTACTGAAAAAGCGTACTTTAGCTTTGCCGATGAAAATATGCTGTAACCTGCTATGTTGTTAATTTACACCCAAAAACTTACTCCTCGAATTTCCTATATTTTCAAACATATTTGTCTGCGTATTTTGGGCATTGACGTAATATTTACATCAGTAATTGAAGAATTTATAGCCCACACGGGTTCCAAGATTTCATACGGAAAAAAACCCTTGGGCAACGAATTGTTTTTTCAAAGTTATGGTCTATTGGAACAACAGGGCCTAGAGGCCATTGATGTTTCAGTAAAAAAATGGGAGGATACTTTTGGTTTCTTTTGGGTTTCAAACAGTAGCGGACTTCCTTTTGATATTTTTTCGGCAAGTTTTTATATGATTACGCGCTATGAAGAATACCTGCCACACGTAAAGGATGAAGCGGGTAGGTTTATGGCCTCGGAAAGTTTGGCGTCTAAGGAAGGATTTTTACAGCAGCCTATTGTGGATATCTGGGCGCATCATTTTAAGGAGAAACTATTAGAAGCATTTCCGGAAATGGAGTTTCCGCAAAAGAAAATAATCATTCACCCAATTATTGAAGCTTCCCAACCATATGCCTATAAGCAAAAGGGAATTTTCAGATCACTAATGGGTTATTTTGGTAGTTTAATCCAAGGGAAATTTAGAAATATACTTAACCAAACACAGGTAATCTTAGGCTTTAAACGCGACCCTTTTGATAGCTTTAAGTGGGTTATAACCAAAGCCAAGAGAAGCAATTTTAAGCTCACCGTATTTTTTCTTTTGGGCGATGCACTCTCTTTTACAGAGAGTATGAACACTCACCGACAAAAGTTTAAAATGCTCATTAAGTTTGTGGCCGATTATAAGGAGTTAGGACTTATTTTTTCGTTTAATTCCCTGAACAATTATGAAATGCTGAAAAAAGAAAAGCAGCGCATGGAAGAAATAACAAACCGTGCGTTAAACTCTACCATGAATTCTGAATTTTTGGTAAATCTGCCAGATATCTACAGGCATCTTGTTGAGCTGGAAGTGAAGCATGATTTTACGATGGTTTTTCGTGATAGAATTGGTTTTAGGGCTGGAACCTGTACGCCATTTCTTTTTTATGATTTGGATTATGAAGTAAAAACCCCATTAATTATACATCCCATAGCAATGACAACTTTGGCTTTTCAAAAAAAATATGCTTCAGATATTGAAAAAATAGTACAAAATACTATGGAAGAAGTTAAAAAAGTAAACGGTACATTTACGATGCTTTTTTCCAACAAAGATTTTTCTTCCGAGGAAAGCAATAAGATCTGGCGAAAGATTTTTGCAGAAAAACTACAGGAGTATGCAGAAAAATGAGATTACCGATGTGTTTTTTGATTTGGACCACACCCTTTGGGACTTTGACCGAAATTCTGGTTTGGCCTTTGAAAGAGTCTTCAAAAAACATAAAATTGAATTATCGCTGACCGATTTCCTTAAAATTTATGAGCCCATAAATTTTGAATACTGGAAAAAATACCGAGAAGACTTAGTAACCAAGGAAGAATTGCGCAGAGGCAGGCTTACGGAAACCTTTGGCAGCTTTAAAATGAAATTCCCGATGGCTACAATCGATTTGCTAGCGCAATGCTACATTGAAGAGCTTCCCATAGACAATCATCTATTCTCAGGCACGGTAGAAATACTTGATTACCTTGCCGCCAATTATAAACTTCATATTATAACAAATGGTTTTGAAGAAGTACAGCATCTTAAACTTCAAAATAGCGGGATTAAAAAATATTTTAGTACCGTAACAACTTCGGAAGAGGTAGGGTTGAAGAAGCCCCATCCTGTTATATTTGAAACCGCTCTCGCCAATGCTTTTGTCGTTTCCAAAAACAGTATAATGATTGGCGATAGCTTGGAAGCAGACATTATTGGGGCACATAATGCGGGTATGCACACTATGTTATTTAATTATAGAAATGAGATTGTTACAGCTCCCCATTTTGCCATAACGGAACTTTTGGAAATTAAAAAACATCTGTAGTAATAATCCTGCATATTGGGCGTTAAAAATTAGTAAACTATCCCCACTTATGAATAAAACCATATTCCAATCCATTTTAATGGTTTGTGCATGCCTATTATTTTCGGCCTGCATAAAGGATACCGATTTTGACCAAGCTGAAGATATAGCGCTTACCCCAATTGTAGAACTTGACCTGATTTATTTTAATCTACGGGCCGACCAGTTTTACGATACTATTAACGCTAATCCGGTACTCACGGTTACAGATACCACCGAAATTAAATTTTTGGATGATAGCTCCCTTCAGGAAAGCCTTAAAAGAGCAGAGTTCTATTTTAAATTTACAAATAGCATTCCACGGGATTTTCAGGTAGATTTTCAGTTTTTGAGCGAAGCAAACGATACAACTTATACTGCCGGAACTTCAGTTTCAGAAGGCATTCCCACTGCTCCCGTAATTACCGAATATATTGAAATTGTTGAAGAGGTTGATATTCTGCGCCTTACACAAGCGAGTAAGGTCGTGGTTTCGGTAACTATACCTTCTTCCGATGAGAATTTGGAAGGCACGTTAAATTTAAAATCCAAAACAACCTACTTTTTGGAATACTAATACAATGCGATACTTATTTACCTACATACTATGCCTCATGGGCTTTTTTGCTATTTCACAAAATAAGCAAATACTCTACGGTTTTGACGATATTCCCCAATCCTTAATGCTCAACCCTGGCAGCAAGGTCACCCAGAATAAACATTATGGAATTCCTTTTTTATCCCAAATTCATATTAACGGAGGTTCTTCGGGCGTTTCGGTTTATGATATTTTTAAAGATGGAAATGATAATATCAATGATCGTATTACGCAAAAACTGTTTGAGATGAAGAATACCGATTTCTTCACGGTCACGCAGCAGTTGGAGCTGATAAATTTTGGATGGCGGGCAAAAAACGAAATCTATTTTTCCGGCGGAATTTATCAAGAGTTCGATTTTATTACGTATTTCCCCAGAGATTTGGCCATATTGGCTTGGGAGGGAAATAGGGATTACCTGGACTATCAATTTGATTTGGGTGAAATTAGCACGACGGGCGATTTTTTAACAGTTTACCATTTTGGTCTGAACAAACAAATTACAGACAAACTTACTGTTGGTGGGCGTTTGAAACTATATTCCAGTATGTTCAGTTACCGGAGCGTAAACAATACTGGTACTTTTACAACCCGATTGGGCAATGAAAGTTCAGAAAATATTTACGAGCACACCATCGAAAATGCCGACGTTACAGTAGAAACATCTGGTTACGCCTCCCTGCGCGATTTGGATGGTGCTTCACAGGTAACTAGCGAAATTTTGGGCAGAGCCTTTTTTGGAGGAAACATTGGAGTAGGTGTGGATTTAGGATTCAATTATGATATAAATGATGCATGGACGCTTACGGCAAGCGCTCTGGATGTTGGCGCCATTTTTCATTCAAAGGATGTTGAAAGTTATCGTGCCCATGGCGATTATACCTTGGATGGTATAAACCTAATTTTTCCGCCATTAAACCAGGGCGATTCTACTTTTCCTTATTACGATGATCTCGAAGATGAGATTGAACGAGAAATACCTATTGATACGCTGAACAATTCATATACGCAATTTCGTCCTGTAAAAATTAATGCGGCCATTAGTTACGGTTTCGGAAGGTTTAGCGTTTCGGGAGATTGTGATTGCTTAAATATGGGTGGGGGCAAACTTCACCAGAACAATGTTGGGCTACAATTCTATTCAATTTTTAGACCGAAAGGCCCACAAATGGCGGGAACCGTGTTTTACCTCAGAAGATTTACAGACTTTCTTTCAGCTAAGGCAACTTATACCGTTGATTCCTATTCCTATTCAAATGTGGGATTGGGTGTTTCAACGGATATTGGCAATTTCAATTTTTATGTTGCGGCAGACAATCTTATAAGGTACAGTAATTTGGCAAAGGCAAAAAGTGTATCTTTACAGCTAGGCCTAAACATAATAATTGACGAGGAATGAAATTATATTTACTGCTAGTATTTGCTTTATTATTAAAAATCAACGTGAATTCACAGAATACAAATTTAAGCGATTATAGTTACGTTGTAGTTCCGGAACAGTTTGAGTTCTTGAATGAAAAGGATAAATTTCAGCTCAACTCCATGTCAAAATTCTATTTCGAAAAGAGCGGATTCAATGCTTATATGTCAGATTCGGTTCCGAATTTCAACCGCTGCGAAGGCTTATATGCTAATGTTGAAGAACTGAAAAGCCTATTTGGCACAAAATTGCAAGTAGTTTTAAAAGATTGTAATAACGAAGAAATTTATAGAGGGCAGGAAGGTAAAAGCAAGTACAAGGAATATGATAAAACCTACCAAGATGCCCTTCGGAAGGCTTTTAATAGTATTGAAATGCTTAACGTAGATCAAAAGGATGTGAGGATTGTTACTAATCATAATAACCCTGTGGTTTCCAAGGAGGCAAATAAGAGGCCAGCAATGGAAGCTGTTGTAAAGCCTAACGTTTCAAGAGTTTCAGGGAATTTACTTCCGGATTCAAAATTCTCCAATTATACAAATGCCGGAAAAATATATCTGTTAAGAAAAACGGCGGACGGATATTCCTTATATGAAGAAACCACTGCTACAGGCGATGGTCTGCTACTGAAGGGTAAAATAGTTGTGATGGATAAAGTAGTAAGGTATATGGACGCCTCGGGTAAAGTTTCGGACGCTGCTTTCGATGCTTCTGGTAATTTGACAATACAGAATGATGCTTCCGTGACTATCTTTCTATTGGCTGACTAAAAATCGTACTTCTCCTTCCAAAGTTGCTTTAAGTAATTTTTCAGCGAATTTTCCTTTGCATTGTTTCCAGGTCTGTAAAAAGTAGTTCCTTTTATTTCCTCGGGCAAAAATTCATGGGGAACAAAATTGCCCTCATAATTGTGTGCGTATTCATATTCCTTTCCGTAGCCCAACTGCTTCATAAGTTTTGTAGGGGCGTTTCTGATAGACAACGGTACTGAAAGATCGCCCGTTTGTCGCACAAGTTGTTGCGCTTCGCCGATAGCTTTATAGGAAGCGTTGCTTTTGGGGGAGGTTGCCAAATAAATGGCACATTGACTTAAAAGAATGCGCGCTTCTGGATAGCCTATGGTATTTACTGCCTGAAAAGTACTTGTGGCAAGCAAGAGGGCGTTTGGATTAGCCATCCCAATATCTTCCGAAGCTAAAATTACCATTCTTCGGGCTATAAACTTTATATCTTCGCCGCCTTCAATCATTCTTGCCAACCAATATACAGCTGCATTGGGATCGCTGCCTCTCATGGATTTGATGAATGCCGAAATAATATCGTAATGCTGTTCGCCAGTTTTGTCATAAAGCACGGTGTTTTTTTGTGCCTTTTGCATGACTAGGTCATTTGTAATAGTAATTTTTTCCGTTTTTTCTGAAAGTATAACCAGTTCCAAAACATTCAAAAGTTTGCGGGCATCACCTCCCGAAAGTCTTATGATTGCTTCTGTTTCCATTAAGGTCACTTTCTTTTGCGAAAGAATTTTGTCTTCTCTTAAAGCTCTTTTCAGTAATGCCTCCAAATCCTCGCGACTGAAAGATTCCAAAACATAAACCTGACAGCGTGAAAGCAATGCTGGAATTACCTCGAAACTTGGGTTTTCAGTAGTAGCTCCAATCAAAGTAATCCAACCTTTTTCCACAGCTCCCAAAAGTGAATCTTGTTGCGATTTACTGAAACGATGAATTTCATCAATAAACAAAATTGGGTTTTTGGTAGAAAATAGATTGTCACTTTTTTTAGCTTTTTCAATTACTTCACGGACGGCTGCAACTCCACTATCTACAGCACTCAAGGTGTAAAATGGCCTTCCGCTTTCGGTGGCAATTATATTTGCAAGCGTAGTTTTTCCGGTTCCCGGTGGCCCCCAAAAAATCATTGACGGTATCATTCCAGTGCTCAATTGTGAAGTAAGGGAACCTTTGGGCCCCACTAAATGCTGCTGGCTTAAATAATCTTCAAGCGTAGTTGGGCGGATTCGTTCTGCGAGGGGTGCGTTCATAATTTTTCAAAATTACAATTTTAATAAATTCGTATCACTGACAATTTATCATAATTTTGTTTTTGGGAGTGTTTTTTGTAATCTCACAATTATGACGAAATCAAACGCATTAAGTTTCAGTCCGGAGGTTTTCGGATATCCCTTGCTTTTTGTGATGGTGCTTTGGATTGTGTATTGGATTGAAGCGCGTTTCAATATAAATTTTAATTCTTTTGGGGTATATCCCAGAACTTTGAAAGGCTTACGTGGCATAATATTCAGCCCATTTATTCATGGCGGCTTGAAACATCTTTTCAATAATTCGGTACCACTTTTTGTTTTAACTTCTGCACTCTTTTATTTTTATAGAAATATTCGGTGGAGAGTCCTAATTCTTGGTCTGTTGATTGCTGGTTTGGCTACTTGGGCCATTGGTCGACCATCACTTCACATTGGTGCCAGCGGTGTAGTGTATATGCTTGCAGCTTTTTTATTTTTTAAGGGAATTTTTTCAAAACACTATCAGCTAACGGCACTGGCTTTGGCCGTAGTTTTTCTCTATGGCGGAATGCTTTGGTATGTTTTTCCTGTAGACCCCGATATTTCTTGGGAAGGACATTTATCAGGTTTTTTTGTAGGACTGGTTTTCGCATTTATTTTTAAGGAAAATCCTATTGAACGAAAAAAATACGAGTGGGAACGAGAAGATTATAATCCAGATAACGACCCTTTTTTACAGCAGTTTGATGAAAATGGAAACTTTATTGAGCTTCCAAAGGAAATGGATGATAGTGCCGAAGAGATTCGAATAAAAAATTTAAACGCTGTTGAAAAGAAAAAAGCAATTAAAATAATATACACTTTTAGAAGAAGTGGTGAAGATAAAGCCCAATAATTTTATCAGCGTCTTTGTCTGGTAACTTCATAAAGAAAGGCGCCGCAGGCCACCGAAACATTTAAGGAATTGATTTCGCCGAGAAGGGGCAGGGAAGCCTTTTCATCTACAAGCCCAAGTACTGATTTGGATACACCTTTTCCTTCCGAACCCATAATAATTGCCAATGGTTTTTTTAAATCCAAAGAGTAGATTTCTGTTTGGGTTTTTTCGGTTGCGGCGATGGTAGTAATTCCTGAACCTTCCAGGTAAAATATGGCATCTTTAATGTGTTCTACTTTGCAAATTGGTATTTTAAAAATTGCTCCCGCTGAAGTCTTAACCGTATCGCCGGAAACAGGAGCCCCTCCCGATTTCTGGATTATTACAGCATCAACGCCGGTACATTCAGCCGTACGCAATATGGCGCCAAAATTTCTAACATCGGTAATTTGGTCCAGGATTAAGAAAATGGGTTTTTTTTCAGATTCCAAAACTTTTTCAACTATTGTTTCGAGCGATTGGAATGCAATCGGTGATGTAAGTGCAACAATTCCCTGATGGTTGCCTCTGGTAAGTCTATTTAGTTTTTCAACGGGAACTATATTTACAGACACGTTTGCCTTTTCCAAGTCTTTTATAAGACTTTCAATTTTATCGTTTTCAGTTCCTTTTTGAATGTAAACTTTATCAAAAACAACATTTGAAGCCAAGGCCTCTTTTATTGGATAAATGCCAAAAATAGTATTTGTTTTGTCCTGCATAATTTTTTACTAATTCAGCAAAGGTAATTAGAATATTCTTTTTGTTAGGTTATAAATTTTAAACAAAAAAACACCCCTTGGATAAGGGGTGTTAATATAGATTAAAGGTATAAACTTAATTTCGAACCCTTACTGAAACAATACCTCCAGAGATAACATCTCCTTCAGCTTGTACAGACAAGGCAAAATATTCTTCACCTTCAATGGAGTTATCAATACCTGTAACGGTTATTGAAGCTTCACGTGTATTTGCTGGAAAAGTAACGGTGTCATCAAATGTATAGTTTTCTGCAGCTGTTTCTGGATCAGTTAATGAAGATACGGCAACGATACTAAAGGTTCTATCTACGTTGGAAAGATCCGTCATAAAAAGATCTACAGTGGCGCTTTTAGTTCCTCCTTCAGGAATGTTGTTTATGTTTCTTTCCTTAGTAATAAAACCAACGATATTTCCACGATCGGTATCGTAATCCTCATAATCATCACAGGATATGGATACACTAACAATTGCAAAAAGAGCAATTAATATATTAATTTTTTTCATCTTGATCATTTTTAAAATTATTAATATCCAGGATTTTGAACTAGATTAGGGTTAAGGTCTAGAGCAGAGGTTGCTATAGGTAGTTGGAATTTAAAACTTCCAGCGGATAATGATTGTGCATCTGAAGGTGTTCCGCTTCCATCTGCTAAATCTCCAAAACCTCCACGCTCAATAGAAAGTCCCCAACGTTTAAGATCAAAGAAACGTTGGTATTCAAAAGCAAACTCCAGTCTTCTTTCTAGTCTTATAGCATCTCTTAAAGCGGTTCCTGTCTCTCCACTTGGAGGAGTAGTGTATCTTTTGGTTCTAACAGCGTCCAATGCAGTTCGTGCAGCACCTTCGTTACCTAAATTGAATTGCGCTTCAGCAATATTTAGTCTTGCTTCCGCAGCACGGAAGATTTTAATATCTACTCTACCTGGAGCACCCCCTGGTTTTGCAAATAATTTTTTGATAGCGTTAAACTCTAATCTATCCGAACCGGATCCATTTGAAGCCTGAATTGTATAAGCTTCTTTTCTAATATCATCTTCTTCATATAAATTATAAAGTTGATATGATACTACGTACTCGGGTACTAATGCGTTAACACTAAATTGACTCCAGGTTACCCCGATCGAAAAGTTCAGAGGAGGTGCATCTGAAAAAGGAATAGAAAACAAAACACCATCCTTATTGGTATCTTCCCAAACTCCAACTACATTGCTACGTGCAGCAACAGCAGTAGAAACTTGGTTTGCAGCATTAATGGCATTTTGCCATTGACCCATATAAAGATATACTCGTGACAAAAGCAAGTTTACATCTTCAGTATCAAAACGTGCTTCACCGTTGTTTGCATTAATATCAGCTCTAGCTTCCAATAAATCTTGTACAATCTTATCATAGGTTGCACCTACGGTTTCTCTTGCAGGTTCAACTAAAGGATCCGGCTCGGTAAGATATGCAACGCCCAGACTGCCGTTAGCATCGCCTGATTGCGTAGGGATTTTTGCAAAATAAGTTGCTAAATTAAAATGCGCCATAGCTCTTAGGGCTTTTGCTTCAGCTACTACATTCGCTTTATTTTCTCCTTCAAAATTTTCGGCATTTGCAATCAATAAATTAGCGCGATAAATCATCTCGTATGAAGATTGGTAAAAACCATTCATTGGCTCAGTAGATGGAGCATATTGCCAGTTGTGTAAAGTTCGACGTGTTCCACGCCCTTTTTGGGCAAAAGTAACGTTGTCTGACAATATATCTGGAGCATCAAGCATCCCACCTGCATCACTTCCGCCATATAAACTAGCGGCGGTTAAATTTCTATATACACCTCTGATGGCATTTTCAAAATCTGCTGCGCTTACATAAGCGCTTTCATTTGCAAATTCATCAAAAGGTATTTGGTCCAATTCACTATCACAGGAAGCAAATCCTCCTGCAACAAGAACCAAAACTGTGATTTTATAAATTATTTTTTTCATTGTAATTAATTTTTTTAGAATTAGAAACTAACGTCAATTCCAAATTGGAAAGACTTAACATTTGGATAGCTATAAAGTGTAGCCTCACCTGGAGCAACGGCGTCTGCAAAAGCAATGGTTTCTCCAGAGGAAAGTCCTACTTCTGGATCTCCCCAGAAATTAGTGAACGTAAGTAGGTTTTGTCCTTGTACATACATTCTCAATGACTGTAATGGAGTTTTATCCAAAAACTTGCTAGGGAATGAATAAGACAATGTTACGTTACGCATACGGATATAATCACCTTTTTCTAGGAACATATCAGACTGGTCTATTGTAGCAGCATCTGTTGTTGCGTAAATAGGACTTGGCAAATGAGCGTTATCGCCTGGTTGTTGCCAATAGTCAAATGCGCTGGTAGCGTGATTTTGTGTAACTTGAATTCCATTAGACTCTCTATCTGATCTTACAAAGTTATTAATATAGTTTCCGGCTTTGAATACAAAATCTGTACGGAGTCCAAAGCCCTTGTAAGTAATATTAGAGAAAAATCCACCTTCTTTGTCAGCGATCGTAGATTTTCCTTGGAAAACTCTATTATCAAATTCATCTTCTGGTAATTCATCTGCGAAGTAAGTGCCACCATCTGCTCCACGGAAAAGTGCTCTTCCCGTTGCTTCATCAACTCCTACGAAAGGAATCAAGAAGTGCTCATTAATTTTTCTACCTTCACTAAGGCGAATAAAAAATGCATCCTCTGGAGTGATATCTTCACCATCTGGAAGTTCAACTACTTCTGTATCTAAGAAAATAATATTTCCTCCAATAGTCCAAGTAAAGTCTGGAGAACGGAAAATATCTGCTTGTAAAGATATTTCAAGACCTCTGTTTTGAATCTCACCTAAATTTCCGGCAATAGCACCTACACCAGCTTCTTGTGCGGTGGGGATGTCAAATAAAAGGTCGGTGGTATTTCTAATGAAATAATCAGTTACTCCACGCACGCGTTTGTTGAATAAATTAAATTCCAATCCAACGTTAGCAGTAGTAGTAGTTTCCCATTTCAAATCTGGATTTGCAACGTTCTCAGGAACAGTTGCTGAACCGCCGGGGTATGAGTCAAATGATACAGTTCCTAAGGCAGCATATCTAGTGATACCATTTCTATTACCAACAGAACCGTAAGCCGCTCTTAATTTAAGATCATTTATAGCGTCTATGCCGAAAAATTCTTCCTTAGCGATATTCCACCCGAGACTTCCGCTATAAAATGTACCAAATTGATTGCCTTTACCGAAGTTTGATGATCCATCCTGTCTAACAGATGCAGATAATAAATATGTTTCTTTAAAATCATAATCAGCAAAGAGTCCATAAGAGACCAAAGTTAGTCTTGACCTATTGGTGAAACCATCATTTAGCGTATTTGCATTAATCTGTGTAGTTAACAAAGGCGAAGGAAAACCTACGCTACGAACGAATGTTCTGTAGAATTCTGCAAGGTTATATTCGTAAAGACCCAATACATTTAAGTTGTGGTTATTAGCGTTTAAATTATAGTTTAATCTATTGCTTATAGTTAGGTCTAATCGGTCTTGTTGATCATCAAACTTATTACCTGTGGGAGAGCCGTTTAGAATTACATCAAGAACACCTCCAGGCTTCGAATAACTTTCTCTTCGGGTAAGCACGTGGTTAACAGAAGTATTAAAAGCATAACTCCAGTTTTTGCTAAATGTGATAAGTGCATCTACACTTGCCAAAGTAGTATGGTCAACATCGAAGCTGGGTTCAGTTTCCAGTGCTTGTCTCACAGGGAAATCTGTAGAAGTGGGGTTATATAGAGGATTACCATTTTCATCTAACAATAATATCCCATCCTCATCGTATAAAAACTCTCTTTCGTATGGGTTAACGTCAAGCATGTGGCGGAAGGGGTTTTGAGAGTTGTTTCGATCTCTAGGCTCGTCGCTAAATGATCTTGAATAACCTACATTTACACCCAAGGTAAGCCATTCTTTAGCGTCAAAATTTACGTTCAAGCGTGAACCTATTCTTTCAAAACCACTAATTTTATCAATAATACCTGTGTTTTTGTCATGGCTCACAGAAAAATAGTAATCTACTTTCTCGGCACCGCCTGAAATAGATATGTTATTATTTTGTAATATCCCATCTTTTAAAACAAGATCTTCCCAATCTGTCTCGTTATCTAATAATGCCTGACGTTCTGGGGATCCAGGTAGGGTAGAAACACCTGGCAGAGTAAATGCATCAGTAATTCCTAGTGCATACATTTCTTCTTCATAACGAATTTTTTCTGCAGCATTCATCATTCTAAAATTCGGATCTATTCTAGATACCGTTCCATAGCGTGAACTAAAGCGAATTACAGCATCCTTATTACGGTTACCATTTTTTGTAGTAATAACAACTACACCGTTAGCTCCTCTAGAACCATAACGAGCAGTAGTTGCCGCGTCCTTCAAAATGGTAATATTCTCAATATCCTCATTTGGAATATTGGCAAGATCCTGTTCACGTATAGGAGCACCATCCACAATATAAAGTGGTGAAGATGCGCCAGCAACAAGAGATCCTGTACCGCGAATACGAACAAAAGCTCCTTGGCCTGGTTTACCGTTGGCAGCAGTTACCTGTACCCCGGCCGCCTTACCTTGCAGCATATTGTCAATACTAGTAGTCGGTGCCATTTGTGACAATTCCGAAGCGGAAATGGATACAACAGCCGATGTTTGTACTGTTTGGTTTCGTGTAGAATACCCGGTTACAACTACCTCTTCCAAAGATGCGCCAGGCACCAGTGTTATGTTAATTGAATTTTGGGCTCCTACCTTTACTTCCTTGGTGTCAAACCCTACATAACTAAAAGTAAGTGTCTGACCCACATTGGCAGAAATGGTATAATTACCATCAAAATCTGACTGTGTTCCAGTACTGGTTCCTTTAATTATAACGTTTGCACCAGGCAATGGCAGACCTGTGTCGTCCGTCACCGTACCTGTAATAGTTTTTTGCTGTGCGAAGGTAAGCTGCACAACCAACGCTAATAATAGCGTTAAAATTCCACTAAACTTTGTTCTCATTTTTATAAATTATTTGAATTAGCCAACGGCAAAAATCATAATAAAAAGTTAATTACACAAGTATTTGCTCCCAATTTTTGTGTTTTATTTAGCAGAATAGAGTGGGTTGGCGGATTGTTTGTTAAAATTTTGAAGAAATGCTGATATGGATTTTGGTGTTTGAAAAACTAAAATTTCCATTTTGCGAGTTTCCGTTTGCTACATTAAAACGAAATAAGCCTGCCTTTGTGCTCAGACCAAGGCCTAGCCCAAAACTATAGAGGTTTTCTTTTAAGGCTGCAGTCTCATTTTCAAAGTATGCGATATCAATTATGGAATGAATAAAAACGCCTTCATTGAAGAGATATCTGTATTCCGTATTTATTACTGAAAATAATGAGGCATCGATACTGTTTTCATTAAAACCACGAATACTGTTAATCCCCCCAAAACGGTATAGTTCATTAACTAAATAATTTTCGCTAAAAAGTACACTTGTACTGTTCTGAACAAAAATGGAGTTTTTAAAGTTTAAATTGAAAATGTTGTTGATTCTGGATTCAACACTAAATTGATCTTCTGATGCGCCCTCCCTTTTACGCGATCCAATGCCCATATCCAAAAATATGGACGTCTTCACCGGAAAAAGTTTTCGGTTTTGAGGTCTTATATAGGTCCCACCCAAAATGAAAAAATTTGATTTGAAATCCTCAACAGGCACCCCTGCTATTGCCTCATCCAATAGATTACTGGAATCATAGCCTTTGTAGCCAATGTAAACTGTGGATTTAGGATCTATTTGGTAGGTAGTCCGTATTTGCTGCTCAGTTGTAATAAAGGTACTGTCTCTTTTAAAAATTTTAAGTTCTCCACTTAACCCGAAAGGCGTTCCAAATAGATAGGGGAGTGTAAGCCTTGTTCTGAAATTCACCTGCTCCTCGCCATCAGCCTTATAGTTTATTAAAAGCTGCTCGCCATAATTTAAGTTATTGTTCAATTCTAAGTTCAGGTATCCATTGAAGGTCAATTTTTGGGTATCCTCATCAGTAGCAAAACCTAAAATGCCATCAAATAAATTGTTGTTCTGCTTTTCAAGATAAAAATATACTACTGTCGAATCTTTTCTGAATAAAGCCTCCGGAGGTTTCAGGGTCGAAACAAAGCCCAGACTGTTCAAATTTTCGTTTTGGGCAACCAATTTTTTTTGATTGAAAACTTTTCCCTTGCGCACTCCTGCGTAATATTTAAGGAAAGATGGCGAAAACTTTTCATATCCCTTTACTACAATTGAATCTACGGTTCTGATAGTTCCGTTCTCAACAATTAAATTGGCGGTTAATGTACCATTTTCATTTTTTTCAAAATGGGTGAGTTTTACCCTAGCAAACGCATTTCCTTTTTGGTTGCGGATTGCGGTAAGTTTTCCGAGGGAAAGTGGGATGGTTTCAAAGGGAAGAATAAAATAGGTTTCGGTAATCTCTGAAGAGATTCGTTGAAGTTCTTTTTTGGTGAAATCTTCCTCTGAATAGAAAACCTTAATTTCGCGGTACATTTTTCCGAGGAAGAAATCTGCAACATAGCTGCTGTCATTTGTTTTTTGCAGCTGAAGAAGTTCGCTCTCTATAAAACCCATGCGCTGTAATTTTAAATAGAGGGTATCGGTCTCATTTTTCAGTGAATCAAAATCTTCAAACGTGGTTCGCATTTGAAGCGAATCTTTAATGCCTTCGGAAATGGGTTTTTCTGCCTGTATTGAAAGCGTAAGCTCCTGAGCCCTTATTCCGAAGAAAAGACAGGTATATATATTAAGGTATAAAAAAATGTAAGGGATTTTTTTCAAAAACGGCAAAAATTAGATGCGTAAAACTAACGCTTCAACTTACCATTTCATATCTAAATATAAAAAATAATGAAAGTATGCTGAAAATTAATTCAGTATGGTTTGATTAGTAAAAAAAATATTCTACATTTGCATCCCCTAAAAATAGGGGTGTTTTATTTTTAAACAGTAACAATACATATTTTATATGCCAACAATTTCACAATTAGTACGTAAAGGAAGGACCAAAATAACCAAGAAGAGTAAATCGGTTGCTTTGGATTCGTGCCCACAACGTCGTGGTGTTTGTACGCGTGTATATACTACTACACCTAAGAAACCAAACTCTGCTATGCGTAAAGTAGCAAGGGTTAGGCTTACAAACGGTAAGGAAGTAAACGCATACATCCCAGGCGAAGGTCACAATCTCCAAGAGCACTCGATAGTATTGGTTA
>Ga0209344_10002980_pt1 | contig 17530 bp, 17 predicted proteins | sample Cruoilmetagenom6_FD_187293 | JGI IMG/M metagenome (GOLD analysis project Ga0209344, IMG submission 187293) | Oil polluted marine microbial communities from Coal Oil Point, Santa Barbara, California, USA - Santa Barbara Oil Seep Sample 6 (SPAdes)... | ecosystem: Environmental > Aquatic > Marine... | reverse complement strand
TATATCACTAGTTACTTCAAAAGAATACATTGTAGTTGTATTCTGAAAAGATACAACAAGGCTATTTGAATAAGCCAAAAAAATAAATGTTCTTGTTTCGTGTTTTTTTGTTTAAAAAAACCTCCTTACCATGATGGCAAGGAGGTTTTTGAATTATAGAAAAGGAATGTTCTTATTTTTTAGATAAGTTTCCGTATTTCTTAGCGTAGTCTAACATTTGTCCTTCAAAACTATCAGGCTGCATCACATTGAATCCTGTAATTTCTTCACCCTCCATCGTTGGAACGATCATTGGATTTACAAATCCGCTGTATGGCGCCGATTTAAACTTGCTATTACGTTCTAATACTTCAGCATGAAGTTTTTGATCTACTTTTACTCCGTAGTTTTCAACCAAGTTTTTTGCTGCTTCGTAATCTCCTTCCGAAGTAATTCGTTGGGTTTCGCGTAATAATTCACCAAAGATGGTACGGAGTTTCCCGTAATCATTAATGTTGTAATACGTTTTTCCGTCACGTGTGATTTTTTCGATCACGTTTTCTGCTTGTCCGCGTTCATACGCCCAAGCACTCACCCACTGGCGATTCACCATATGTGCTTCTTCAACATCATCACCTAACTCTAATCGCACTAATTGACCGATCAATCCATTACGAATATAGCCATCGTATGCTGCAATTCCTGTTTTCTCCCAGTCGGTTACAAGACCTAATTCTTGAAGTTTTGGATCCATTAAGTAGTACAATCCAAATAGATCGGCACGTCCTTCTTCGATGGTAGACTTGTATCTTTTTAGTGTTTCTTTTGGTGTACCAACACCTTTGTTGATCTGCCCTGAAGCGTGACCTACAACTTCGTGCAAAGCAGTATGTAACTTGTCACCTAAAGCACCGTATTCTTTTTCAAGAGCAACTTCTTGCTCATCATTAGCGAATTCCTGAAGTCTTCCGCTACCGCCTGCGTTGCTGTATGCATTGATGATGTTTCCTAGAGAAACAGACTTGCTCCCGTGTGCCTGGCGAATCCAGTTGTTGTTAGGTAAATTTACACCAATGGGTGTGCTTGGCGAAGCATCTCCAGCCTCACCTGCAACGATCACGGTCTTGTATGAAACTCCCTTTACCTCTTTCTTCTTATGTTCTGGCATCAGTGGTGAATTATCTTCAAACCATTGTGCTTCCTTTGAAAGAACGGCCATCTTTTTAGACATATCAAAATCCTTGATCTGTACAATGGTTTCATAAGAACCCTTATACCCTTTAGGGTCGTTATACACTTCAATAAAACCATTGATCCAATCAATATTCCCTTCAGTAGATTCAACCCATGCAACCGCATAATCGTCCCATGTATCAAGGCTACCCGTTTGGTAATATTCAATAAGTAATCCTAAGGCTTTCGCTTGCGCATCACTTTCAGCAACTCCTTTAGCCTTTTCTAACCAAAAGATAATTTTGTCGATAGCTTCTCCGTAGAGTCCGCCGCTCTTATAAACCTGCTCTACTAATTTTCCATTTTCCTTTACAAGACGTGTATTTAATCCAACTTCGATAGGCTCTGCGGCATCTACTTTGATCCCTCCATAGAATTTTTCAACATCAGCCGTTGTCACATCTGGACCGTAAAAATTGATTGCACTTTCTAAAACAATGTCTGAATCTTTCGAAAGGTTTACCTTCTTCGCATCCTTATCGTTAAAGATCACTTCTAGAGCCTCGCCTGCAAGTGACGAATTTGTCTCTTTCATGAGCATCTCTAAATATGCCTTATTGAATGCTGGCTTAATTTTCGCATTACTGTAGTGGTGGTGAATTCCGTTAGAGAACCAAACACGCTTTAAGTAAATCTCAAAGTTCTTCCAGTCTTCTGAAGTTTTATCTCCATTATAATTTGCGTAAATATTTTCTAAGGCAGCACGTATCGCTAAATTGTGACGATAGTTTTGTGCCCACATAATGTCACGGCCTTCCAATCCCGCTTGGGTAAGATAATATACGAGTTTCTGCTCCTTCAAGCTTAACTCTTCAAAGCCTGGAATTTGATATCGTAAAATTTTAAGATCTGCAAACTGCTCAACCACATAGTTAAAATTATCCTCTGAGGTTATTTCGGTTTTTGCCACTTCGGCTTCTGGCATATCCTTCGCCTTGTCGTCTTTACAAGAAAATAAAGTAAGTCCGCTTATAGCAAGCGCCACAAAAAAAGTATTCTTCATTCGTTCTGTTTTTTGGTTTTCCACAAATGTAGCAAAATATTGGCTTGTTTCTTCGCCATGCATCCTTTTCACTTCGGAAATACCCGCATCATTCATATATTTCTTCCGAAGTACACAAATTACCGCGAGCCAGCGTTTTTTACTATCTTTAACAACATTAAACAAATCAACCATGAAAATATTAAAATACCTCTTTTTCCTTCTCCTTATTGTGATCATTGGAGGTGCCATCTATTTCTCAACGCAAGATGGATCATTTGATGTAGCAGAATCTAAAATCATCGATGCCCCACCATCTGTTGTGTATGACCAAGTAAAAGATTATAAAACGTGGCAAGAATGGGGTCCTTGGATGGCTATTGATCCAGACATTAAGATCAATTATTCCGAAAAATCGGAAGGTGAAGGTGCTTCGTATTCTTGGATCAGTGATGATATGAATGTTGGCGAGGGCGCTATGGAAACGATCAAAGTCATTCCGAATAAAGAAATTGAGCAGAAAATTACCTTTAGCACACCTATTGGTGATTCTACAAGCGATGTTTACTGGAAGTTTGAAGAAACCGAAACCACGGGTCAAACAAAAGTGACTTGGGGAATGAAAGGCGAACAAACGCTTATGGAAAAGGTATTTATGGCTTTTCAAGAAGACGATATGGAAACTGGGATTTCTGAAATGTATAAAACTGGACTGAATAACTTGGAAGCCAAAGTCAAAGAAGAACTCGCAAAATACAATGTCTATGTTGATGGTGTCACCCTATATCCTGGAGGATTTTATATGTATAATACTACCGCAGCTAAAATGAGCGATATTAGCTCTAAAATGGCGCCTATGATGGGGCAAGTGGCTGGTTTTATGGAACAAGGAAATATACAAAGTAGTGGTATGCCTTTTACTATTTATAACAATGTAGATCAAACTACAGGAAATGTCATATTCTCAACGGCCATCCCAGTGCGAGAACGAGTGATCACACCTGAAGGCAGCGATGTTCTTTGCGGCTATATGGAACCTGTGAGAACTGTAAAAACTACATTGAAAGGTGATTACACTAATTTAGATAAAGCCTATGCTGCGGGTGCTGCGTATATGGCAGAAAATCAATTACCAGCGCATCCAAGTGCTAAAATGTTTGAAGTTTATGTAACAGATCCAGGAAATGTGCCCAATCCAGCCGATTGGGTGACTGAAGTATATATGCCTGTTGCACCCGAGATGAATACTCCAAACTAAATGATGAAACAACTTTTACTGGTATTTCTTGGTGGCGGCTTTGGCAGTGCCATGCGTTATGGATTGGGTAAATATTTAAACAGTTCATCCAACGGACTCCCCTACGGTACTTTTGTTGCGAATATTCTAGGGAGCTTGATCATTGGACTTATCTTAGGATGGGCTCTTAAAAATAATTCTGTTTCTCAAAATACCATCCTCTTTTTAGCAACGGGTTTTTGTGGTGGATTTACAACATTTTCGGCTTTCGCATATGAGAATCACGTTTTTTTAAAAGCAGGAGATCTTACTACTTTCGCCTTATACGCCTTTGGAACTTTTGTTATCGGTTTCGCTGCTGTTTTCTTAGGAATGTGGCTCGTCAAGTTTTTCTAATGTTGCCCGTAATCTTTTACACCCGCATCAATACGAACCAATAGATCATTTTCTTCTGGAGGAATAGGACAACTATACCTAGGATTATAAGCACAATAGGGATTGTAAGCCTTATTAAAATCTAAAAGGATTGTATTGCCCTTTGGAATATAAACATCTAAAAAGCGCCCACCTCCATAGGAACCGTCACCGCTTGTTAAATCGGTAAAAGGCAAGAATAGATAATCTTTATAAGCTGGATCATCGTAGCCTTCTGTACTTTGATATAAAGCAAGTACCAAATCTTTACCCTCTAATATAAAATGAGCTTCTCCATACTTGACATACTCAGGTCGTCGGTCTGTAGTTGTTGGCATTAAGAACGGCTTTTCATCGGGTGTACGTACAAACTTGGCTTCTATTCTCAAGCTAAGATTTACAGGATAAAATTCCAGCGCCTTAAAGGTTTTTTGATCTTCTACAGTTAATATGCTCTTTTCAGGATCTGCAAATTCGGCACTCGCAGAAGCTTGATACTTCTTAATTTCTTTAAGTAGTTTTCGGTGACCTTGTGCATGGCAGATTCCGAAGAAAGCCAAAAAGACGATCAATAATAGGTTTTTCATAGTGTACAATTTCAGTAAAAATAGAGGAATTTAAAACTGAAAAATAAAAATTCCTTGCATTTCAAAAAAAAATTATACATTTATCCTCTCATTATCAAGACTATGATGCAGTGTAAAACAATTCAATATAGAACAGTCGTGTGGATTTCACACCAGCTGGTCATACGGTATTGTTGATACATTAATAAGATAAATCAATTCACTTACGTCCCGGCTCTCACCGGGACGTTTTATTTTTATACAAGCATCATGAAAAAATTATTCAACCAATATATAAGTAATTACACTGGACTCTCAAAAGAGATCTGGTTACTCTCACTCGTAACCTTTGTAAATAGAGCTGGCGCTATGGTCCTTCCATTTTTATCGCTCTATCTCGTAAACAACAAAGGCTTTTCACTGCCAGAAGTAGGACTTATTATGACTTGTTACGGAGTCGGTTCCTTATCTGGGACTTATATTGGCGGGCGGTTAACAGATACCATCGGATTTTACAAAGTAATAACAACAAGTTTGTTTTTAGGTGGTTTAGGGTTCATTGCCTTTCAATTTCTAGATAGTTATATCAGTATCTGTATGGGTATGTTTGCGCTTATTTTTATAGCCGATGCCTATCGTCCTGCGATATTTGTAGCCGTAGAAGCGTATAGCAAACCCAAAAATGTTACCCGCAGTATTGCACTAATAAGGCTTGCCATCAATCTTGGTTTCTCTATTGGTCCCGTTATAGGCGGCGTAATCATAGCGAATATTAATTACGCATCGCTCTTCTGGATAGACGGAAGTACCTGTGTGATTGCTGCCATCATGTTATTTATATTACTGAAACCGAAAAAACTTGCAAAAGACGAACCAAAAGAGATCGTTATTAAGCAGGGAGTGCCTCCACATAAAAATGCACTGTACATCCTTTTCATCATAATCATGATCTTTAGTAGCGTGATGTTTGTGCAATACTTTTCAGTGATTCCCATCTATTACGAACAAAGCCACGGACTTTCAGAAGATCTCATTGGCTTACTGCTCTTTCTAAATGGAATTATCATTGTCATCTTTGAAATGCCTTTGGTAGGCTGGTTAGAACGCATCAATATTTCAAAAACCATGGCAACCTTTTGGGGAATCGTGTTATTAGCACTGAGCTTTGTTGTGCTTAACACAGGCGATTGGATCGGTATCCTGATCATTGGTATGATCCTAATGACCCTAGGAGAAATGATAGGATCGCCATTCTCTAATGCGCTCGCGCTGGAAATGGCTCCAAAAGGCAGGAAGGGAAGCTATATGGGACTCTTCAGTATGAGTTTTAGCATTTCACATATCTTTGGACATAATGGAGGCATGAACATGGTAGCCAGTTTCGGCTTTGAAACGACTTGGTATGTAATGTTCGCTATTTTAGTAATCGTTGCGTTACTAACGCTTTGGCTACACAAGTGGTATAAAAGAAGTGCGTCAGCTCCTGTGGAACCATCAATACATTTAGGATCATGAGAAAATTTGTAATTATTTTATTTTGCTTCGGAAGCATCCTCTTCGGAATGCATTCTTGTAAAAATACTTCGGAAGAGTTACAAGCTACTTCCGAAGTAATTTCAGAAAAGGTAATGGCAGCGAAGCAATTTCCGAAGTTAGACAGTACGCGATACAATGTTGCTTTTTTAATAATGGATGGTGTTTTTAATACAGAACTTACAGCGCCTTTCGATATTTTTCAACATACCATCTTTAGAGAAAACATCAAGGCAATAAATGTATTTACGATTGCTAAAAAGGATGAGCCCATACAAACTTTTGAGGGCATGCGTATCATTCCCGACTTCAACTATACTAAAGACCGTATTCCGACCATTGATATTTTGGTGATTCCTAGCGCAGAACATCACCTCGATACAGACCTTGAAGATAAAGCTATGTTGGATTTTGTAAGAACCACGGCCGAAAATGCAATGTATATCACTTCACATTGTGACGGCGCTTTTGTTTTAGCAAAGGCAGGACTGCTCGATGGTGTTGTTTCAACTACTTTTCCGAGCGATATTGACACTATGCGAGCAATGTTTCCACACTTAGATGTGCGAAAAGATGTTCTATTTGTTCATGACGGAAAGTATATCACGTCGGCTGGTGGCGCTAAAAGTTTTGAAGCAGCGCTCTATCTCACTGAGCATTTATATGGCAAAAAAATAGCCCAATCCCTTGCGGGCGGGCTGGTAATCGATTGGAACGTCAATAGTGTTCCGCATCTTATAATAGAAGAGTAAATAAACCCTTATTCCATAGTGCGTTTTTTACGCATTTCTTTCTCTTTCTTCACGCGTATTTTATGCATGCGTTTTGAAATGATCACCGCGTCAAGACAAGACAGCATGAGACCAATTCCAGCAATAAGTGCCAAAAACCTTACAACGGCCGCTCCCGTAAACTCAATTCCCGAAAAACCTAGCGCTACGGTAATTATAGTAGCAATTAAAAAGTGACTTGTATAATCTTTCATGATGCTCTTTTTTTTATTTAGCACCAAGATACGTCATTGACGTGTGGCTTGATGTTATAGAAAATACAATTACAATACTTTTAACCTTTCATGATTATTGCTTCGGAACGATACTAGCAACCGACTTTATTTCATTGTTGACCATTACATGAGATAATACAATTTGAGTTTTGGTTTCTCCATATACGATTAGCTGATCGATAAACATTTCTAAGTGCTTTTGATTTTTTAAAACGACCTCCATAACAATGTTTTCATTTCCTGTAATGCGATAACAATTAAGCACCTCATCATAGGTCTTTACCTTCTCAAGAAAAGGTTTTAATTTCCCCATAAAAGCTCGAATGGTTATAATCGCTTTTAGTTGATATCCCGCCTCAAAGGGTGAGACCAATGTCTTATAACCATGAATAAGACCAGCATCTTCCATTTTTCGTATACGTTCGGCAACAGCGGGGGAACTAATGCCTACAATACGGCCTATTTCGGCATTGGACTGTCGTGCATTCTTTTGCAAACAATCAAGGATTTTCCAATTCAAGGGATCGATGTTCATTTTAATTAAAATTATTTAAAAAAAGTCAATATTTATTGCAAATATAGCTTTTTACTTTAAAATCGATAGTAAGAAATGAAAACTTGTAACTAAATTTGAAAGGCTTTGAAAAATTAAAATGACACCTACAATTCCAAAACGTTTCCCGCAAACGCCTATGTATAAAAAGGCTATGGATATTTTTGCTTTATCGCAAAACATATCTAGTTATATCGTTCATGATCTAGCTCCCTTACAAGAAAATGGCAATGAAGACCCTAATATTTATTTTAGTGGTGACATTATTCAACAATCCATTTCTCTGGCTCCTGAGATCTTTAAAGCTGAAGCTCAAACATTTTCGGAAGAAAAACACAAATATGCTGCTTCTGTGAATCATCTTATTAACACCTTACAGAAAAATTGTGAACGCCTAGAGCATGCAAATACAAATGGTAAGGAATTTATCCAATTACTACGCAGAGACTTGAAAAAATTTAGAAAGTTACAACGCAGCTGGATGCTGACTTTGTAATTTTAATCATAAACTAGGTATACCCCTTAACTACGGAAGGTATTTAAAACCATATAACCGATGAAAATGGTTCACACATATGAAGAATTTTGCAAACTTCACGATGAAGGCAAAATTTTTCCAGATGTGTATTCACATCTTGGCGCAAAGAGTGTAAAACTTCTTCGTGATCAAGGATGGAACCTTGACAAAGGTGGTTGGTTTAGAAAAATTCGCACCGCCGAAGACCTACTCGATATTTGCAGACAGTCACCCGAAAACTTTCAAATGGCTTACACAAACGCCGGAATTGATTTTTGGATCCGGAAAGAGAAATAGGATCCCGCAACATCCTCTGCTTTTAACCACATTAGAGGTGCTTCAGAATTAAAAAATTAATTCATCAGAAAGCACGAATTCATAAAATGTACGCTCGAAATAAATCCCAACGGAACTGCGTTCATTTCCGTTCTGCTCAGTGCGCAACAGTAGAATAAACAAAGTAACAGCCCTTCAAAAAAAAGATCCAAAATAAATCCCGACGGAACTGCGTTCATCGGGATAAGCAGCCTGCACGATTTTTGCTTCACTTCTGCTTGCATAAATCGGCGATCTGCTTACATATTTCTTCTATACTGACCACCTACTTCAAATAATTTGGCTGTAATTTGACCTAAAGAACACACTTTAGTCGCTTCCATCAATTGCTCAAACATATTTTCATTGTGAATCGCAGCATGTTGAACCTTTTTAATAGCTTCTTCAGCAGTATCCCCTTTGGCTTTATGTAAGTTATTCAGTGTTTGTATTTGCTCCATTTTTTCCGCTTCCGTAGCACGAATCACTTCGGCAGGTTGCACCGTAGGCGAACCTTTACTGCTTAAAAATGTATTTACACCAATGATAGGAAACTCTCCGTTATGCTTTAAAGTTTCATAATAGAGACTTTCTTCCTGAATCTTGCTTCGCTGATACATAGTTTCCATAGCACCTAGCACACCTCCACGCTCTGTAATACGGTCAAATTCGGCTAAAACAGCCTCCTCAACAAGATCTGTTAACTCTTCAATAATAAACGCACCTTGAATAGGATTTTCATTTTTAGCCAGCCCTAACTCTTTATTGATGATCAATTGAATTGCCATAGCACGACGCACACTTTCCTCTGTAGGTGTTGTGATCGCTTCGTCATAGGCGTTGGTATGCAATGAATTGCAGTTATCATTTATTGCGTATAGCGCCTGTAAGGTTGTACGAATATCATTAAAATCGATTTCCTGAGCATGCAGTGATCTACCCGATGTTTGGATATGATACTTCAGCATTTGTGCTCTCGGGTTTGCTCCGTATTTATCTTTGAGTGCCTTCGCCCAAATTTTTCTAGCCACACGACCAATAACCGAATATTCGGGATCAATTCCGTTACTAAAGAAAAACGATAAATTGGGTCCGAATTTATTGATATCCATTCCGCGTGAGAGATAGTACTCTACATAGGTAAAACCATTGGACAAAGTGAACGCTAACTGCGTGATAGGATTCGCGCCCGCTTCAGCAATATGATAGCCCGAAATAGACACCGAATAAAAGTTTCGCACTTGTTTTTCGATAAAATATTCCTGAACATCACCCATCAATCTAAGGGCAAATTCCGTAGAAAATATACACGTATTTTGCGCCTGATCTTCTTTCAAAATATCGGCTTGAACTGTACCTCGAACTTGCATTAGGGTATCAGCTTTAATAGTTAGATATACATCTTTTGGAAGCACTTGATCTCCAGTAACTCCAAGAAGCATTAAGCCAAGTCCATCGTTTCCTTCCGGTAGATCTCCTACATAGTGCGGGCGATTTACACCGCTATCTTTATATATTGCTTTGATTTTCTTCTCTACTTCGGCCTCAAGACCATGTTCCTTTATATATTTCTCGCAATTTTGGTCGATCGCAGCATTCAGAAAGAAACCTAAAAGCATCGGAGCCGGACCGTTGATCGTCATACTAACAGATGTCATTGGGTGACTTAGATCGAAACCAGAATATAATTTTTTAGCATCATCCAAACAACAGATAGAAACCCCAGCATTCCCAATTTTTCCGTAGATATCGGGTCTGTGGTCGGGATCATTTCCATAAAGCGTAACACTATCAAAGGCTGTCGATAAGCGTTTTGCCGGTAATCCGTGACTTACATAGTGGAAACGTCGGTTGGTACGTTCGGGACCACCTTCTCCAGCGAACATACGTGCCGGATCTTCTCCAGCGCGTTTAAACGGATACAATCCTGCCGTGTACGGAAATTCTCCAGGCACGTTTTCCTGCAAGGTCCAGCGTAAAATATCACCCCAGGCGCCATACTTTGGTAGCGCAACTTTTGGAATTTGTGTATGCGACAACGATTCGGTATGTGTATCAATATGAATCTCCTTATCCCGAACTTTAAAGGTGTACACCGGATTTTTATAACGATTTACTTTTTCGTCCCAACCTGTAATAACTTCCCAATTGTAGGGATCGAGATCTAGTTTTACGCGATCAAATTCGGTGTTCAGCAGTTTAACAAGATCCTTCTTTTCTTCGGAAATGGCTGAAATAGCCTCCAAGTTAAGTCCAGACTTATCCAATTCAGGAACAAATCCGGTAATGGCGTCAATAGACTTATAGATTCCGAAGAGCTTTTGAGCAACTTCTACCTGATCTGTTGCTTTTTTATCATACGCCCGATTGCTTTCTGCTATTTCGGAGAGATAGCGTGTTCGTGCAGGTGGAATGACAAATATTTTTTCAGACATTTCATCAGAGATGATATAATCGCTTTTAAGATCGGCTTTTGTTTTTTCTACAAGCTCATCCATGATCGCTTTGTAGAGTTTATTCATTCCTGGATCATTAAATTGTGAAGCGATCGTTCCGTAGACAGGAAGATCATCTTGATGGGTATCCCACAATTGATGATTCCGCATATATTGTTTTTTCACATCGCGAAGCGCATCGAGTGAACCACGTTTATCAAACTTATTAATAGCAACAAGATCAGCAAAGTCGAGCATATCTATCTTTTCCAGTTGGGTCGCCGCACCAAATTCTGGTGTCATAACATATAAGGATACGTCGCTATGTTCAATGATCTCAGTGTCACTTTGCCCTATACCTGAAGTTTCTAAAATGATAAGGTCGTACTCAGCTGCTTTAATCACCTCAATAGCTTCTGAGACATATTTTGACAAGGCCAGATTACTTTGTCTTGTTGCAAGACTACGCATATAGACACGAGGTGAATTAATGGCATTCATACGAATACGATCCCCAAGCAACGCTCCTCCAGTTTTTCTTTTGGAAGGATCTACCGATACTAGACCAATCGTTTTTTCGGGAAAATCTATTAAAAAACGACGTACTAATTCATCTACTAGAGAAGACTTACCCGCTCCTCCGGTACCTGTAATACCTAAGACGGGTGTTTTTAAAGCTTTATTTTTTTGATGTATTTTCTGAAGTGTCTCCTCTGCAATCTCTGGAAAATTTTCAGCCGCCGAGATCACTCGCGCAATGGCACCTGGAACCTGTTTAGACAGTTTGTCAATTTCCCCGTTGAGTTTATCACCAATAGGATAATCGGATGTTTGAACCAAGTCGTTGATCATTCCTTGTAATCCAAGTTCACGGCCATCATCTGGAGAGTAAATTCGGGTAATTCCATAATTCATAAGGTCTTCTATTTCCGAAGGGAGTATAACGCCGCCGCCGCCGCCGAAGATCTTTATATGTTCTGCACCTCGTTCCTTAAGAAGGTCGTACATATATTTGAAGTATTCATTATGACCACCCTGATACGAAGTCATTGCAATGGCATTGGCGTCTTCTTGAATGGCCGTGTTCACAACCTCTTCAACACTTCTGTCATGGCCCAAATGGATCACTTCTACGCCAGTAGATTGGATAATACGACGCATGATATTTATGGCCGCATCGTGCCCATCAAATAGCGATGCTGCCGTTACGATTCTAACTTTATTTTTCGGAATATATGGTGCTTGTTGTTGCATGTAAAAAAGCATTATTATTGAGGCGATAAAGCTACGAAAAACACGCCAATTTAGGGCGCCTACGGCTTACTTTATATATTAAAAAAAACCTAAATACCCTTGGCTGTGTTATATATTTTTGTATATTGGTCGTTCAATATTAAACAATAAAATTTTTAACAAAATGAAAAAAATCTACTTTTTAACAATGGCACTTTGTGCTTTCGCATTTACTGCTAACGCACAATTTTTTATCGAAGACGACGCTGAAGCGTATGCTTTAGGTGACATGGGAACTCAAAACCCAACAGTTTGGTCTGTATGGTCTGGAGCTCCTAACTCTGCTGAAGACATTAACGTTGTTGATGATCAAGCAAATTCTGGATCACAATCTTTTTATGTTGATGATTCTGGAGTAACAGATGTTATCCTTCTTTTAGGAAACAGAACTGATGGAGATTACACTTTGGCTTTCAAAATGTACATCCCTGCAACTAAAACTGGATACTTCAACGTACAAGGTGAAACTGAATCTGGTGGTGCTGGAAACGGTGGAGCAGGTGTATTTAACTCAGGGAACATTACTTTCAACGAAGGTGGTGCAACTCCTGGAGAAGTTGTTGATGCTGCTAACGGTGACATCTTAAACTACCCAGAGTCTACTTGGTTTGATGTTTCTCTTTACTTTGACGTTGATAACGGAGAGTACACTATGACTGTTAATGGAGCTTCTGCTACAACTACACCATTCCAAGAAGATGCTGTACTTGGTGGGCTTGACTTTTTCTCTATTGATACAAACAACCAATATTACATCGATGACGTAATCTTCGCTCCTGGAGTATTAGGAACTAATGATTTCGCTGCTGATGTATTTAGCGTATACCCTAACCCAGTAAAAGACGTTTTAAACATTAACTCTAAAGTATCTGTTGATGCTGTTACTGTTTATGATGTTCTTGGTAAAGTTGTATTACAGGCTCAGCCTGATGCAGTTTCTCCAAGCATCGACATGAGCGCTCTTAGTTCTGGTGCTTACTTAGTAAACGTTAAAATCGGAAACGCTGCTAAGACTATCAAAGTGATCAAGTAATCACCTTTAGTCAATCTAATACAAAAGGCCTTTTCTTCGGAAGAGGTCTTTTTTTATACGTATATTTGATCTTTTAAAATCGTCATTATGTTGAAAAAAATTGCACTTATCTGTTTATGTTTTACCGCTGTCTCTTGTGCGGAACTACAAAACGTAGTTAACACACTACCTACTGGAACCGGAGGTATCGATACCATCAATATTGCAGGCGGACTGCGTCAAGCTCTTGACTTTGGTATTGACAAGCAAGTGAACAAACTCACTCAGAAAGACGGTTTTTATAAAAATAATTTAGTGAAGATCTTGTTACCTCAAGAACTTCAAAAAGTTGATAAAACATTGCGAGACATTGGTTTAAATAAATTGGCCGATGAAGGATTGAAAGTCTTAAATCGCGCTGCGGAAGACGCAGTAAAAGAGGCAACTCCTATATTCGTAGATGCCGTAAAGGAAATTACCTTTACCGATGCAAAAAACATTCTTTTAGGCCCAGATAATGCGGCTACTTCGTATTTAGAAACGAAAACTAATCAAGCGCTCTACGCTAAATTTAATCCCGTGATTCAAAACTCTTTTGCCAAAGTAGGTGCCGATCAGGTTTGGTCTAACATCATCAATAAATATAATACAATTCCTTTTGTGAATAAGGTGAATCCTGATTTAACCGATTATGTTACACAGCAAGCACTACAAGGTGTTTATACAATGATTTCGGTGGAAGAAAAAAACATTCGCACGAAGGTAAATTCAAGAACAACAACATTGCTGAAGCAAGTATTTGCGCTGCAAGACTAGTGTATGGTTTTAAAATAAGCAAAGGCATCTTTTAGCCTTGATCCATACCAACTAAAATATTCACCATCTACTAAACGCACTTCTTTATTGAGTGCGTTTTTTAATGCTTTTACATCAGATTCCTTAAACGGGTATGGCTCTGATGATAATAAGATCAGGTCTGCTTCCTTTAACGCTTCTAACTGTATCTCAGGATATCGATCATTCAAGCCACCATTGATATTTTTAAAATTATTTAAGCGCAATAGCTCATTGATAAATGTATTTTGACCGGCGATCATATAGGGATCCTTCCATATTAGGTATGCTACCGTCTTAATAGGCCTTTCACTGATGAATCGCTCAAAGTCCTTCTTCGCTTCAACGATGGACCTATTTATAGCCAGTGCGCTATCCGACTCAAAAAGACGGCCAAGCATAGAGACCATCTGCATACAATCATGAATTGTATGGATATCACTTACCCAAACTGGGCAAATATCTGAACACATCAAAACGATCTCTTCCGTGTTCTCCTCTTTATTGCAGATGACAACATCAGGCCTTAAAGCCCTAATCTTCTGATAATTTACTTTTTTTGTTCCACCAACAACAGCAATCTCTTTTCGAAGTGATTGTGGATGAACACAAAATTTTGTGATCCCCACCAACTGTCCAAGCAAGCCAAGATCTACCAATAATTCCGTTTGTGACGGAACTAAAGACACGATGCGTTTCGGTGTACTCTTAAAATTTAATTTTCTTTGTAATTGATCTAGAATTTCCATGGCATTTTAATCATGCCCATTGTGAGCGCGCAGTAGCACCTCCATTTGGCGCTGCATTTTTTCTGCTTCGGAAGCTGCTTCTTCAGCAAAATCTACACCGTTTGAGGCGTATATAATTCCCCGTGAAGAATTTACAAGTAAACCAACATTTTTGGTCATACCGTACTTACAAACTTCAAAAAGACTCCCACCTTGTGCTCCAACACCTGGAACTAACAAAAAACTCTCGGGAATAATTTTTCGGATATCAGCAAGAAATTCAGCTTTTGTAGCACCCACTACATACATTAGATTCTGAGCATTTTCCCACGAGGAGGCTGTTCTTAAAACTTTTTTATAAAGTTCTTCGTCGTCTAATTGTTTGGTTTGAAAATCAAAAGCACCTTGGTTGGACGTTAAAGCCAACAAAATGGTATGCTTATCTGTAAACGTCATAAATGGCTCTACGGAATCTTTTCCCATATAAGGCGCCACAGTAACAGAATCAAAACCGAGGTCTTCAAAAAATGCCTTAGCATACATACGCGATGTATTGCCAATATCACCTCTCTTAGCATCCGCGATCGTGAAAATTTCAGGGTAGGCTTGATTTAAATAATCAATCGTTTTTTTAAGTGACTTCCAACCTGAAACGCCTTGGGCTTCATAAAATGCCGTATTCGGCTTATAAGCCACCGCTAAATGATGTGTCGCATCAATTATTGCCTTATTAAAAGTAAAAATAGGATCTTCCTCCTCTAATAAATGCTTCGGAATTTTCTGAAGATCTACATCTAATCCAATACAAAGAAAAGAACCTTTCTTCTTAATTTCAGCAACAAGCGTTTGGGTAGTCATAATTTTCGCAGTTAAAAAGTATCACCCGATTCTTTCAGTCGTTCGGTGTTATCAACCAATTGTAATTCATCAATGATCTTTTGAATATCACCGTTAATAATATTCTGCAGATCGTATAGCGTAAGGTTGATACGGTGATCGGTCACGCGCCCTTGCGAATAATTATACGTTCTAATTTTAGCACTTCGGTCACCACTAGTAACCATCGATCCACGCTTTAATGCGTCTTCGGCTTGCTTTTTTGCCAATTCTAAATCGTATAAACGAGAACGAAGCACTTTAAAGGCTTTTTCCTTGTTTTTGTGTTGAGATTTTTGATCTTGACATTGCGCCACTAAACCTGTTGGCTCGTGTGTTAAGCGCACTGCTGAATAGGTTGTATTCACCGATTGCCCTCCGGGTCCAGAAGAACAGAAATAATCCACACGAACATCTTTTGGGTCAATTTCTACATCAAATTCTTCAGCTTCTGGAAAAACCATCACGGTAGCAGCACTTGTATGTACGCGACCTTGCGTTTCGGTTTGAGGCACGCGTTGAACGCGATGCACACCAGCTTCAAACTTAAGAGTACCATACACATCATCGCCTTCAATTTCAAACTGAATTTCTTTAAATCCGCCGCTCGTCCCTTCACTAAAGTCAACGACACTAGTGCGCCATCCTTTAGATTCACAGTATTTTGTGTACATTCTAAAGATATCTCCTGCAAAAATACTAGCTTCATCGCCTCCCGTTCCTGCACGAATTTCCATAACAGCATTTTTAGCGTCTTCCGGATCCTTCGGAATTAGCAACACCTTAATTTCATCTTCCAGCTGAGGAATACGAGCCTTTGCTTCATCGTACTGCATTTTGGCCATTTCAACCATTTCGGCATCACTACCATCGGCGATAATTTCTTCAGCCTCTTGAATACGTTCGGTTTCAACAATATATTCTTGGCGCTTATCCATAAGCACACGAAGATCTTTATATTCTTTGTTTAACTGAACATATTGCTTCTGATCTGAAATAATATCTGGTTGAATAATGAGGTCGCTCACTTCATCGAAGCGATTTTTTACTATTTGAAGTTTCTCTAACATAGGATTGAATAATCGTTCAAATTTACAATAAAATAAGGAAGCTTTCTAAGCTAGTGTACGTAAATGGTATGGTAAAATTTTCTTTGATTGAACTTGACATTCTGTTTTTAAGAACTTGAGCATGGAAATTTAAAAAAAAATTGTCTCAGCTTTTCATGGTCTTTCTTTTCAGCGCGTTCAAATGCAACTACCAAGAATACGCCTAGTATCAGTATCGCTCTGGCGATATGCGGTGCTGAATTTCCAAAAGTAAGATCATAATAGGCAATTCCCCGAAACACTTCAGCAAAAATAATGGCAAAAACAAAAAATACAAATAGCAAGGAACTTCTTGAACCGTATCGATGATTGTATAACAATGACATAAAACCCGTAACCACAACGCTCATAGCGCCCAATAACATAAAAATATAATGCGCTTTACTCAATGTAAAATCACGAATCATTTGCACAAATTCTATCAATAAATATCCATTGAACAAGATCAGTACTACAAATAACACGAGTAATGATTTACTCATACTGCGCAGACTCACTTTAGGCCAAAGGGCAAAAATCAAAAAGACAAATGCTATAAAATTAAGAGCCATGGACCATGTAGCAATAAGGGCATTTTCATACCAAATGGTAGTAACGCTCGAGGCTCCGTAGCATATAAGAAACAGGGCTATAAAGAGCGAAATTTTCTGACGCCGATAATAAAACAACAATCCCAGCGCAAAAAAACACACAATACCACGCATAGCTCTAAAAAGCGCAAATTCTCCAATACTGTAGAAGTAAAAACTCAAAGCAAAAAAAACGATTGCCAAAAGAAGATACAAGGAGCTATGTTTTGACAAAAATCGTTTCAAAGACTACTTTTTTAAAAGTTAGTTATTCAATTCGAATTAAGAATATGTAAACAACCCAAATTCACTTTTAATAGAGAGTTTTTTGCTGTCGGA